>ENA-OROM01002518-OROM01002518.1-human-gut-metagenome-genome-assembly--contig:-NODE-2518-length-13072-cov-3.838135_pt1 | contig 13072 bp, 12 predicted proteins | sample MGYA00242129_ERZ509050 | MGnify/ENA primary metagenome ERZ509050 (study PRJEB26280, sample SAMEA2338701) | human gut metagenome | biome: human gut; feature: human-associated habitat; material: faeces...
ATTTCTAAACAGAGTGTTATTGAAAAGAATACAGAATTAATTGAAAAAAGATTTGAAAATTTTGAAATACTGAAAAGTTTAAATATTCCTGTAGTATTATACATGAAACCAATTTTACCAAATATAACAATTAGGGATTTAGATTTATATAAAAACTACATAGAACATTATAATATAAAAGATGTTGTGGTAGGAAGCATTTTTACAAGTGATATAGCAAATGAGACGGTACATTTTTCGAATAAAAATGAGTTATTTTATAATCCGATTAAGGATGAAGATATTATAATATCTGAATTGTCAAAAGTATGTAATGTTTATAGAAGAAGTACAGATGTTACAAATTATTATAAAATGAAATCCTAATTTAAATATGAAAAAAGTTCTCTTTTATGACAAGAGAACTTTTTAATCTTTGTATAAAATCAAGTTCGTAAGTTAATTTTAATGGAGCCACTAATGAGAATCGGACTCATGACCTACAGTTTACGAGGCTGTTGCTCTACCAACTGAGCTATAGTGGCATATATTATGTTTATCAATCAAACACAATTATAATTGTAACATACAAAGTAAAAAAAAGCTAGCATTTTTTTTATTTATGTGGTAAAATACAAATGTAAAAAAATAGCTGAAATAAACATAAAAAAGGAGAAAAACATGGGATTTTTTGATAAACTAAAGCAAGGCTTAGCTAAAACAAAAATAACATTTGGATTTAAAAAAGTAGATGAAAACTTATTAGAGGAATTAGAAGAAAATCTAATTATGGCAGATGTAGGAATGGAATCATCTGAAAAAATCATTGAAAATCTTAGAAATAATATAAAAAAAGAAAATATAACTGAACCAAAAGAAGTAAAAAATACATTAAAACAAGAAATATCAAATATTTTCGAAGGAATGGACAATCAACTAAAATTAGAAACAAAGCCATCAGTACTATTGATGGTAGGAGTAAATGGAGCAGGAAAAACAACATCAATAGGAAAGATTGCAAATAAGTTCAAAAAAGAAGGAAAAAAAGTATTAATTGTAGCAGGAGATACATTTAGAGCTGCAGCAGTAGAGCAATTAGAAGAATGGGCTAAGAGAGCAAATTGCGATATATTTAAAGGAAGAGAAGGACAAGATCCTTCATCAGTAATATTTGATGCGTGTAAAAAAGCAAAAGAAGAAAATTATGACATAATGATATGTGATACGGCCGGTAGATTACAAAGCAAAAAATATTTGATGGACGAATTAGAGAAAATGAAAAAAGTCATAGACAGAGAAATGCCAGAAACATCAAAAGAAATATTACTTGTATTAGATGGATCAACAGGTCAAAATGCAATTTCACAACTAGAAGCATTTAAAGCAGCAACTGGAATCACAGGACTAGTTCTAACGAAGCTTGATGGAACTGCAAAAGGAGGAATAGTAATTAGACTAGTAAAAGAATATAACATACCAGTAAAGTTTATAGGTGTAGGGGAATCTATTGATGATATGGAAGAATTCAATGCAGAAGATTTTATAAATGCTATTATTGAATAAATTTTATATAAAGGAAAGGTGAATTATAGTGCAAAAAGAAAATAACCAAAATGAAATAACAAAAGATAGCATAGAAACCGTGAACAAAACCGAAAAAATAGAAGAAAAGAATCAGAAATCTAAAAAAAGAAGAAGAAAAATCGTATTAGCAATAACAGCAATCGTACTTGTAATATGCTATATATATGCAAGAGGTAACTACCTCGAAATGAAGGAAATTGGAGAAAAGTATATAGAAGTATTTAAAAAAGATTTCATATACACAATAATTACATTTGTTGTAAACTTTATAATATTGTTTTTCTCATTTTATTTTACAAACAAAACGATAAGAAAAGGACTAAAGGTTTTTTTCGATGACGAGAAAAAAGAAATGCCTAAATTTCCTAACAAATCAGTATCATTTGTTATAGCGCTTATAGGAAGCTTGCTAAGCACTAAAATGTTATTAAACAAGATACTATTATGCTTTAGCGGATCAAGATTTGGAATAGCAGATCCTGTATTTCATATAGACATAAGCTTTTTCGTATTTATAAAGCCATTAATTCAATTTATACTAATATATCTATTAGTCATTGTAATAGCAACACTTGTATATGCAGTTGTATATTCACTGATTGTACTAAACAAGAGCTTTGACGGTGTTTCAAGAGAATCAATAGCAAAATGTGATTTGGTATCAAAAGTAGGAATGAGAGTAAAATTAATAGGAATATTAATTGGATTAATCGTAATCGCATTTATGGTATTAAACATTGGAAATGAGAAATTCATGAACATCGAACTAACTGATGGAACACAATATTCAATATATGGAGCAGGAAATGGAGACACAACTGTAAAGCTAGCAGGATATGTATTGCTTGCAATTTTGTGTGTAATATCAATCTTTAAAGCATATAAGGCTTTAAAAGAAAAAAGTACAAGAAGAGTTCTAGGAAACTTGATGATAGTACCAATATATTTAATAATATTAGCAGTAGTCCTTGCAGGATATCAACTAATATTTGTTGGTTCAAATGCACTAGATAAAAATCAAAACTTTATAAAAGAAAATATTGAAAAAACAAAACAAGCCTATGGAATTACGACAGAAAATGTTACAGAGAAGAATATACAATATAGTGGAACATTAACATCAGCTGAGATTTCTAAAAATCAAGACTTACTTACGAATATAGCGATCGTAAATAAGCAAAATGTATTACAAGATTTAAACGCTGCACAAACAGCAAAAGGATATTATTCATTTAGACAAGCTCAAATAGCATCATATAATATAGATGGAAAACCAACATTAGTATATGTAACACCAAGAGAAATATCAGATAAAGATGCAACATATTCAAATAAAACGTATCAATACACACATGGATATGGAAGTATAATCACTTTAGCTGGATCAACAGATGAATATGGAAATCTAAAGAATATTCAAAAAGATTTTGGAGATACATCAAATGAAACAATACCAATAAAACAACCACGTATATATTTTGGAATGGATACTAATAATGCAATAGTTATAAATAGTAAAAAATCAGAATTAGATTATCCAACATCAGATTCAAATAATGAAAATGAATACAACTACAAAGGAAATGCGGGACTAAAGCTAAACTTATTAGATAGAATAATCCTAGGAATTAAAGAAGGAGATATGAATCTTGCATTTTCAGGAAGTGTAACAGGAGAAAGCTCAATAATAACAAATAGAAATATTATAGATAGAGCAAAAACAATAATGCCATACCTAATGTATGATGAAAATCCATACATGGTAATAGATGATGATGGAAATCAGATATGGGTACTAGATGCTTATACAGTAACTGATGAATATCCATTTGCACAAAAAACAGAATTAAGTGAAACAAAAGAGATAAACTATATACGTAATTCTGTAAAAGTATTAATAAATGCTTATGATGGAACAATGAACTTCTATATTACAGACAGAACAGATCCAATAGCAATGGCATATAACAAGATATATCCAGATATATTTAAGAATATTGATGAGATTTCAGAGGGCATCAGCAAACATTTTATATACTCACAATACTTGTATGATATTCAATCAAAAATAATAGATAAATATCATAATATTCAACCAGAAACATTATATCGTGCAAATGATGTATGGGATGTTGCAGAAACATTTGATTCAGACAAGACTGAAAAAATGAAATCTTATTATACTATGGTAAAAAATGAAAATGGAGATTTAGAAATAGGATTAGTAATACCATATACTTTATATGGAAAGCAAAATATAACATCATACATGATAGGAACATCTGTAAATGGAACAAACAAACTAACACTATGCAACTTTGAAGCGGATAGCAATGTACTAAGTCCAATTCAACTTGAAACTCAAATCAATCAAGATGAAACAATAGCATCAGACATTGCAAGTTTGAATGTTAGTGGAAGTAAAATAACTAAAAATTTAATTGCCATACCAATAAATAATACAATTCTATATGTTGAAACATACTATCAACAATATATAAATGAATCAACACAAAAACCAACATTAAAAAGAGTAGTAGTTGCTTCTGGAAATAAAGTAGCAATAGGAAATTCTCTAACAGAAGCTCTTGAAAACTTAATGTCAAAATCAGCTGTTGATATAAATGTACCAACAGGAGAAAATACTGACGAATTAATAAATTTAATAATAAAAGCAAATGAAAATGTAAAGAGTTCAAGCAAAAATTCAGATTGGAAACTATTCGGAGAGGATATGCAAACTCTTACAAAATTAATAGACCAACTAAAAAATACTGTTGAAGAAAATAAAACAGAAGCTACACTTACAGAAAACACTATAAATGTAAATGATATAAGAAATTCTGTAGGAGAATAATTACAATGAAGTTTTTTATAGATTTTTCCTTTTGATAAAAATCTAAATTTACTTTTAAGGAGAAATGCAATTTTAAAATTGCACAAAAATACAATGAATACACCTAATAAACTAACTGTTTTTAGAATTTTATTAGTACCAGCAATGGCCATAATATCTTTAATTCAAATTCCTGGTACAATAGCAAATATACCATTATCATCAATAATAATAGACATTATATTTGCGATAGGGGCAATAACAGATAAATTAGATGGTTATCTAGCAAGAAAAAATCATCAAGTTACAACTTTCGGGAAATTCCTAGATCCAATTGCAGATAAAATAATAGTAATATCAGCAATGCTAATATTAGTTGAAAAAGGAATGCTTCCAGCATGGATACCAATAATAATTATAACAAGAGAATTTGCTGTATCTGGATATAGACTAATAGCAGTAGAAAAAAATGGAACAGTAATAGCAGCAAATAAATGGGGAAAAATAAAAACAGTAACCCAAATGATAGCAATAATCTTGGCATATTTAGATACACATCCATTTGGAGCAATATTTACAATGCAATTACAAGGGTTTGAATTTATAATGAATTTACTAGTAACATTATTCATGATAATATGCACAATCGCAACAATATTCTCTGGATATGAATATTTAAAAGGTGGAAAAGACTTATTAAAAGATATGTAAATATCAAAATAATACAAAGGAAGGATTCTTAATAATGTCAGAAGAAATCAATAATAAAGACAACGGACAAATAACATTTATGGAAATGGAGAATAACCAATATTCATCAGTAGAAGAAGAAATCACTAAACTTAGAGAAAAAATAAATTACTATTCACAATTATATTATGATATGGACAATTCACCAATTACAGATTTTGAATTTGATACAATGATGAATAGACTTAAAAAATTAGAAAAAGAGCACCCAGAGTTAATTACAAAAGATTCTCCAACTCAAAAAGTTGGAGGTCATGTACGCGAAGATTTTGCTAAAGTAACACATGAAGTGCCATTACAAAGCTTACAAGATGTTTTCTCTTACGAGGAGCTATATGAATTTGATAAGAGAATAAAGCAAAGCGGAGAAACTAATTACTGTGTTGAAACAAAAATTGATGGACTATCATGTGCATTAAAATATGAAAAAGGAATCTTAGTTCAAGGAGCTACAAGAGGCGATGGGGTTGTAGGAGAAGATGTTACTGAAAATGTAAAAAAGATAAAATCAATACCTCAAAAGCTAAAAGAACCATTAGACATAACTGTAAGAGGAGAAGTCTTTATTGGAAAAAAAGAATTTGAAACATTAAATGAAGAAAGAGAAGTAATGGGAGAAACTCTATTTGCAAATGCAAGAAATGCAGCAGCAGGGTCATTAAGACAATTAAATCCTAAAATTACCGCTCAAAGACCTTTGGATATATACATTTTTAATGTACAAAAAATAGAAAATAAAACTTGGAATTCACACTGGGAAGAATTAAATTATCTAGCTAATCTTGGATTTAATGTTGTTCCATTCAGAAAGCTTTGCCATACAATTGATGAAGCTATTGACGCAATAAAAGAAATAGGAGACAATAGAGAAGAGCTTACATTTGGAATAGACGGAGCTGTAATAAAAGTAGATGATTTAGCACTTAGAGAAAAAATTGGAACTACATTTAAAGTACCGAAATGGGCAATAGCATATAAGTATCCACCAGAGCAGAAAGAAACAATAGTAAAAGATATAATATGCCAGGTTGGACGTACAGGAGCAATAACTCCAATGGCAATATTAGAACCAGTAAAAGTTGCAGGATCTACTATATCAAAAACAACACTTCACAACGAAGATTTTGTAAAAGAAAAAGGTCTAATGATAGGTGACCATGTAATTATTCAAAAACAGGGAGATGTAATACCAGAAGTTGTAGATGTACTAAAAGAAAAAAGAACCGGCGAAGAAAAAGTCTTTCAAATGCCAACAATGTGTCCAGTATGTGGAGCTCCAGCTGTTAGAGAAGAAGGCGAGTCAGCTGTAAGATGTACAGGAATTGAATGTCCAGCAAAAGCACTAAGGAATATAGTTCATTTTGCATCAGACGAAGGAATGGACATTGAAGGATTGGGATACAAAATAGTTGAACAATTAATAGAAAAAGGGCTAATATCAAATATAGCAGATATATATGATTTGAAATTAGAAGACATAGCATCATTAAAGAAAAATGGCAAAAAATTTGCACAAAATTTAATTGATGCGATTGAAGAAAGCAAAAATAGAGATTTATCAAATTTAATTACAGCTTTAGGAATAAGACATGTAGGAAAAAAGCTAGCAAAAGTACTAGCTAGAAAATACAAAACCTTAGATAATTTAATGTCAGCAGATGTAGAAGAACTAGCAAGTAAAGATGACATAGGAGAAGTAATAGCTCAAAGCATACACACATTCTTTAATGAGGAACAGACAATCGATTTAATCAATAGACTAAAATCTGCAGGTATAAATACACAATCATTACAAGAAGAAAGCAATGATACAAGATTTGAGGGAAAGACATTTGTACTAACAGGAGCATTATCAAAATATTCAAGAGAACAAGCAAGTGATATAATCGAAAGACTTGGCGGAAAAACATCAAGTAGTGTATCAAAAAAGACAAGTTATGTATTAGCAGGTGAAGACGCAGGCAGTAAATTAACGAAGGCTCAGTCACTTGGAGTTACAGTAATATCAGAAGAAGAATTTGAAGAAATGATAAAATAAGACAAAGAAAGGAACTCTAATGGAAGGAAAATACACGTTTACAAACTTTTTAGAAGATTTAGATAACGGATATAAAATATTATTTGACTATGTCAGAAACCGTTATGTAGTTTATAAAGTTGATGAAAATTGCTATATGCAGGAACTAGTTGAACAAAAAACAAGAAATCCTGTACCAGAAAAATCAATGATAACACATAAGGCAATAAAAGAAATGTTTCCCTTTATAAAAGACATAGAATATAGAGCACAGAATTAATAATGTATTATTAAGGAGTTATAGATATGGCAGAAGAAGTTGAATATATGATTGAAGATGCAGAAGCTCACAGCGATGACATCGAATTTATGCAAAAGGCTATAGATGACAAAGCCGTATGGGTATTAGCGTATGCTAGTGAAAGATTATTAGCTGATAAAGAATTAATATTAAAAGCAGCGACTGTTGATGGGCAAGTATTATACTATGCAAGTAAAGAACTAAGAGATGACAAAGATGTTGTACTTGCAGCAGTAAAAAATAAATGGCTGATAGTAAAGTATGCAAGTAAAAGACTTAGAGGCGATAAAGATGTTGCTATGGCTGTAATTACACAAAGTACAAAATCAAGCATTTACTTAACTGATGAAATATTAAAAGATCCAGATATTGATGCTATATTAAATCCACCAGAAGAAACACAACAATAATAATCCATACAAAATTATAAAAAGCAAATTAGAATTTTATCTAATTTGCTTTTTTAAAGCTTTGATTTCACATTAAGATAAATAAATTATCAAACAACATCTAAATTAACTCCAGACTTAGGCTGTACATAAATAGTTTTCTGGTTAGTATAAATAACAAATCCAGGTGCAGAACCATTTGGCTTTTTAACATATTTAACTAAAGTGTAATCAACAGGAACGTGTGAAGAAAACTTAGCTTTACTATAATAAGCTGCTAGCTCAGCACATGCTTGAATTGTTGATAACTTAGGCATCTGACCATTACATCTTAATATCAAGTGACTACCATGAATATCTTTAGTATGAAACCAATAATCATTATCACGAGCTACTTTTAAAGTTAAATAATCATTTTGTTTATTATTCTTACCAATACAAACATCGAAATCGTCTATTTTCAATTTCATATAATTATTTAGCATGTTAGTATCAGATTTTGAAGATACTTTATTTTTATTTCTACCTTTAATTTTAACATCAATAAAAAGTAAATTTTCAGAAATCTCATTATAAACTTCATCAATGTCCTCTATACTATGGCAGTTATCCAAAGAATAAACAATAGATTCAATATAATTCAATTCTTTCTCAGCTTCAATTTTTTGAGAAGAAGTAATAAGTAAAGTATTTTTTGCTTTATTGTATTTCTTAAAATATGAATCTGCATTTTTAGAAATAGACAATTTAGGATCTATTTGTATATGTACAATTTTATTATCATCATAGTAATTTTCTAATGAAACACTATTTGTGTCATCAGTAATAAGAATAAGATTAGGATTCTGCTTAGCCTTTGAATAATCAGTTGTAAAACGATAAATATTAGCAATAAGAAGTTCTCCACATTGTTTATAAAAATCTCTATTTTGAGCAGATTCAATTTTACTATTAATGTTATCTAATTTTTTTACTATTTTATCAAGAGTAGCACTTAAAACTTTAAGAATGCTATTTCTATAAGAAATATATTCTTCATGTTCAGATCTTTGATAATAAAAATCGTCCAAAAAGAAATTAGCTTGAAGCGGCTCAGCAGTTTTAATAGCAAATACAGAATAATTATTCTTAAAATGATTAATGCTAGATGAATCACTATCTAGACAAGACAAGATATAATCATATACTTGCTCAAGACTTGAATTAGATACTGTATTAGAAATTTTAAGATAATCAATACATGATTGCATGAACATTTTGCAAATACCATTAATCATACTAGGAATAGCTACTTCTAAAGTTTTATATTCAGAGTTTAATATCAAGCAAATAAAGGCTTTTTTATCAAGAGTATTAAACTCGTGTTTATCTGATGAAGGAATTATATACTTTCTAGCAGGCATAATATCTCTAGAAACACCATTACCATCGAATTTCTTTAAAGCGTCAATAATAGTGTTAGAATCATTAAGTAATACAACATTACTGTATTTACCCATTAATTCAATAACAAGAGTTCTATGAACTTTATCATTCATTTCATTAAAACATTCAAATTCTATATAACAAATACGCTCTAAACCATTCATACTAATAGAAGTAATACGACTGTTTATCAAATATTTGCGAAGTAGCATACAAAAATTAGGTGCTACAAATGGATTCTTCTTAAGCTTGGTTGTAAGATTAATTCTATAATTACTAGCACTAGTATCAATATTAAGAGCATAAGTAGCACCATTATATATACCCATAACAATATTGTTGCCATCTGGTTCATATATATAATTAACTTTGCCTCCAATTAATACTTGTAATTCATTAACAATTTTATTTAATGTAATTCCATCAAAAGCCATATAAATAAACTTCCTTAAAATAAATTAACATAAATCAATAAAAGCAATTTATGCCACCAGTATTATAATATATTTTGTAAAAAATCGCAATAAAATATTGACATTACTGGATTTTATCAATATAATAACAGAGAAAAACAGCAGAGGAGAGCTTTTGAATGTCAAACAACAATGTTTATTTTTCTAGAGGAATTGATTATTCTAAAATGACAGATGAGCAACTTATAGAATTTACAAAAAAAGAAGATAAATTAGCTCTAGATACTTTAATGGAACGATATAGAGAGACAGTAAACATGAAAGTCAGCAAATATTACATCAATGGAGCTGAAAAAGAGGATATCGTGCAAGAAGGACTAATTGGACTATTTAAAGCAATAAAAAGTTTCAATCAAGAAAAAGAGAATTCTTTTAAGAGTTTTGCTAATTTATGTATTGAAAGACAGATAATTACTGCAATTAAAGGTTCAAATAGACAGAAACATATTCCCCTTAATTCATATGTGTCTTTAAATAATCCGAATTATGAGAATGAGGATGGGGAGCTAGAGAATCCATTAATTGATGTACTAAATAATCATATAGTAGAAGATCCGCTTGAAACAATAACTAAAAATGAATATTATAAAGATGTAGAAAAAGCAATAGACGCATCTTTAAGTAATTTTGAAAAACAAGTCTTAAGCAAGTACATAGAAGGGCAGAGCTATATTCAAATAGCAGAAAGCCTAAATTCGCCAGTAAAATCAGTGGACAATGCAATTCAGAGAATACGTAAAAAAACTGCAAAAAATATTGAAAATTTAACATAAAAAAATATAATAACAAGAGCCTATCCATTGATAAGCTCTTGTTATTATATTAAGAAAATTTCATAAAAATATTGACAAATAGTATCGAATATAGTATCATATAGCTAGTCTTAAATAAGGGCATGTATTTCTGGTGAAAGGAGGAATATCTATGCCAGACATTAATAAACTGATACTTAAGATGAAGAGACAGCCAAATGGAATAAGATTTCAGGAATTGGCAAGGGTGTTAGAATACAATGGATATACTATGAAGCCAAAGAAACGGAACATCACATAGGCAATTTATAAACGCCAAAGGTGATGTAATTACGATAAAAGAAGAAAATCCATTAAAGGCAGTGTATGTTAAAGATGTACTTAGAAGAATAGGAGAATAAAATCCTATTTTTCAGAGTACACTAATAAAAAGGAGGGAGCTTTTATGAAAAATGTTAAAGAGTACTTAGAATTACCATATAATTATATTATTCAACCAGTTCACGACGAGAGTGGTTTTTATTTTTACGCTCGTGTATTAGAACTAGATGGATGTCAGAGTACAGGAGAAACATTTGACGAAGCATATGAAAATTTAAGAGAAGCAATGGGAGGCTGGATAGAGGCAAAGCTGGAAGGTGGATTTGATGTACCATTACCAGTAGGGTACGATGATTTCAGTGGTAAATTTATTGTAAGAATACCAAAATCATTGCATTATAAATTATCAGTAGAAGCAGAGCAAGAAGGTGTATCATTAAATCAATACGCATTATATAAATTGAGTCGCTAACATACACTGTATATTTTATATATACTTTAATATATTAAGAGTTTATTGTAAAAGATAAACTCATTTTTTATGCTATTAACTAATACTAAATAAGTTAATGCAACGCCACAAAAAAAGAAAAAAGCAAAGAAAATATATAAAAAGTAAATTTAATATGATGCTAAAAAAATGGTTTGGAATAGCACACTTTAATAAATCTTATAAAATGAAGAGAGAATAAAAAAGATGAAAAAGTTAATCTTTTTCATCTTTTTTGGAGCCGTTGTCGTAGTTATTTACAACTTCTTGACTCTCTTGACGATTGATACAAATATCAATCAGTTTATTAAAGTATATCATATTTTTAATAAATTGCAATAAATTCATAAAAAAATTCTCAAATAAAAAAGAACCCTCTTGCGAGGGAAAGAAATATCTATAATATTTACTTTTAAAATAGGAATTATCCTAAATTGTCTAGCCAGCTTCAATGATTAAAATGCTTATAGTGACCATTTTATCTTACTTATCAATTGTTTGAATTCTCCACCATATTTCCAAGTGAAATACAATAATTGTGCTGCCATATGATACCTAAAATCATCATTAATGCCTTCAAGGTCTGCAGCTTTAGCTGTTTGTTCAGCAATTTTTATAGCTGTAACTCCTTCATATTTGTGAATGATATATTGCATCAACTTTGCCCAATATACTGTATAATTAGCTGTAGAAATAGAATAAGGTGAATCCGATATTGAATCAAGAAATTTTAACCAGTTTTGACGAGCTGTTTCATCCTTAAATTCGAACCCTTCTTGTTCTATATAACTTTTAACTCTACTTTTTACTACTTGAAGTCGGTATTTTGCTTTCAGATACTTAGGAGATTTTAAATGTTCTTCGCGTTGTTTTTGCTCCCTTTCTTGCTGTTCTTTCATTTTACGATACCAGCGTTTAACAATTCTGTCACAATCTGCACTTTTTTCTGTTACATGAATGCAAACTCCTTCAGACTCAAAAATGATAGCTTTCAAACCATTATTTGAATCTTGCTTAAACCAATCTACAATTTGACAAGCAAGACATTCGATTCTGTAGTGCTCAAGAAATTTAATATCTATCACACCATTATCATTTGATCTTACTTTAAAATCAAAGCAATCATTTAACCGAAAAATAAGACAACCATTGACTGTTTCCCAAAATGTAATCTTAGTTTCCATAATAAAGCCTCCTAGATTTTTTCTTCTTAAATATGACTAGCTGACTAATAAAATAAGTCTTACATAATTATATTATACAACAATTTTACATAATTTTCAAGCTTGAACCGAGTTCTTAGATTTTCAATATTAGAATATAAAATTTTTGCTAAATTCAGAATTTAAGCAATTAAATAAATATAATGTAATTTTATTTATTTCAGTTCTTTCCATCTCCATTATTTTAGCCATTGTAAACATTACAATATTATATTTTGCAAAATTTACTAAAGTAGTTCTATATTCTTCATCAATTTCTTTTAACATAGTATCAAATTTCTCATACATTTCTGTTTTATTATATAAAATATTAGCCCAATCACTTGTAGTTAAGCAGATTCCTAATCTCAATTTATCTTTAGTATCCAAATCTTTAATTATATTTATTACATTCTCAACTTTATTTTCTTTCATAACTTTTTAACTCCTTATTTTAATTCACAATTATTTTTACTCTTATTTTCTAGTTCTTCTTTTGGTCTTACTTTTCTAGCAATATTATTTGCAATTTCATTTTCATCATCAGTAAATA
>ENA-OROM01002520-OROM01002520.1-human-gut-metagenome-genome-assembly--contig:-NODE-2520-length-13068-cov-2.568739_pt1 | contig 13068 bp, 10 predicted proteins | sample MGYA00242129_ERZ509050 | MGnify/ENA primary metagenome ERZ509050 (study PRJEB26280, sample SAMEA2338701) | human gut metagenome | biome: human gut; feature: human-associated habitat; material: faeces...
CCCAGCCACAGGGTTCATAGACATTTACATCCTCCTGTGTGTTCATCCTCAACACCCTCTTCTCCTCAGAGGTGGCAGGACGCATTTTTTTACAGTGGCTGCACAGCTTACGCACAAGGCGCTGTGCGATAACTCCTACAACAGAATCTGCGATCAGATATCTCTCCACTCCCATGTCCGCCATACGGTTCAGAGTACCTACTGCATTGTTGGTATGCAATGTAGAGACAACCAGATGTCCTGTTATGGATGCCTGTACTGCAATAGCAGCAGTCTCCCTGTCTCGAATCTCACCGATCATAATAATGTCCGGGTCCTGACGGAGAATGGAACGAAGGGCTGACGCAAAATTCAGGTCTACTTTGTTGTTGACCTGTACCTGATTGATGCCCTCAATATCTGCCTCCACAGGATCCTCTACTGTTACGATATTGACTGCTTCTTTATTTAATTCACTTAATGCGGTATACAGGGTAGTGGATTTACCGCTTCCTGTAGGTCCTGTTACAAGAATGATCCCGAAAGGACTAGCCAGCATATGGTTGAAACGTTCCATCTCATCGGGTGGAAGTCCCAGATCTTTCTTGTTACGTGTCAGGTTCAGTTTTGAAGAGAGTCGCATTACGATCTTCTCTCCGTGTACAGTAGGCAGAGAGGAAATTCGGATATCATAATCCTGTCTGTCTACCATAATGGACATACGTCCGTCCTGAGGTTTCCTTTTCTCTGAGATATCCATGCCTCCAAGGATCTTGATACGGGTGGAAATCGCAGGAAGAAGGCTGTTATCATATACCATACGCTCATAGAGTGCACCGTCGATCCTGTAACGGATACGGACTTTGTTCTCCAGAGCTTCGATATGGATATCACTGGCCCTCTGGCGGATTGCCTGTTCAATAAGGGAACGCACCAGCTGCACAATAGGTGCATCACTTACATCTGTATCTGTATCGTCGTCTGCTGCTCCTCCACGAAGCTGTGCTCTCTCCTGAGTAAATCGTCTGGCTGCATCCAGTGTCTCTGATGCGCCGTAGCATCTGTCGATTGCCGCAAGGATATCCCTGGTAGTAGCAATGTAAGGCTCTATCTGGAGGTTAGTCACGATAGATATGTCATCGATTGCAGCCATATCCATCGGATCTGCCATTGCCAGATGAAGGATATTGGCGTTGTAGGGATCCAGTTCAAAAGGAATGCAGGTATATTTTTTTAGAAGGTCCACGCTGACCAGGTTTCGGACTTCCTTGGGGATTGTCACACCTGTCAGCTGAACGACTTTAAGCCCCAGCTGCATCTGGAGGGCACGAACGATCATATCCTCAGTGATAAAGCCATTATCTACCAGAACTTCACCGATCTTCTTGCCGCTTCCCTTCTGCAATTCCAGGGCTTTCTTTAATTCATCTTCAGTCAGTACATTCTGCCTGATGAGCATGTCACCAAGCCTCATTCTCTCACGTCTTAATGCCATCTGTGTATCTCTTTTCCGAACACAACAGTGTGTTCACTGTTTACAGAACAAATCATCTGTTGGTGTCTCATCTTCAGATTTTACTGTAATATCAGCAACAAAAAAGAAGGAATTTCTCCTTTTTTTATCTGACATTATATTATTGGTTTAAAGTTAACATATTTCGTACACTTTGTCAATTTTTGTTTCCATATTTTCGAATATTTTTTTCGTTTTTGAAGCATATTCCGCAGGCCAATAAGCAAATTCGTCAGTTTTTACTTGAACGTTTAAGTTAACAGATAAAAAAGTTTACACACGAAAAAAGAAGGGAAAGCCAGACTTTTTTGTATGACTTTCTCCCTTCTTTTATCCATTTTATTTTGCCTTAAATACAGCGACTTTCTCTTTTGACAGATCAATCTTATCCGGAAGGATGGAAGTCTTCTCAGTGGATTCCGATGTTGTGAATCCTGTTGAGTCGGAAGTATTTGACTTCATCGCATCCTGCAGAGTATTGCTTACTGTCACATTTGAAGAAAAGATATCTGTTCCTGTGGAAGCTGCTGCATCACCTGTTGTTGTGCTTACCGTACTGCTGCTCTGCATTTCCTGAACCTGTTCCTGTGTCGGGTAGAAGGATGGCTGGCGAATGTAACGGAAGCTTGCACTGTATGCTTCGCCTACTGTTACTCCATTCTTGCCGGAGGAGCAGTGTACTGCGATCCAGTCACCTGCGTCTGTTTTACCGCAGAGAATACCTACATGATTATCGCTTCCTGCTTCCGGTCCTTTCTGGAACACCAGATCTCCGGGCTGTGCATCTGCCTCAGTTACCACGTTTGCTTTCTCCCACTGATCGGAAGTTCCGTCGCCTACAGCTTCCTGCATTGCTTTATCCTGATATCCGTTGATCACTGCCCAGGTGACAAAACCACTGCAGTCCAGTCCGTATGCGCGGATGGTTCCGGTGCTCTTGCTTCCCTCGGCTGATACCTTCTCGCTGGTTCCCCAGCCTGGATCTTCACCGATCACTGTGGATTTGCCGCCCCAGAAGTAACCGACTTTACCAACCAGTGAATAGGCTGCGGAGATAACATTTACTCTTTCCTCGGAAACATCATCTCCTACGCTCTCGCGGACAAAACCGTTGGCAGCTGTTACTACCGCGCAGAGGAGTTTGCAGTCTGTCTCCACATATTTCTTAAGGATCGTACGATCCTTTTTTGCGATTTTATTCTTCTTAATATAGTAGTTGATTTTACGATTAGCGTATGTAACGTGAGTGATATCCTGCTTGTCCCTTACGATCGGGTTCATCTCTGCAAAGATTTTCGCAAGGTCTTTCTTGCAGGAAGAATCCAGGGTAAATTCTGTTTTTCCGTCCTGGCTCTGCTGATATACATAGACTGCAAGGATATCCTGCCAGTTTCTTACCAGAAGACTGTCTGCAGATGTGGTGGTCTTGCTGCCGTTTACATCGCTGGCATCTGCTACTTTGTTCTTCTCTTTATATTCCTTCTCGATTTCATCCATAACAGAAGCGAAATCATCTGAGAAGGTCAGATTGTAGTTATTCTTCAGGCTGTCCAGATAGAAATCCTTACCTGCGTGGATATTGGACGCATAATATACCGGAGTTCCGGTCTGTGCAGCACTGGTATTACTCGTAAATGGATTATTCGTATTCGCATTGTTCTTCTGCGCTTCCAGCTGAGCAATAGTCGCTTCTGCCTGAACCAGCAGATTATAATTAGAAACCTGTGCCTTCTCTGTATCAGACAGGGCATTATATGCAGTGCGGATGCTCTGAACAGTGGCTTTCTTCTCCAGCGTGATGGTCTGTGCGTTCAACTCATTGATTCTGTCGATCACATCCTGGGCTGCCTTCGTAATCTGTGAAGACGGTGTTGGTGTAGGATTCGCAGGTGTCGGAGTCGGATCTGTTGGTGTCGGATCTACCGGTGCAGGTGTCGGGTCTGCAGGTGTCGGATCTACCGGCGCAGGTGTTGGCTCTGCAGGCGTCGGATCTGCCGGCGCCGGATCCTCTGATCCTGAATCAAAATCACCGGAATCGCTGAAATCAGAACCGTCTGCTGTATACGCAGCAGTATCCTCTGCTGCAAGTACGGACGCAGGACCGGATAATGCCATTCCTGACATCAATGTCAGACATAAGAATCTGGTAAGATACTTGTTTTTCATATATCTAAATTGCTCCCTTCTTACTGTGAGCATGTCCTTACCCCCTGTTTATAAGGGCATACTGTCTAAATTACTTTTCACATTATTATGTTATTTCATAAGTGAATTATCCCGAAATATTAACCTGTTTTATTCTAGCATAATCATTTTTTGAAATCAACAGCTTAGGGCGGGTAAATTCCAGATTTGACCAAAATTCATTTTTTTGTCACATTTTAACCGACTCAAGCAGTGAGAAAGATATATTTCAGAATGCAGGAAGGCTGTGCGGATATGATTTCCACACAGCCTTCCTATATTCTTAGCGTATCTCTGTCAGGCTGCCTGAATGGCTCCTGCAAAGTTCTTATTACCAATGCAGATCTGTATCAGTCCCTGCACTACCTGAAAACACATATTCAGGATAAAGCGGATATCCTCTTCCACGCTGCGGAGCTTGTTGAGGTATTTCTCATGAGTAGCTTCGATATAATCGATCAGGGTGGGGAAATCTGCGAAGCGGATGGCCGGTTCCAGATATGCATATGCTTCTCCCTGCTGTATACATTCTTTCAGTCTGTTCTTAAGTACTTTCTCATAATGATTATGCTGGCTGAAGCTTCCTGTATATGTTTTGTTATGAGGAAAGGTAAAATAATCCGCCATATAGTGGATCACTTCGCCGAACCGCCGCCAGTAAACTCTCTGGTTACTCTCATCCGGTCTGATATCTGCCAGTTCTTTCATCCGGTTCTTGACATCTTCAAATGTTCCGTAGAACTCGTGTCTTCTGGTGATAAAGGACGGTTTGATATCCGGCAGAATGCTGCCCAGGCAGAAAGCCTTTCTGTGAGACTGCAGGCTTGCTGTGGTCTGCATCTGATCCGCAAGGTATCTTGCTAATAAAATATGTGATTTTTTACGCAATTTTCTTCCTCTTCTTTCTTTTGAGAACCTATCATTCTTATATATGGGAACGAATAATAATCAACTTAACCAACATAGAATACTATAGCAGATTTATACCTGTTATTCAAATAAAATTTTTGTAAACTTTTTCACATTTTCAGGTCAGACAACTGTTTCAGTAATTCCAGGTCACTGTCCTTTACTTTCAGGTTTGTCTCTATCTTCTCTCCCTCAGGAGTGGTGATCGCAATTTCAATAATGCTTCCTTCTTTAAGTCCTTTGCGTGAAACTGCCTGGCAGAATGCCGGGAACTTGGGATGATTGCTCTTAAAGGTGTTCCATGCGCCTGTAATCTTCATGATATTTCCTATATTGTTTCCTATGTTCATATGATTGTTGTGTCCTTTCTTATCTCAACTGAATATTCCCGATTCTGAGAACTGATGCATATAATAACATACTTCACCGGATTTGGCTATACCAAAAGCCCCCCAGGATTAACTCCCGAGGGCTTTCATACTGCTCATATTAAATTGTGATCACATTATTCAAGCAATCAGATTATTAATGGATTCTAACTCATATACAGTAAACGGATCAATGTCAATGCAACTGGATTCATCTCTGTTGCCAGAAAGATCCCATGCAAGAGTACCATTCATAACGGTACAAGCTTCCTTAAATGCATCAATATCTCTTAATGGCTTAAATATTTCTGCTTTCAAATCTTCTGTAGCATCATAGTCTACAATCTTACCGTCATCAAAGAATACCTGTACATGAAAATTATCCAATGGTATCACCTGTACTACTGTTGGAAAATATTCGTTCATATTGTTATAGTCCTATTATTTTAATCAAAACAAATCACTATGACTTCCAGTTCTTGTCAAATATAGGAATAGTTCATCTTCATAGACTTCATAAATCAACAACCAATCAGGAGCAATATGACATTCTCTGCAATTACTATAATTTCCTGAAAGATTATGATCTCGATTCTTCGGCGGTAATATTTCACCATTTGCCAATTTTTTGATGATATCAGTCATTAATCTCATATCGTATCCACGTTTCTGAATACGTTTTAAGTCTTTTTGAAACTTACTGGTCGGCTTAACCGTATATTTCATGCTAATAATTCCTCCATCATCTTGTCCACATCTGTATATGCTTTTCCAAGAGAAGGATTCTGTTTCATCTGCTGCACTTCATTAATTGCTGATATTGTTTCACTGTTTGGTATTTCTCTGGTAATCTCAAACGGTATTCCCTGTTCTCTGATTGCCTGTTTTACAAAAATTGTGAATGCAGTTGTCAGATTCATACCTAAATCATTGAAAAGATCTTCTGCTTGTTTCTTTAAATTATCATCCATTCTAATTGATACATTTGCCATAAATCCACCTGCTTTCTAATCTATTTATATTATCATTATATAGCTTATGCAATGCATTGTCAATACTATGCATTATTTCAAGAATTATATCTTTTCCATCCTTATATAAATATCTGCATCGGCAGCAGACATCTTATACTCGTTTCTACACAATATATTAATGAACTAACCATCAAATTTCAACGATAATGCTTTAAGGGTAAAGTTGTTAGGGTAGATGGTTTTCGTCCAGAATTTAAGGCTATATATAAGGAATTTCAGCATAGAATTGATTCTGTGAAGGACGGGGATGGTTATACGGATGACTGTTTTAGTTCCCTTCCGTTATCTTACTGCTGTGCTACCTGTTCCATTACAAATTCCACATCTATATTGTTCTTATCTTTATGCGCTGTATAAGTACGATATAAAGAATCTGGAATATAGGAAGATTTACATACTTCACAATGATATGATGTCAACAAGTTCCGTTTGTTCTTCCCATTTTCCAAATAATTAACAATTAATGATTCCTTTTTAGTTCCAATTTTGCATACAGGACACAGTTTTATATCATTCTTTGGAATTACTTTTATTACTGGTTTCTTTTTTATAGTAATAAGCCCACATACCTGTAGTTATACAAGTACATGGACTTATTCAGATGTTTAAAATATTCAATTGGCAATATCAGGCATTTACTGTGTGAAATTCCCTATTATACATTGTTAGATATATGTCATACCCCATTTTTACTCCATTTTCGCGTGAAATTATGTAAAAATACGGTAAGATACGTGAAATCAGTATTTCCTGCAAATCCCCTAAATATGCTCAAAATCCGGTGTTCCATACAGGTCGAACGGAGTTGACTGGTAGACATAGTAATTCAGCCAGTTTGTATACAGGTTGTTCGCATGTGCTCTCCACATAAGGAGCGGTCTGTTTTCCGGGTTGTTGTCTTTGTAATAATTCTCCGGGATTTCGATGGGCAGGTTTTTGCTGACATCACGTTTGTACTCACCGTCAAGAGTCACACGATCATATTCCGGATGTCCCATTACAAAGATCTTGCGGCCGCCGTCTGCCATTGCAAGGAAAAGCCCTGCTTCATCGGATTCAGCAAGCACTGTCAGCTCTTTACAGTTATGGATATCCTCGATGGGAACTTCCGTATGTCTGGAATGAGGTGCAAGGAACATATCGTCGAATCCGCGTACCAGCGGAATCTTACGGTTCATCACTTTATGCCAGAAAAGACCGAACATCTTCTTATCAAGTTTGCGTTTTTTCAGTCCATAGTGGTGGTAGAGTCCTGCCTGTGCAGCCCAGCACAGATAAATGGTGGAGGTAACATGGGTGTTTGTCCAGTCCATGATCTCTACCAGTTCCTTCCAGTAGTCTACCTCTTCGAATTCCATCTGCTCTACAGGAGCACCTGTGATAATCATTCCATCGTATTTGTTATTTTTCAGTTCCGGAAATGTCTGATAAAATTTATTCAGATGACTCACAGATGTATTCTTCGCTTCATGGCTCTGTACTGCCATAAAAGTGACATCTACCTGCAGCGGTGTGTTGGAAAGGGAACGCAGAAGCTGAAGCTCTGTCTCCTCTTTCAGAGGCATCAGGTTCAGAATGAGGATCTGAATGGGGCGGATATCCTGATGGGATGCACGTGACTCATCCATCACGAAAATATTTTCTTTTTCCAGAATCTCTTTTACTGGCAGATCGCTCTGTATTTTAATTGGCATTATCTTATCTCCTGTTCTTATTATTTTATTGTTGTGCCATCTTCAGGAAATCTTCTTCCGAAAGGATTGGAATTCCCAGTTCTTTGGCTTTTTTATTCTTTGAAGAATTGGAAGTTGTGTCATTATTGATCAGGTAGTTCGTCTTCGATGTTACTGATCCGGTCACCTTGCCTCCCAGAGACTCAATAAATTCCTTTGCCTGTGCTCTGTTTGCAAAGTGCTCCACACTTCCTGTGATAACGAAATTCATGTTCCGGAAAATCTGCTCACCTGTCTTTTCTTCTTTCTTAACAGTCAGATGGCTCATCAGATGATCCAGTTTTCTGTTATTATCCTCGTCTGAAAAATAATCAGTCAGACTTCCGGCAATTACCGGTCCGATGGTATCAATAGAGCTGATCTCCTCTTTATCTGCATGACGGATCTTCTCCAGATCATCATCAAAATGCCTGCAGATCACTTTTGCATTGGCAAGGCCGATATTGGCGATTCCAAGGCTGTAGATCACCTTCGCAAGAGTAGTCCCCTTAGCTTTATCAATGCTGGTCATCAGGTTCTCAAAGGATTTCTCCCCGAATCCGTCCATCTCCACGATCTCATCACGATGCTTTCCAATCTCAAAAATATCTCCGAAATCATGAATAAAGCCTCTTGCAATGAATTTCTCCAGTGTTGCTTCTGACAGTCCGTCAATGTTCATGGCATCCCTGCTTGCAAAAAGTGCAAAGGATTTGATCTTCTTTGCGGCACAGTCAGGATTTGTACAGTAAAGTGCCTCCACATCATTTACCTTCTGTATCTGTGTTCCATGGCCACATGCAGGGCAGGTATCCGGAATTTCCAGTTTACTGCTGCGTGTGAGGTTTTCTGCAATCTGCGGAATGATCATATTTGCTTTATATACAGTGATCGTATCCCCGATACCAAGCTGCAATTCTTTTAGAATGCTCACATTGTGTACGCTGGCGCGGCTCACAGTGGTTCCCTCCAGCTCGACCGGTTCAAAAACAGCCACTGGATTGATCAGCCCTGTTCTTGACGGGCTCCATTCGATCTCAAGAAGATGGGTTTCTCTGATCTCATCTGCCCATTTGAATGCAAAAGCATTTCTGGGAAATTTCGCTGTTCTTCCAAGGGAATCTCCGTATGCAATATCATCATAAAGAGCAACCAGTCCGTCTGACGGAAAATCATTCTCAGTGATCGCAGTTGAAAAATATTCCATGGCTTCATCCAGCGTTAAAGCTGTGACTGTCCTGTATTCCACTACATCAAATCCCTGTTCTTTCAGCCATTCAAACTGCCGGGCTCTTGAATTATGGAAATCAACCCCGTCGGCGCTTACCAGCGTAAATGCGTAGAAACGCACATTCCTGCGGGCTGTGATCTCATTGTTTAACTGGCGGACAGAACCGCTGCATAAGTTTCTCGGATTCTTGTATTTCGCATCAACGTCTTCTATGGATTCATTGATCCGTTCAAAGTCCGAATAGGTAATGATCGCTTCCCCACGCAACACCAGTCTTCCCTGATACGGGATTTTAAGAGGAACGTTCTTAAATACTCTGGCATTATTGGTGACAACCTCTCCTGTCACACCGTTTCCACGTGTAACTGCTTTGGCAAGTCCTCCATTCTCGTAGGTAAGAACGATCGTCAGTCCGTCCAGCTTCCATGACAGAAGCGTTTTGTGTTCCCCGATAAATTCCCTCAGAACTTCTCTGTCCTTAGTCTTGTCCAGAGACAGCATGGGGGATTCGTGTTCTTCTTTTGGAAGCTGGTCAACTGCCTCGTACCCTACGCTTATGGTTGGGCTGTTTGCCAGAACAGTGCCTGTCTCTTTCTCCAGAGCCTGAAGCTCGTCGTACATCTGATCGTACTCTCTGTTGCTTATGATCTCTGTATCCTGCTGGTAATACGCCTTTGCTGCCCTGTCCAGCTTTTGCACCAGCTCTTTCATTCGCATGATCGCTGCTGTTTCCATTCTGTTCTCCTGTTCTGATCACTGTTTCACTTGTGGAAGATTCTAGTAAATGGTTCAGTTCTTCCCATTCCTGTGCTGTGATCTCTCTGTATTCGCCTTCTCTGATCCCGTCCAGAGTCAGATTCATGATCCTGATCCTTTTCAGCTTCTGTACCTCATATCCCAGATACCGGCACATTCTGCGGATCTGCCGGTTCAGTCCCTGTGTCAGAATGATCCGAAAGCTGCATTCTCCTGTCTGCACCACTCTGCATGGTCTGGTCACTGTATCAAGAACAGGGACTCCCTTGCTCATCCTTCGGACAAATTCCCTGTCCACCGGCTTATTCACTGTCACAAAATATTCTTTCTCATGATAGTTTCCGGCGCGCATGATCTTATTGACCAGATCTCCTTCATTTGTCAGAAGGAGAAGGCCCTGTGATTCTTTATCCAGTCTGCCCACAGGATAAACACGCAGAGGATAATCCAGATAATCTGTTACCGTCGTCTCATCAAACTGCTGCTTTGTGCTGCACACGATCCCTCTGGGTTTGTTAAAAAGAAGCAGTACTTTTTTTTCATTTTTATGGACAGGTATATTGTCTGCACAGACCTCATCTTCCAGGCTGACTTTCTGACCGCTTTCTGCTTTTTTTCCGTTTACCGTAATCCTTCCCTCTTCGATCATCCGGTCGGCTTCCCGTCTGGAGCATATGCCTGCCTCGCTTAAATATTTGTTTATTCTGATTTTTTCGTCCATTGTTCTATTATATAATTTTTTGTACATCTTATCAACGGTGAAATTTTGATGGAATTTTTCTGGAATTTTTTTCAAAAGGGCAGGAATGGGGAATCGCCTTGTATTTTGTCAGATTTTATTGTATGATATCGAATGACAGGATATCTTTTTTGTCACTGATTTTATCAAAAAGGAGGCTTTCATGTCAGATCATTTACCACGTACAAACCGGTGGCTGATCGCACTTTCTGTTATTCTGTGTCTGATACTTGGAGGAATTTTCACCCGTTCTTCCGCTGTGACTTCACAGGCAGATGCCATCAGCGATGCCGGAGCTTTCGTGTCAGAAGATCAGGATTCTGCGGAGTTTACTTCTGAGGAAACATTGACTGATAGCAATGATAATTTTACGGATTCTTCTTCCGGGAAACTGTTTGGACGCACTTCTTCAGATTCATCTGAGACTTCTCCGGGCGGTCCTGCATTAAGCACTGATATCTCGCCTGAGGCATCAGAGGGCAGCTGGGCTTCCAGCGGAAGTAACTGGATGTTTCTGGTGGATGATAAACCATACACAGGATGGTTCACAGATACAGACGGGAAACAGTACTATATGGATGAGACCGGTATTATGCAGACAGGCTGGACAGATATCGGAAAGAAGCGGTATTATTTTGATATGGATGGCATTCTGCAGACAGGGACTGTGATAATAGATAAGAAAACTTATGAACTGGATACAGATGGTTCTCTGAAAGATTATACACCAAAGAAAAAATCCTCGAAGAAGAAATCTTCAGGTAAGTCAGACACCTCTGACAAGTCCGGTACATCTACGGCAAAGAAGTCGGTCGCCCTTACTTTTGATGATGGTCCCAGTTCTTTTACAGACCGTCTTCTGGACTGTCTGGAAGAAAATAATGCAAAGGCAACTTTCTTTATGGTGGGTACTGAGATTGCCAGTTTTCCGGACGAAGTAAAACGCATGAAGAAACTGGGCTGTGAACTTGGAAACCACACTTATGACCATAAGGATCTGGCGACTCTTTCTTCGGATGAGATCAGTTCAGAAATTGCAAGAGTGGATGAACAGCTTGTAAATCTTACAGGTGAGGGAGCTTCGGTGGTCCGCCCGCCATATGGATCTGTTAATGATACTGTAAAATCAACTGTGGGAACCCCGATGATTCTGTGGTCCATTGACACTCTGGACTGGAAAACGCAGGATGTGGAATCTACAGTTGAGGAAGTCATGAATAATGTAAAAGATGGTTCCATTATTCTGATGCACGATATCTTCAGCACCTCTGTAGATGCAGCCGAGATCCTAATCCCGCAGCTTATCGAAGAAGGCTATCAGCTTGTAACAGTGCACGAACTGGCTTCCCTGCATCAGACAGAATTATCGACAGGAGTTACATACGGTGAATTTAATCGAATCAAGTAAGTCCCTTGCGGAAGTTGCGAAAAGTAATAAGAACAGCAAAATCTCCGGCAGAAGCTGACAAAAACAATGTCAGAAAAACGGAACGTAAAAATACAGGCAGTTACCACAAAGATAACCGCCTGTATTTTTTACGTTCCATATTCAATTTTATTCGAGTAAATCCCCTCTGATGTATCCGGTCTGACCGTCGTAGTCGATCTGAACCCATTCACCATCAGTACCTGTCTTCTGAACCTGATCACCTGCTGAGATCACGCCAAGGATATCAGCATCTGTGCTGGCTTCTGCGCGTACATTACATTCCTCCGAAGCAGTAAGCATCGTGCCATCTTCTGCCTCTGTTGACACACCTGCTTCCTCCCCAAGACCATTCAGGAATTCTTCAAGAGACGGATCAGATTGCTGTGCCTGATCCAGTTCATTCTGCACCTTCTTTATAAGAGCTGAAACATCACTGTCTGATAACTGTTTTTCCATATATGCGGAAATCTCAGAATCCTGTAAAGCTCCGTTATTGATCACCCAGTTCCCTTCGCTGTTCTTATATACATAGAACTGAGTCAGTGCAGGGGCCTTGGTCTCAACGCCCTGACAGATATACGAGAAACAGGCGTAAACCACGTAAGAATCATCTGTCATACCTTTCTTCGTGTACACATCGCCTACTTCATACCCTTCGATATAATCTTTCAAATTTGTGACTTTTGACTCATCAGACGGTGTAAAATCATCTTCCAGAGTCTTCAGCGTTGCAATATCTTTTTCCCCCAGAGCCTGATAATAGCTCGTGATCAATGCAGTAACGTCTGCATCTGCTGTTTCCATGGGATTGGCGTCTTCTTTCTTCTCGTCAGACTCCCCTTCACTTATCGGAGAAGAAGGAACATTTCCCTGGTCTTCGGATGTGGTTTTCTGTTCATCTCCGGAATTCCCCTTATTACTTCCGGAACAGGCTCGAATGCCGCAAAACAGGACAACCACAATTATCAGAATAGCTCCACCCAGCATAAAATACCGGAGATTATCTGATAACCATTCTCTAAAATCATCCAAGTTCTTGTCCTCCTTATGAGTTACCGTTTGCTCCGTTCACTGCCGCATACGATTTCTGACAGTTCCCGATTCTGATAACTCCTGTGATACAACGCACCGGAACTGTACATACGTCCCAGGCAGCACGCCTGAAGGGAATCGAACCCCCGCACATGGTACCGGAAACCACTGCTCTATCCACT
>ENA-OROM01002524-OROM01002524.1-human-gut-metagenome-genome-assembly--contig:-NODE-2524-length-13050-cov-6.944132_pt1 | contig 13050 bp, 6 predicted proteins | sample MGYA00242129_ERZ509050 | MGnify/ENA primary metagenome ERZ509050 (study PRJEB26280, sample SAMEA2338701) | human gut metagenome | biome: human gut; feature: human-associated habitat; material: faeces...
ACTGGCAGGAAAAATTTATATTTTTTCAATTGTCTACTTGACGGGGAGCGGTTCATTTCCCGACAGCCCCTTGCAAGTTAAGCTTTGTTATTATTTTTTGATGAAGGCTTTTTCATTTGCTGATGCTGGAAGGTCTGGAGTTGTTCCCTTTGGAACCAGACGAACCTCAATTGCCTCGAGACGTTTTGCGTATCCTTCTGTTCCTGAAGATTCTCCATTCTTAGCCCATGCAAGCCATCCATAATCCTGAGCATGAACTCTGTAGTATACATCATAGTTCTTTGCTACATCACCAGACAGTTGGATCTGAATTGCTTCCAGACGTTTACACTGTCCTTCTGTTCCGGATAATGATCCGTTAGATGCCCAATTCTTCTCCCATCCAATATCCTGAACGTGAGATCTGTACTGGATTGAGCTGTTCACTGAAGACGGGAGTTTCATACGGATAGATTCCATACGTTTGCACTCGCCTTCTGTACCTGCCATAGCACCGTCATATACATATGCCTGTGTACCATAGTCCTGTACATGTGTCTGGTATCCGACCAGTCTTGCTTTCATAGCTTCTTTGATAGTACCAATAAGTTCTGGTGCTTTGTCCCCTTTGGTAACCAGCTGAATCCTGATTGCTTCAAGACGGTATCCGTAACCAGCTGTTCCTGCTTCTTCGCCATTCTTAGCCCATCCGAGCCATCCGAAGTTCTCGGCATGTACGCTGTAGTATACGTCATAATTCTTTTCAACTTCACCAGTCAGTTTGATCTGGATTGCTTCCAGACGTTTACACTGTCCTTCTGTACCGGATTTTGCTCCGTCTTTACTCCAGTTCTTTTCCCAACCGATGTCCTGAATATGTGTACGATATTCGATAGATCCAGAAACATCATCTGGTAACTTGATCTGGATTGCTTCCAGACGTTTACACTGTCCTTCTGTACCAGACGTTTGTCCGTCTTTCTTCCAGTCTTCTTCCCAGTCATAATCCTGACGGTGAACTTTGTAAGATACGGACATTTTTGTACTCTTTGTAGCTGTAGCTGTAAATTCCTTACCAGTTTCATCTGTGTATTTAGCAGTTGCTGTGTAGATGATCTGACTGTTCTTGTCTTCTTTAACAACATCTGCAGTTTCGTCATGAGAATCTTTACAACGGCTGCATACGAATGTTGCAACAGCTGTATATCCTTTTTCTTTATCAGCTGTCCATTTCCATCCGTCTTTTTCTGAGACTTTGTAGTCATGACCGAGAGCTGCTACTTCTTCTGTCTTAGTATCTTTGTAATCTTTGCCTTCAAATGTAACTGTAGCTGTGTAAGTAATCTTACCTGCCTCTGTACATGTTGCGCCATCAGATTTCTCAGTTACTTTTGCATCAACTGTTTCTACATGTTTCTCATCATTTGCACATGTAAATGTTGCTGTTGCTGTGTAAGTGTTGTTCTCACCCTTTGTCCAGTTCCATGTTGGTTCACCATACTTATGGCCAAGTGCCGGTAAATCAACTTCTTTTGGATCTGCTGTTAATGTACCGATTTCCTTACCATCAGCATCTGTAACTGTCGCTGTTGCTGTATAAACATCTTTACCAGCTTCTGTACATGTTGCTGCTTTGGAATTCTCTGTATCCTTAACAACATTAACTTTAATCTGGTCTTCTGTTGGTTCATTATCACAAACGGAGCATTTAACACCTGTTACAGATGCTGTGCAATTAGTTACATTGCCATTGTCATCTTTAACTTCGTTCCATGTCCATGCACCTGTGTATGCATGCTTTCCAGCTTCCTTTGCCTCAGTAGTTGTTACAACATACTTCACACCATCAGCTGTCTTATCTGCTGCTTTGTAGTACATAGTCACGCCCTGTTCACATGTACCTGTATGGCCAGCAAGTTTAGCCGTTGCAGTTACTTTTTCTGCAAGAGTTTTCTCAATAGAATCTCTGTTAGCTTTGTTTGTTACATTTTCATCTGATTCAAGGAGACAATCCAGTTTATTGATCTGATTTGCACAAGTTTCACATTTCAGATTCTGGAATGTAACGCTTGTGTGATCATCGCTCCATTCAGCATCTGTTGCTGCATAAGCATGTCCTTCTGCTGCGTTCTTCTGAGCTTCATCCCAGATAGCTTTTCTTTTCTCGTATGTAGAATTAGCCTGTTCATATTTGGACTTAACAGGTTCTGTAATACAAGCACCGCACTCTGGGCAAACATAGTTGTCCGCTTCGTTCCAGTTACCGCTATCAGTCTTTGTATAGTATGTTTCATGGAACTTGATGTAATGATGTTCGTGTGCTGTATTCTCTGCTTCTACACGTGTGCCCTCTTTGATCAGACCACAGTCAGAACAACGTTCTTCTGTAAATGCATTACGTCCGCAGTATGCAGGTTCAGAAACTGTTTCATAATTATGAGAAGTACCTGTCAGTGTCTTCATATCAACTGTATCAACGAAGTTAGCTGACCACATGAACTCGTCATTATCATTGCTCTGACTGCCCATGAACTGCTGATACTTCTTGTAGTTTGTATAAGTCGGATTGTAATCTGTCTCTTCGAATTCATAACCGTAGCTGGAATGGTCAAGCAGTTTGCTCTTACCTGAAATGAACGCGAAGTTTGTACCGATTGAAACAACCAGTTCGTCACCCTTCACAGTCAGACCTGCGATTGGATGATTTGTGACAGTGAAATCTGCACTCTTTTCATCTGTTGTTGTAAACGCCATACCGCCAAACAACTTTGTATTATCACGTTTTGCAGATACTGTGTTATATTCCTTCACAACGGCTACTGCACCGTCTGCAGGATTGTAGGAAACGATATCGTTGGATACGTTGAAGTAAATCTTACCATCTGTATACAGTGCTGCTGTCAGACCGATGGATGGGTAAATGCTCTGTTCATCCACAAACTGTGCATACAGTTTGGTCAGAAGATCATTCTTCTCCATCTTACCGTCTTTGTTCAGAACGCTTACAAATGTATCGTCATCATCGTCGTTTTCCTTGTCTGTGAAATTAATCAGTGTCTCATAATCGCTGTCGCCATCGCCTGTATCCTTATTTGTCAGTTTATGACGAACAATCTTGTACTCTGCAGCCTTCTGGCTCTGATTCATGCTTGTACTGTTTACTCTGTCAAACAAGTCTGTAGAATCATACATGTAGTACGCATAACCGTCTGCATAGTAAACATTACTTGCGGCACGCGCCATCCATGCTTTTTCATATGTTGTATCTGTTGCTTCATTCTGATAAAGTGATCTTAAAACACTAAAGTTATCCTGATACAATTTTCTTGCATCTGTATCGCTGAACAGGAAGAAGACATGGTTCATATCACCATCTGTCTCGACACGGTCACGACTCATAACTTCTGTGTAGACATCTGTATAACAAGGGTCTACATAGTACCACTTACCATCCACCTTGACTGCATTCCAGTAATGGTCGGAACCGAAGTCTTCCTGCTCCTCGCCATACATTGTAACGTTGGACTGGAAGGAAATTCTTACAAGGTCAACTGTGTAGCCTGCATTGATATCCAGTGTCTTACCATCTGAACCATAGTACAGTTCTTTGGCTGTCTTCCAGTTATCACATACTTCAGATGTAGATCCATCATCTGCTGTCACTGTTTTCTTACTGTCATACGCATCTGTCTTATCAGGATCAATCAGATAAATATCTTTATCCAGGCACTGCACAAGATATGAAAAAGCTCTGGAGTAACCCAGACATACAGATGTACCCATACCGAATGCACCAAACTGAGTACCTTCCCAATAGTTGATGACACCAGTTGTCATACCGGTTGCAGCCTGCTTCGCATAGATTGGAATCGCCTGCTTAAAGCTTGTTTCCTTCGTTCCATCACCGTCCATATCCAATGCCGGATCATCGCTATCTAACTGCCGCTGAGTAAGCTGCTCAACAGTCATCGTAACGCCTTCAGAAACCTCAACGCCTTTTTCTTCAGCATTTTTGATAAATTTATCTGCTTCCTGCTTCAATGGTTCTGCTGCGTCTGGAAGGTTTTCTTTCACAAATGCTTCCGGATCCTTCTCGATAGCTTCTTTATTAGCTTCTACATATGCATTCGCATATTCCTTAGACTGTCCAGCCTTCACCAAAGTCTGAGCAATAGCGTTTTTATAAAATTTTACAAGCAACTCCTGCTTAATGCCTGCATAAACCTGATCATGGAAATTCTGTTTGATCTGTGGTTCGTAAACCTTATAGATCTCATCGTAAACTTCATCCTCATGCTTCTGCTTCTGAGGATCCTTTGCAATCATCGGCTTGTCATCATCTGATTTCTTACCAGAGTTCATTATGTAGGACATATCAAATGTATTGTTATGGGCCAACCAGTCATTCAGAACAAGCAGCTTCTGTGCCTTTGTCTGTGCACCTGATGCTGTAACTGCAGCAAGAGCTTCATCTCTTGCATTTGTTACATCTGGACCATAATACTTAATACCTAACTTATCACCATATGTGAAAGTAAAGATCATACCTGTCAGGTCATCGTAGCTCACCTTGCCATCTCTGACATCCTGAACAGATTTGCCGTCTAAGGCAAGCATCTCACCAAGGATACCAAGACCATCTGTATCATCGTTGAAATCCAGAAAGAATGGATTCTGAACACCGAGTACATTAGCATTGGCTGACCACTGATTCAGATACTGCTGATACATACCAACAACTGTATTAATCTGGTCTGCTGTCAGCTTCTTGGTTTCAGCCTGTTCATCTGCTTCATACAGGTCTGCTGTGCTGATATTAGATTCATTGGATTCTGTGCCGGCTTCTCCGCCAACCATTTCGAGATCCCCCAATGCTTCACGCAGGCTCTGGATTGCCGGATCGCTTTCATCAATCTTTATATCTTTTGTAAGTGCTTCTGCTACTGCTGCATTAGCACCCTTGAACTGGATGACTGGTGTCTGTATTGTAATACCTGAAATAGTTACTTTATTTTCATCATTATCTGTCTGGGCCACAGCATCATTATCTGTGTTTGAAGAATCAGTAGTTGCTTCTGTTGCATCATCTTCTGTCACAGAATCTTCTGTTGCTGGATCTTCTGCCTCATTTGTATTGGTGTTATCCTGCACGGCTTCTGTAGTATTTTCCTGCACTGCTGGTGTTTCTTCATGTGCAGGCTCTGCAAAAACTGTTGAAGGCACTACACTGAATACCATTATAGTAGAGAGGAATAAACTCAAAAGCATTTTACTTCTCTTTTTCATAATGTCTACCCTTCCTTTCGTGTTTGTATTAGATAATTCATATTATGTTTTTTGTTTGCCCCCACCTCATTTCCATTGTATTTTATTTATACTCCACCCTCTATTATATGCTACTGTAATTCGTATTTTGCATATATTTTTGCATATAATATAGTAATTAGGTATTTACTTTAATATATCACTGCTAACTGTTTTGTTCAAGACATACTGACGTTTTTTAGCACAAAAACACATCGAAAAGTCTGGTTTTCAGGTTTCTGGCATGTATAAACGTAATAAAGAAATTCCCCCGTATCTTATGATTTGTTAAAATACGGGGAATCATCAAGTTTTTTCTTACTTATTTATATAGAATTTACATATTGATGCGACAGAGGAGTCTTTTTTAGTTCAGTTCCTCAAGAATTGCTGCTGTGAGTTCTTTTCTGTTTGTCTTGAAGTGGAAATACGGTCTTTCCTTGATTACGCGGATGTCTACCGGATATTCATATTCTTCCAGTGCATCTGCAAGACCTGCTTTTACTTCATCCAGACTCTTTGTTTCATCAAGGATTACAAAGAAATATGGAAGGAAATATCCTTCATGATCCTGATCTGGTACAAAGCAGAAGAATCCATCTTCTACACCAGCTACACGTACTGCTTTTGTCTCCATTCTCATCATGTAAAGTTCTCCGCCACCGAAACGCTTTGTTGTTCCACGTCCAAGAATGTATACAATTCCGTGTTCATTGATGTAAGCTTTATCTCCCGTATGTAACCAGCAGTTCCCATCTGGATGATTGATCAGTGTTCTTTCAGTAAGTTCATCACCTCTCCATCCCGCATAGTGGAGCATCATAGCAGGACCCGTCATACATAATTCTCCGATTTCTCCATAATTCAGTTCTTCCAGATCCTCTGAGAATACTGCCATAGTTGTTGCCGGCATTGGCATTCCAACGCATCCGTCTACCAGCGGGAACATCGGATTTGGAAGTGTAAAGTTTGAACATCCTTCACTCTGACCATATCCGGCACTTAAAGTTGCTTTAACATTATGCTTATGGAAGAATGCTTCTACTTCTTGTGTTTTCCTTTCGTTCATTGCTTCAGCTCCGGTTCCGATACTTCTTAGATGAGACATATCGTAATCTTCCGGAATTCTGTCACTCTTCATAAGCATTTCACAGAACATTGGAATCAGTGCCCAGAAGTTTGGCTTCTGCTCCATAAATGCGATATCAATATCTTCCAGCGGACAGAATGGATCAAGTACCATAATCAGTCCTGCTGACAATGGGAAGATTGCCATTGATACAGTTACTGCAATCAGTGCAGGTGGTAAGATTGGCAGCCACCATTTTTCCGGTACATCTGACGGCGGAATAAAGATGGACATCTGGAATGCAGTTGCTACTATATTAGAAGAAGAATGAATAACTAATTTAGAGATTCCTGTGGATCCGCTTGTATATGCGCCAAATACTGGTCTGTTCACATCTTCTTGTGCCATATAGTCTTCTGTATAATCTTTCCCAAGTGCCAGGAACTCGTCCCATGTAAGATCTCCTTCTGTTGTCTCTATCGCACCGGTATATCTGGATGCAATTTCTTTTTCAACATAGTCCGGGACAGATTTTCTATCTGCATAATCATATGGAGAAACCTTAATTACACGCTTCATTGGTGTCGTTGCACGGAACAGATCTTCATCTGACTTTGATGTATAATCCATGACAAATGCTGTCTCTGATTTTGATTTTCTGATTGCAAAACATAATTCTTCTGGAATGTCATCTCTGCAGATAATTGCAGCTCCGATTCTTTCTGCTGCGATCAGAAGGATAAAATGTGCCGGAACACTTTGCAGAAATACAGGAATTCTGTTTCCTTCACCAAATCCAAGTATCTTTAAAGATTTTGCTGCTTTATCAACTTCTCCCCAGAATTCTTTCCATGTAATTTTGTTTCCGTAATATTCAAATGCAATTTTATTTTCGTCTGGATTTTTTGCTCTTAAAAACGTTTCAACAGTTATTGTTGGCACTTCAACGTTGCGCAGTGCTTCTGGATAAAACTGTAACCATGGTTTATCAACGCTCGCTTTTCCAGTTAATGTTGCTCCTGTATTTTCCATAATTATTTACTTCCTTTTCCGATTATTTATTTGTTTTATAATGACGATTCGTATTCTATCATGGATATTTTTCCTTTTCAATAGAAGTGGTGAATTTGGCATATTGAATCAAACAAATCAACTAATTCATTTTTTTCAGGATTTCATTCAATAGGAAATTTTTTGTATAAATGTTCTTGTTTTCTTATTTTGTATGCAGTACACTAAAATTATAATAGAAGAGAGGGGCTTTTGATTATTATGAAAGAAAAAAACAGATTCAGTGTTCTGTTAGAGCATCTGACATCTATGGCCAATTTAAAAAATTATGTACTTGCCAAAGCTGTGCAGTATGATGAATCTTATATAAGCAAATGGATTAGTGGAAAATCACTTCCAACAGAAAAAAATCACGAAATTATTTTGCAGAATATCAGCCAGTGTATTGTTGAGGCTCTGACTGATGATAACCGGGACACTTTTTTAGAAGAATATCAAATTTCTGACGTTTCGAATCTTCAGAAAGCGATTTACGATCATCTCGAATCTGAATATACATATGTAAAAGAACTTCAGGTAACAACTGGTTCTAAAGTGGCTACTAAAATTTCATATTATCCGGAACTTACACTGGATCAGTTTATCTTTAAAATGAAACATCCATCACTCCGTAAAGTACAGTCGCTAAATATTTATGCTATGGTAGATATTCTGAATGTAGACACGAATTATCAGCTTTTAATTGCTGAATTTAACAGCATGCACAATGACATAGGACTTGTGCTTCCAGGAGTTCATTTTTCTTTAATGATTGATTTGGAATCGTCTTCAGATAATCCGGTTTATACGGCTGGTTTCCTGATGAATTTGCTTTCAAATCTTTCGAATATTGATTTTAATCTTTATTGCGGAACACAGGCACAGAAAAAAATGGTTTTTGCGATTAAAGATATTTATTCGCTTTCAGGTATGTTAGTTGATCAGAACCATTGTCTTGCTGTTACAACAATTGAAGATTCGTCTCTTTCAACGGAACTTTATTACAAATTAAAATTACTTTGCAGCAAAGAAACATTGCTTATTCGACGGACATCTATTCCTGAAATGATTCGTACTTACGAATATGAGCATTCACTGTTTGCCCGGAATTCTTCTTGTCTGCTTGGACATTTTACAGAACATTTTCTTCCAACTGATTTACATAATGAGCTGCTTGATAAGTATGGCTCTTTTATAGGAAAGACATACAGACCTGTACTTCAAAAAATGCATTCTCTGGTATCGCAGATACTTGCTGTTACACCGATAAGAGCACTGATTTATGCTTCTGCATTTACAGATTTTACAGTTACTGGCGAATTGGATTTCTATGGTTATCGAATTCAGCTTTCGCCGGAACAGCGTCTTCATTTTTTTAAGCATATGAAACATCTGCATGAAATTTCAAATGCGCTTCAGATTAAGATTTTGCCGAATGGTTTGCTGTCTGATTACCAGCATATCCCAAGACCGACACTGTTTTTTGCAGATGAGTTTTCTTATTTGCGTTTTAGGAGAAATACACCGTATTACAATATCTGTATTCCGAACAAAATTAGTTTGAATCGAATTTTTTCGGCCTTTTACGATACCGTTTGGGAGTTTGAATCCTGTATTGCACCGGATGCATATCTTACTCATGCAATCCATTCTGTAGAAATTTTGCAATCAGATGCTTCAGGTGATGTGCACAATTAAGAGAAGTCAAGTGGGCTGTTGCAAAATAGATGAGTAATCATCTATGGAGCAATAGCTCCATTTTTATGTCCAAAAGCAGAAAACGGACTCCGAAGAGCCCGCAATCCATGGTATAATTAAGTATGACCAAATACATAAAATACCATAAAAATTATACCGAATTCGGCGAGCCTTATCAACTGGTTTTGCCATTAAATTTGGAAGGTCTGGTTCCTGATGATGATTCTGTCCGACTGCTGAGCCACGAATTGGAGGATTTAGATTACAGTTTACTGTATCAGGCGTACTCTACCAAAGGCAGAAATCCGGCAGTGGACCCAAAGACCATGTTCAAGATACTGACCTATGCTTATTCCCAAAATATTTATTCTTGCAGAAAGATTGAAACCGCTTGTAAACGTGATATTAACTTTATGTAGCTGCTTGCTGGTCAGAAAGAACCGGATCACAGCACGATTGCAAGGTTCCGTACTGGATTTTTGGCAGACACCTGCGAAGCCCTGTTTTATCAGATGGTACGTCACTTGGAACGAATGGGAAGAAAATATGTTTCTGAAAATACAGGAGGCGGTCACCCTACTGAACCAAGAGTACCTACAGGCTGTCCGTATAAAGAACGATGTTCCCGTGCTAAAGGGAATAAACGTCTGTACATCTCCAAAAGTTTCTTAGAGAAGCGTCAGGAATCCTATGAAAATATCCTGAGTGAAAAGGGGATCTTATACCGGATGAATCGCTCGATATGATGCTGGGATCCTTTCAATTACTACTGGGGATGCCGAAATTTGCTATTCGTGCGACAGCCTCTTTTCTCTTTCAGGCTGCCTGTAACCGTATTTTTTCAGAAGCGGTACGGTTTCTGGCATTATTTTCCATATTTTCGCGGCTGGTCGGAAATACCTGCGAGGTAATCGAGACTGCAGTCGTACGTCTTTGCCAGCAGCATCAGCGAGTCCAACGGGATCTCACGAATGCCTTTCTCATACCGGTTGTAGGTGTCCAGATGGCTGAAAATCTTCCGCGCCGCCTGTAACATCGAGTAGCCTCGTTTCAGACAGAGCTCTTTTAACCGGATCAGCATTTTCTCCCGCTCCGGCGTTTCTTCTATTTTTCTGTACATGAATGAACTTCTTTTTCCTGTCCTGCTTCGTCTGCGGCTGCCACACTGAACCGGCCACGGCTGCAGCAGATGATCGTCTTTTTCGTCCGATCAATCGCATCGCTGGTCTCAATTTCTTCTGTCTTCATCGCAAGCGCCCCCGGAATGGCTCCGTGGGAAATCTCTACTGCGTCGCGGATATCCACGATCTGATAGCTCGACGGATCGAGTTCTTTTAATTCTTTTATTGAAATACTGGTACTCATGTAAATTTTCCTTTTCTTTCTTCTTTTGATTTACTTTTTGCGGATGTCTGCCATCGTATTCAACAACAGTTCCCGTTTCCAGAACACCAGGCCTGCACTTGCGAACAGAATCGCATACCGCAGGATCCTGTATGGGAACAGCAGATTGCAGATTACGCTTACTCCAATCAGAAATGCGGAACATGCCAGCAGAAATCCGGCATCCATCAGGTTTTCCTCAATGCCTTCTGCCACCAGAATCCGTTTGCTCACCACATAGTGTCCAACCGAATACAGAATATAGCATGCCAGCGTCGTGTAACCGGCTGCAACATAACCGAAAATACGGATAAAAATAAAGTTCAGCACTACGTTGGCTACCGCTGCTTCTCGTACTTTGCCATCGCATTGTCGTAAACACCATTGAACAGGTACAGCGATGTCAGAATCGTCAGGATCTGCAGCTAGGACAGATAAACCTTGTAGGTACCGTACTCCTCCGTGCTCATCAGACGTGTGAAAATCGGAACGGTAATGAACGAAATGCCCTTTTGAAGAAAGCTGCAGATCGTAAACCAGAGCGCCGCCCGTGCCTGAATCGTTATGTGTATTTTATGATACCAGCTCTTACATAAAGGTTAGTTTTTATCTGTCTGCGGAGTTTTCTTACATTCCAGTTGCATTTCATACACTCTGTTTCGTAAAAAAATCGTTCAAATGCATCATTTAATACCATAATTTCTCGAATATGTGAAAAAGACAAGTTATTAACTAAAACATCTGGATCTGTTACAAATTCGTTCGACACTGTCGAACTTTTTCCAAAATCTGGTAATTTAAATTCGCTCGACACTGTCGAACCAATTTGAGGATATACTTTATAAAACTGTCTACAAGCCTTAAAAAGCGTATAATTCATTCCTTTTTGATCAATTTGCTTTTCCAGATTTTTCAAAAGATGAGAACCATATTCTGCTCTGTCGCTGCCATCTTGTTCGTATTCAACTATATAATAACCAATCGCCCAATTGCGCAATGTCATGAGCTGATTTACAGCTGATTTACAGCACTTTTTGCTGCTGAACTTGCTTTATCATTTATTTGCTTAATACTATCTGCAAGCAGTTCAAATTCCATTGCATTACCTCCAATACATTGTCCTAAGACTGTTATAAATTCGCATAGACACAGTATACCACAGCTCCTGTGTCTATGCGATTTCTTTGGCCAACTTGACCAAAAGTTCTCTCATATGTTGACAGCAGGCACCCGTAGCCGTGCTTTTCAGCACGAAGAAAGGCCCTGACTCTCCAAAATCATTATCTGGAAAATCAGAGCCTTCCGGCTTGGAAATAGCCTAGCACGGCTACCCCTACAGTAAACATATGCAATTACTCAAAATACTAATAATTATGGTAAAATACTAAAAAGGCTCACCAGAACACACACAATATTCTCTAGTGAACCTTTTTATTCAATAAGCTCAAATCTAGTTTAGTGCACGCACCGCCCTAGTAAAAACCTCTAACGATTTTTGTTCTATGAAAGGTATTCTACTCTTTCCCAACACTCTTGTCAACCATCTACTGCAAAAAATTTGTATGCTTAGGATTTTTATTCTTTTTTATTCTTCCATCCTCATCACAAAATAGATGACAAATTTCTTCCATTTTTCTATTTCTGGCTTTTTTTGTTGCCGATACCTTCATAACATCGTTATACACAAAAAGTAATGTTACAAAGTCATGAATAACCGGATTTTTCATCATAGCATCCCTGTTATCCAACTCCCGAAATTCAGGTATTTTTCCGAGTATATTTGCCAGCTTTTTTGTTTTACTGAACTTTTTAAGACTATTAGGTTTCCTTAGCGTACTTAGAATACAATTATTATGTGCTGCCGCATTTCTTATAAACTTGATAGATTTTAAATAATCAGAATAGTTGAATGATGGATACATTTGGTAATACAATTCGTACAATTCCATAAAATTTCCAAAAGAGAACAATTCAACAATATTCCATACAGCTAATTTCTTCGGCTCTTTATACTCATCCAAATGCTTCTCTGCCAAATCCGAACAAAATGAGTATTTATCTGCTTTACTCTGAATATCCGCCTCTGCATTTGGATGGTACTGCAGAAATAGCCTTACTATATTATACCCGTCTTCTTTCGGATTATCACTCAAATCATTCATTAATCGTACTTTTAAGTAATGTTCTACATCTATTAAACTATTATACGCCTACCATCGACACAATACAACAACTGATTGTACCTTGTTTTCTACGTCTCCGTTTTATATATAAACTATGCATTTATGACCAAAGTGATAATGTCAATTCGAAATCACTATTTTCAAGCCAAGCAACTTACTGTTTGCCAAACTTTTTCTATTACTTTTTTCACCATCACATTTACAATTCGTGAATTACTCACCTTTATGAGGTTCTTCATTATTATCCCTTGTAATTTTTGAACTTCCACTGTCATCCTTTGCTCTATAAAAATATTCCTGTCCATTTAGTTTAAATTGACCATCATAATTCTGCATCGTTTGGCGTAAAATTGGCGTATTTTTGTAATTTTACAAATTTCCACC
>ENA-OROM01002534-OROM01002534.1-human-gut-metagenome-genome-assembly--contig:-NODE-2534-length-13011-cov-4.804492_pt1 | contig 13011 bp, 7 predicted proteins | sample MGYA00242129_ERZ509050 | MGnify/ENA primary metagenome ERZ509050 (study PRJEB26280, sample SAMEA2338701) | human gut metagenome | biome: human gut; feature: human-associated habitat; material: faeces...
ACTCGGCTACTCCGGCAGGGGTCATTCCTACACGGTTCTCGTTGTTTTTGATTTCTTTGGGTACTCCGATAATCATAATGTCATCTGTTAATGGTTAAACATGTTGCAAGATAGTGATTTATCTTTCTCATTGTCATTTTGCACAGCGTGTTTTACAACAGAAAACGCCTGCTTTTTTCTTGTGTGTGACGGCAGGATTATTCTTTTTTGGTTAGGCGGAGAGAACTATTCTTTTTATATTTGCATGCATTAAAAAATAGGATATGAACTGTAAGAATATAAAATACCCGATACTTTTCTCTTTTTTGTTTTTTGCAGGCAGCATACAAGGTGGATATGCGCAAGAAGCGTCCGAGGTGGAAACCGGACCGGACATACAGCAGGCATCTTTCACGCCCCCTTTCGATTTTCCGATTGTCTTTTCCGGTAACTTCGGCGAGATACGCTCCAATCACTTTCACGGTGGGCTGGACTTCAAGACCGGCGGAGCCATAGGCAAGCCTGTACATGCTTTGGCAGACGGGCATATCTCGCGCATCCGTGTGACGCACGGTTCGGGATATGTGCTCGATGTGGACTACGATAACGGTTATTCCACTATCAACCGACACCTCAGCGCATTTGTGGGCGATATAGCCCGAAGGGTGAAAGACTTGCAGTATGAACAGGAAAGCTGGGAAGTGGAGATTATCCCCGAACCGGGGGAATATCCGGTAAAGGCGGGGCAGGTGATAGCCCTTAGCGGCAACACGGGTTACTCTTTCGGCCCTCACCTGCATCTGGATATGATTGAGTCGGCAACAGGAGATTATGTCGACCCGCTGCCTTTTTTTATGGAGAAGGTGAAGGACAATATCGCTCCCCGTGCCGAAGGCATCATTTTGTTTCCCCAACCGGGCAAAGGCGTGGTGAACGGAAAGCAGATACACCGGACTTTCCCTGTAAATCCTACCCAGCCTATTACTGCCTGGGGACTGATAGGTGCAGGAATCCGTGCCTATGACCATATGGACGGAGTGGGCAACCGCTACGGCGTGCATACCGTTATTCTCGAAGTGGACGGTGAAGAGGTGTTCCGCAGTGTGGTAGACCGCTTTGCTTACGAAGAAAACCGCTATATCAATTCATGGACGCACGGACAGTACATGAAGTCGTTCATCGAACCCGGCAACCGTCTGCGCATGCTGCATGCTTCCAACGGCAATCGGGGACTGGTGGAAATCAACGAAGAGCGTCCTTACCGATTTGTATATACGCTAAGTGATGCGTTAGGCAACACCTCGAAAGTCCGTTTCACCGTACAAGGGAAGAACACCGAAATTCACCCTGTGGAACATCGCGAGAAGTATGCTTTCAAGTGGGACAGGACCAACTATCTGCAGGAACCCGGCCTGGAATTGGTTGTACCGCGTGGAATGTTGTACGATGACGTTTGGCTGGACTATTCCGTACGTGCCGATAGCGGGGATGTGGCTTTTACTTATCAGCTGCACAATAAGCGTGTCCCTCTGCACGGAGCGTGCGAGATGCGCATCGGCTTGCGGCGCGACCGTCTGGAAGATAAATCGAAGTATTATGTAGCCGGCGTTACGGCGCGGGGCGGAAAATACAGTATAGGCGGCACTTACGAGGACGGTTTCATGAAAGTCCGTATCCGCGACCTGGGCACTTATACGGTAGCGGTAGATACCGTGCCGCCGGAGATAATTCCGCTCAACCCCGGACAGTGGGGGCGTACGGGGCGCATCACCCTCAAGGCCAAGGATAAAGAAACCGGAATAAACAGTTACCGCGGAACGATAGACGGGAAATACGCTCTGTTCGGTAAGCCCAATTCCATCAGCGGCAATCTGGTCTGCGAACTCGACCCGAAGCATGTAAAGAAAGGTGGCAGGCACACTGTGGAAATGACCGTAACCGACGGCCGTGGCAACCGGACTACCGAAGAGTTTCATTTTGTATGGTAACTTTTCACCTGTGACATTGCATTATCAAACAAACCATATAATAACAGAAGTATGAAAAAATTAACTCTCTCCGTCGCATTAGCGGTGGCAACTGTGGTAAACGCATTTGCCTGTACCAACCTCATTGTGGGTAAAAACGCCTCTGCAGACGGTTCTACAATTGTTTCCTATTCTGCCGACTCCTATGGATTGTTCGGCGAGTTATACCATTATCCCGCAGGCATGCACAAAAAGGGTACATGGATTGATGTGCACGAGTGGGACACCGGCAAGTACCTCGGCCGGATAGAACAGGCGCGCCAGACCTACAACGTCATCGGTAATATGAATGAATTCCAGCTTACTATCGGCGAGACAACCTTCGGCGGCCGTCCCGAACTGGTGGATACTACCGGCATCATTGATTACGGAAGTCTGATTTATCTCGGTCTGCAACGTTCCCGTACCGCCCGAGAAGCCATCAAGGTAATGACGGAACTCGTACAGGAATACGGTTATTACAGCAGCGGCGAGTCTTTCACGATTGCCGACCCCAACGAAATCTGGATTATGGAGATGATAGGCAAGGGTCCCGGTGTGCGTGGCGCTGTGTGGGTGGCTGTCCGCGTGCCCGATGATTGCATCTCCGCACATGCCAACCAAAGCCGTATCCACCAGTTCGATATGAGCGACAAGGACAATTGCATGTACTCTCCCGATGTCATTTCCTTTGCCCGCGAGAAAGGTTATTTCGATGGAGTAAACAAGGACTTCAGCTTCGCTAAGGCCTATGCGCCGCTCGATTTTGGCGCTCGCCGTTATTGTGAAGCCCGCGTATGGAGCTATTTCAATATGTTTACCGCCCGAGGCAACGAGTTCTTACCTTATATATTAGGCGATACCGATACACCGATGCCGCTTTTCGTGAAGCCCGACCGTAAAATCTCCGTACAGGACGTAAAGAATGCCATGCGCGACCATTACGAAGGTACTCCTCTCGACATCAGCAAAGATTTCGGTGCCGGACCGTATCACACCCCTTACCGCCTTTCGCCCCTTTCTTTCAAGGTAGGCGACAAGGAATATTTCAACGAACGTCCCATTTCCACCCAGCAGAGCGGTTTCGTGTTCGTGGCGCAGATGCGCTCCACCTTGCCCGATGCCATAGGCGGCGTACTGTGGTTCGGTACGGACGATGCCAACATGACCGTGTTCACTCCCGTATACTGCTGTACGGATAAGGTTCCCGTATGCTATTCGCGTGCAGACGGTGCGGACTACATCACATTCTCCTGGAACTCTTCTTTCTGGATTTTCAATTGGGTTGCCAACATGGTATATCCCCGTTACGACCTTATGATCGGCGATGTGCGTGCCACGCAGGCCGAACTCGAAAACACTTTCAACGATGCGCAGGAAGGTATCGAGTCTGCCGCCGCCAAACTTTTGGAGAAAGACCCTGCCAAAGCGAAAGCATTCCTGACAAACTATACCAATATGACGGCGCAGAGTACTTTCGACACCTGGAAACGTTTGGGCGAATTTATCATCGTGAAATACAACGACGGAGTTGTCCGCAAGATGAAAGACGGAAAATTTGAGCGCAATGCCATAGGCCAGCCTGCCGGTGTGGAACGTCCGGGTTATCCGAAGGAATTTCTGGAAGAATATGTAAAACAAACGGGCGACCGCTATAAAATGCCCGATTGATTAGGATATTCAAACTTATTCTTTTACATTTGTGACAGAACAGAAAATGAAGTATTAACCTTTAATATATAAAAAAAGTCTTATGGAAAATCAAGAGCTGATTAAACAGGTGACTGAGAAAGCCGAAAAATGGCTTACCCCGGCATACGATGCCGAAACTCAGGCTGAAGTGAAACGAATGTTGGAAAATCCAGATAAAACCGAACTGATAGAGTGCTTTTATAAAGACCTGGAATTCGGAACGGGCGGTTTGCGCGGTATCATGGGTGCAGGCAGCAACCGCATGAATATCTATACGGTAGGTGCGGCTACCCAGGGATTGGCAAACTATCTGAACAAATGCTTCAAGGACAAAGGACAAATCTCCGTTGTGGTGGGTCACGACTGCCGTAACAACAGCCGCAAGTTCGCCGAAATCTCTGCCGATATTTTCTCGGCAAACGGTATCAAGGTTTATCTCTTCGAGGATTTGCGTCCTACTCCGGAAGTTTCCTTCGCTATCCGCCACCTCGGTTGCCAAAGTGGTATCAACCTGACTGCAAGCCACAACCCGAAAGAATACAACGGCTACAAGGCTTATTGGGATGACGGTGCACAGGTACTTGCTCCGCACGACACAGCCATTATCGATGAAGTAAACAAGGTTACCGTTGAGGACATCAAGTTCAAGGGCAACAAAGATTTGATTCAGATTATCGGTGAAGATGTAGACAAGGTATATCTGGATAAGGTTCATACCCTTTCTATCGACCCGGAAGTAATCAAGCGTCAGAAAGACCTCAGCATCGTTTACACTCCGCTTCACGGCGCGGGCAGAACGCTCATTCCCGCTTCTCTGAAAGAATGGGGCTTTGAGAATGTACACTGCGTGCCCGAACAGATGGTGAAGAGCGGTGACTTCCCGACAGTGGTTTCTCCGAATCCCGAAAACGCGGAAGCGCTTTCCATGGCAATCGAACTTGCCAAGAAGATAGACGCCGACATCGTGATGGCAAGCGACCCGGATGCCGACCGCGTAGGTATGGCTTGCAAGGACGACAAGGGCGAATGGGTGCTGATTAACGGTAACCAGACCTGCCTGCTCTTCCTGTACTATATCATCAAGAACCGTATCGCAACCGGCAAGATGCAGCCTACGGACTTTATCGTAAAGACCATTGTGACTACCGAACTTATCAAGGCCGTTGCCGATAAGAATAAGATTGAGATGCTCGACTGTTATACCGGTTTCAAGTGGATTGCACGTGAAATCCGTCTGCGCGAAGGCAAGCAACAATACATCGGCGGCGGTGAAGAAAGCTACGGCTTCCTTGCCGAAGACTTCGTTCGCGATAAAGATGCCGTTTCCGCTTGTTCATTGTTGGCGGAAATCTGTGCATGGGCCAAAGACCAGGGCAAGACGCTGTATGACATCCTGATGGACATCTACGTAGAGTACGGTTTCTCCAAAGAAACTACCGTCAACGTAGTGAAGCCGGGTAAGAGCGGCGCCGATGAAATCAAGGCTATGATGGATAACTTCCGCGCCAACCCGCCGAAAGAAATCGGTGGCTCTGCCGTTTCTTTGACTAAGGACTACAAAACGCTGAAGGCTACCGATGCCAAAGGCAATGTAACCGCTTTGGATATGCCCGAAACATCCAACGTGCTTCAGTACTTTACGGAAGACGGTACGAAGATTTCCGTTCGTCCCTCGGGTACGGAACCTAAGATTAAGTTCTATATCGAGGTGAAAGGCGAAATGGGATGTCCTAAGTGCTATGCCAGCGCAAATGCCGAGGCTGAAAAGAAAGTGGAGGCAGTGCGCAAATCACTCGGTATCTAAGACTGTTTGATTTTCATATATGGAAAGGTGCGGGTGGCAGGATGCTGCTTGCACCTTTTATTTTTGTAGCAGTAAGTAGGTGATAAGCCGGAATGTATTAAGTTTCTTTTATATTCTTTATACCGGTTGGCAAATCAATTCCCGTTAAATGCTGTTCTTATATGCAACAGCAGCCTACAGTTAACAGATAGTACTACAGATTGCGGTTGCACGCCGATTGGTTGATGTGAATGAGAGTCGTTTCATTCGTAGTTGTTCGTTTGCGAGTGCGTGTTTTCCGCAATCTGTTTTTTTTGTCTTTTCCTTTAATTATTAATCCGTCCTTTCAATTATTCTCCAGCCACCAGTCAATCAGTTTTCTTGCAATGCTTAGTTTCCGGGGTATTTCCGGCAGGTTGTCTTTGGAATAGAATGCGCCGGAGCTGAGTTCATCGGTTTGCAGTTTGATTTCCCCGCTTTCATAGTCGGCTATGAATCCTACCATTAATCCGCTGGGATAAGGCCAGGGCTGACTGCCGAAATAAGTGATGTTTTTCACCCTTAGCCCCGTTTCTTCCATAACTTCCCGCTCTACGCATTGTTCCAACGTTTCGCCCGTTTCGAGGAAGCCGGCTACCAGCCCGTGGAACGTGCCGCGGAAGTTGCGTGCATGTACCAGCAATATTTCTTTGCCTTTCCGTATCAGCACGATGATAGCCGTAGAAACGGGAGGATACATCTCATTGCCGCACTCCGGGCATTTCTTCATGATAGGAGTCTGCTGTTCCATAGGAGTGCCGCATACGGGACAGAAACGGCTGTGGCTGTCCCAGTAGAGTATCTGGAATGCTTTTCCCGCTGCCTGGTAATCTGCCAATGGCAGGTAGTCGTAAGAAGCGCGCAAACCTATCGTTACCCATTCTTCGGTTTCGGGTACGGGCTGTCCGAGTGCGCAAGCCTTTACTTTCTTCCCGCCGGTCAGAGTTACCTCGTGTATTTTGCATCCCGCTGCGGGTGTTACAGGAGGGGTTACTCCATAAGGTATACCGTATTTGTTCTCTCCGTTTGTTGTGTACTCTTTCTTCAGCAGCAGCTGGTCTTTGAAAAAGACGAACCACTGCATGGATTGTTCCATTTCCGTAGTTTCCATTCTTCTGTTAATGCTGAATATTATTTATATAAACTGTGGAGCGGCTTATGCCCCGGCGCCGCAGGATACCTTGCCGGATGAATTTGTTCAGTTCATCGATGGCTGCATGCCTTGTCAGTCCGGTCAGGTGAATATATTCGTTTTTGGTGATGCAAACATTTTCCTGCAGGAACAGCATCAGCCTTTCTTTCCTTGTTTCTTCTGTCGTTTCCGTTTTCTTCGATTTCTTAGTCGGAGAATGTGTCCTTTCCAGTTTCATTCTCTGTCTGATTTTCTTGCGGAATGTGTTGCTGATACGCAAATGCACGTTTTGAAAACGGACAGATTCGGACCTGATTTTCTTTTTCTCATCATCGGTATCCTGAGTGCATTTCAATGAAGTGCTGAAAAATCCCAACTCTCCGAGTTCTACAATGTTGCCGTTGGCAAGCAGGTCGCACAGTTCGTCGATGCAAGCGTCCAGTGCCGCCCCTATAATGTTTTTGGGCAGATGCTGAAACATAGCAACGTGTTCTACAAACTCTTTTTGGGTATAAGTTTCTTTAGGACATATACGGGCATGGAGAGATTTTTTTTCCTCGCTTCCGTTAGGAGAGGGAGTTTCGTAAAGGTCATAGTATGCACTCATGAATAAATTGTTTTGTCACTGCAATGAATAATTTCCATCCCTGCAATGAGTTGTTTTTTTCTTACTAAGAAGTAATCGTCCGATAGCAGTTTCTCTTTCGTCCGACAGGTGTGTAATTTTCGTCCGACATCTGTCGGACGAAAGAAAGACAGATGTCGGACGGAAAGTCCTTACTATGCAAAGATATAGTTTTTAATGATAGGATAACAGTTATTGGGAGAGTATTATTTTATTCTTAACACTCTGATTCCTGTAAACTTCTTATTCCTTTTCAGCATCTGTGCCAATGGCTCTTGGGAGACGACTACCATTTTCTGCGTAGAGGAGGCATGGAGCAGTTTCAATACTCCCTTTTCATAGCAGGCAAGTCCCAGGTGGACAACATCCAGCCCGGGAATGTTGGTGGTAATGGCTATGATATCGCCATCCTTTATCCACCCGAATCCTTCATCGGGCAGTTTGTTCTTGGGGATATAATGGAACAGTTGTCCGGAGAGTGACTTTTCTATTTCTTCAATCTTGCTGATGTTTTCGGGAGAAGACTCCAGGTGTTTGTATGCTTTGGGGTGCGTGGACATGAAGTTGAGGGACAGTCTTACCGTATCGGGGCTGTTGGCAGCGGTTATGTCTTCCATGAAACCATGTCTGACACCGTTGTTCACCCAATCGGCAATGTAGTGCAGGCGGGAAGTGTAACCGTTGATTTTGCCATCGCGATAGCGGATGCTTTGCAGGGTGCGTGCGTAGTCGGCATTGTCTATCGTGCCATTCTTGACGGGAGAAAGTGCCAGGGCAAGCACATACTCCACAAAAGTGGTGCAATCCACTTCGTCGAAGTTGACTACGAGTTTCTCTTCTTCATTTACTTCCAGCGTATGTGCCACGTAGGGAGTCTTGAGGAAATTCAAACCGTATTTCAGCATGGCATTGTCCGTTTCCTGTGCGGAAACGGACGATGCTATTGCCAAAGTACAGAAAACGCAAGGCAAGGTACGGAATATACAGTAGAACCTGTTAAATAAAATCTGGGATATGCCGGATAACGTTTTCATAGCTGGACAGCTTTAATATCTATATATCAAACTCTTGAAATCCGTTCCCTTGTCGAACGGTACAATCGCGAAACCGTAGCTGACGGCATTCTGCCTGCCGGGGCGTATCAGATAAGGTTCGTGAGCCAAAGCTCCCCAACTGTCGTCACCGCCTACACCCATCATGCGGTAGTCTATGAAGAGGTCTACGGAGGGTTCCGGTTGCGGGTCAGTGAGATGGCGGTGATTGGTCTTTTCGGTACGGGGAGAGCCGTTCTCGATAGAGTCACCGCTATCCAGGCTTTCCAGCGGATAGTTGGATACGTTCATTTCGAAAGTGCGGTCGGCAACAAACAGCAGACCTTCTTTTGCTTTGCTGGTGAGGGTGCACCAATAGATGTCCGTGCGGTGGTTGTTTTCTTGCGGACGGACATAAGGCTCGTACATATCTTGGATACCCGATGTGTATTCGCCGATGAACTGTGAGGTGCGGCGGTCGCGGTAATTCTCTTCCGGACCCCGGCCGTAGTAGGTCAGCGAGGTGATGCGGGCAGGTAGCTGCATACGCAGTCCCACACGCGGTATCATCGGTGTTTGGGCGTTCTCTGCAACGAAATGGTTGTCTACCTTGATAACGCCGTTGCTGTATACCTTATACGTTATATCCCAGCGGGCATCGGTCTGTGGGAAGCGGTAGGTCACTTTTACCGCCGTAGTATCTTTGTCGCGCACTACGTTGAAGCTTTCGGCTTTCGGCTCCTGATAGCTGGCCTCTTTCCACGCTTTCAAACGTACGGGAAGTTTGGCTCCGTAATCATTGTCGGTGGGGGCGCGCCAGAAGAAGGGGCGGGGACCTTGTCCGTTGTGAATGAATTCCTGCTTCTTGTATCGGTAAGATACCAGCAGGCCGCTTTGCTTGTCGAAAGTTGCCTTGAAGTGCGGACCGGAGAAAACAACTTGCCGGTCGTCTTCTTCCGAACCGGCGAATGCCTGCTTCGGGGCATCTTCCTTATGGAAAGTATGCACATAGGTCTGCTCACGGGCAATGACCGTACCCGCCGGAAGGAACGGTTCGGGAGTACGGATAGCGGCATAGAACTCTATGCGTACGTCTCCGGTCGAGCTGTTGGTGGCGGGAATGCCGTTGAGGAACGGACTGGTGACGGTCTGTCCCGGTTCGGCCTTGATGTCTTTGATTCGGCCTTTGTAAACCTCTTTGCCGTGATGGCGGATGATGTAATGGAAGTCGTATTTGTCGAGATTGGTGAAGGAGAAATCATTGCGTATCTTTACGACAGAGGCTGCCGGGTCGAAGTCGAAGAACTTGATGTTCTGATACACCTTTCCCATTTCCTCGGTCTGCGGCTTGACGCTGCGGTCGGGATATACTATGCCGTTGATACAGAAGTCACCGTCGGACGGGGTGCCGTACTCGCCGTAGTCGCCGCCGTATGCCCAGTATTTACGGCCGTCAGCGGTCTTGGCGGCAAGTCCCTGGTCTACCCAGTCCCAAATACAACCGCCTTGCAGGATGGGGTATTTCTCAATGATGTTCCAGTAATCCTGGAAATTGCCGAGGCTGTTGCCCATGGCATGGGCATATTCGCAGAGGATAAGCGGGCGGGTCATTTCGGGGTTCTGTGCGTATTTCTCGATACGGGCGGGACTGTGGTACATGGGGCAGAAGATGTCCGTGTTCCATTCCAGCAGGGCGCGTTCGTATTGTACGGGACGGCTGTCCAATGCTTTCAGCGTATTGTAGGTGACGTAGAAGTTCAGACCGTTTCCCGCTTCGTTGCCAAGCGACCAGGTGATGATGCAGGGATGGTTCTTGTCGCGCTCGTACATGTTCATGGTACGGTCTATATGCGCTTTTGTAAACAGCGGGTTATTACCCAGCGTGCCGCCTACGTTCAGATTGTAGCCCATTCCGTGACTCTCGATATTGGCTTCGTCTATGACGTAGAAGCCATATTGGTCGCACAGCTCATAGAAACGTTCCTGCTGCGGGTAGTGGCAGGTACGGATCGTGTTTATGTTGTACCGCTTCCAAAGTTCGAAATCTTTCAGCATAAGCTCTTCGGGAACGTAATGGCCGGTGTGTTCATTATGCTCGTGATAGTTGACGCCTTTTACGAGGATAGGCCTGCCGTTTACCATCAGTTGCTTGTCTTTTATCTCTACGGTGCGGAACCCTACTTTGCAACCGGTGGCCTCGATAACGTCACCGTTGGTATGTTTCAGACTGATGACGAGCGTGTAGAGATTAGGCGTTTCGGCTGTCCACTGCAACGGTTCTTTGATTGTCTTTGGGGTAAACTCCACTTCCGTCTGACCGTAGCTTACACGGGTCGAGGATTGGGCAATCAGCTTGTCTTTGCTGTCCAGCAAACGATAGCTTACGAGGAACGGAGTCTCTTTGCCGGTTTCGTTGGCAAACTTCACTTTCAGCTTCAGGATTCCGTTACGGTAATCTCCGTCCAGGGGAGTCTCCGCCTTGAAGTCCGTCAGGTGTATTTGCGGCTGGGCATACATGTAGATGTCCCGTTCGATGCCGCTGATGCGCCAGAAGTCCTGGCACTCCAGATAATTGCCGTCGGAGAAGCGGTGCACCTGTATGGCAATCACGTTCTCGCCTCTGCGGGCAAGGGAAGTGACGTTGAAGCGTGCGGGAGTCTTGGAATCTTTGCTCATGCCTGCAAACTTGCCGTTGAGGTAGTAGAATGCCGCTCCGCGCACTCCGTCGGCGCTCAGGAAGATTTCTTTGTTGTCCCAGTCGGCAGGCAGGGTGAAGGTACGGCGGTAGGTTCCCGTAGGATTCCACTCTTTGGGAACGTAGGGCGGGTTGGGTTTGTCCCAATAGGGGGCATAGCCGGGAGAGCAGAACTCGTAAGGCTGGTTGACGTAGATAGGCGTGCCGAAACCTTGCAGCTCCCAATTGCCGGGAACGTTGATGTCCGGCCATTTGCTTACGTCCGTACGGGCATCCATAAAGTCGGTAGGACGGTCGGCGAAGTTCTCCACATAGTTGAATTTCCACTTGCCGTTGAGGGAGATGCGGAATGTTCCGTTCTTACGGTCGTTGATAACGGCATCCGCCTCGTTTGTGTAAGAAGTGAAGGTGCTGCGGGGCGGCTCTTTGTTGATACTTGTGAGTTTGGGATTGGTAATTTGCGCATACCGGTCTTCCTGCGCCGCAAGGGCGACAGGAAGAAAGGCAGCGGCAAGCAATAGTCCGTGTATTTTCATGGTAAGTAAGTTTTAAGGTTTGAACGGGTTAATGATGATTGATGTAAATAGCTGCTACGGAAGCGTTACTTCTCCGGAAAGGTCAGCCCTTCTCTCAGCCATTTTTCCAGCTCGCCGGTCCATTGGCGCTTGTAGGTGAAGCTGTCGCGGAAGCCCCAGCCATGACCGCCGGTGGGATAGACGTGCAGTGTGGCAGGCACTTTCTGTTCGCGCAGGGCGAGGAAGTAACCGATACCGTTGATGGGCAGTACGGTTGCGTCATCTGCCGACAGCATGATGAAGGCCTGCGGCGTTTTGGGAGATACCTGCCTTTCGAGCGAGTATTTCTGTTCCAGTTCGGCAGTAGGAGTCTCTCCGATAAGGTTTTGGCGGGAACCGCTGTGGGTCACGCCTTTCAGCATGGAGATGACGGGATAGAACAGTATCTGGAAGTCGGGACGGGTAGCGTCGCTGCCGTATAACGTGGCTAGGGAAGCTGCCAGATGTCCGCCTGCGGATGCTCCCATGATACCGATACGGCCGGGGTTGACACCCCATTCTCCGGCATGTTTGCGTACCAGGCGGATGGCTTGCTCGGCATCCGACAGGGGAACCTCGTTGTGCCCGTTCGGCATGCGGTACTTCAGTACCGCATACGTGATGCCTTGCGTCGTGAACCAGGCCGCCATGTCGTGCCCTTCGTGGTTCATGGCAAGACGGGCGTATCCGCCGCCGGGGCACATAATGACAGCCATACCGTTGGGCTTTGCCGGACGGTAAACGGTTATGGAAGGATGGGTCACGTTGGCAACGCGGCCGCCTTTCAAATCTTCCTGTTCACCGGTCAGCCCGTTTGTATTGGGAGTTCCGTCAGGCCACAACGACAGTTCGACGGGACTCTGTGCGGACAACATCGTTGCGGCAAACAGAAGGGATAGAAATAGAATCTTTCTCATGGTGAATATTGTTTTGTATTATCTGAATTTGTTTCAGTGTCCCCGCAGCTTATTTCGTTTTCATCGAAGCCTTGACGAGATAGAATATCAGGATGACATAAGCGCCCAGCGCCAGCACTTCAGACCATGTATTGCTGAGCCATGCGTCGTTCACCATATTGACACCGCCGAAGCGCATTGCCGCGCTTACCACACCCATCAGCGCACCGCCGGCAATGAAACCGGACGCCAGCAGCGTACCTTTCTCGCCACGTTCGGCATTGAGGGCTGCATCCTTGCTGCGGCTGGTTACGTACCAGTTTACGGCACCGCCCACTACCAGCGGAACGTTCAGCTCCAACGGGATGAACATGCCCAGTGCAAAAGCCAGTGCAGGAATCTTGCAGGCATTCAGCACGATGGCCAGCACCGCACCGATGCCGTAAAGCAGCCACGGTGCACCTACACCGTTCATCAACGGTTCGATAACCGCCGCCATTGCGTTGGCCTGCGGAGCAGCCAGTTGTCCGCTGGTAAATCCGTATGTCTTGTTCAGGATAATCATCACACCGCCTACGG
>ENA-OROM01002541-OROM01002541.1-human-gut-metagenome-genome-assembly--contig:-NODE-2541-length-12971-cov-2.330443_pt1 | contig 12971 bp, 9 predicted proteins | sample MGYA00242129_ERZ509050 | MGnify/ENA primary metagenome ERZ509050 (study PRJEB26280, sample SAMEA2338701) | human gut metagenome | biome: human gut; feature: human-associated habitat; material: faeces...
GACCCGCACGGGCTACACCTTCACCGGCTGGGACAAGGCATTCACAAACATCATGGCAGACCTTGTTGTTACGGCACAGTATGAAATCAATACCTACACCGTAACCTTCAAGGATTGGGACGGAACGGTGCTTAAGACTCAGGAAGTGCAGCACGGCGGCGACGCAGAAGCACCCGCCGACCCGACTCGCACGGGCTACACCTTCACCGGCTGGGACAAGGCGTTCACCAATGTTACCGCAGACCTCGTTGTCACGGCACAGTATGAAATGCTTGGCGATGTTGACGATGACGGCAATGTTTCCATGGCGGATGCGCTGACGATCCTGCGCATGGCAATGGACATTCTGCCCGTTGAAAATCAGCAGATTGCGGATGTTGACGGCGATGGATTCATAACCTCCATGGATGCGCTGCTGGCACTTCGTTTCGCAATGCATATCGAGCAATAACAACTTCGACGGGGAGGGTCGATCAACCTGATGCATGATTGATTCCCCTCCCCCATCAACAGAACAGCGGGATTTCTTCCTGACCTCGTCCCTGCGGGCAACCGCGGGGGGGAGGTTTTTGTTGAAGGGTGTTGCAAATCATGCAAAAAAAAGATAGAATAAGTGCAGAATCACGGGGAGGGTTCAAAATCAGATGACAAACGGAAAAATACAGAAAGCAAAATGCGGATTTGCAGGACTTCTTGCTGCTGCAATCATTCTTGCCGCAGCGGTTCTGTGCGGCTTTGTTCGGCCTGCGGCGAGTGCCGAGGCACTCAGGATAAACACGGAGACGGTGCTTTTTTATGCGGATACGGCAGCGGCGGCGGCGGGCGAATCGGCAGACATCAATCTTTGCATTGAAGGCGAAGACTATCTTGCACATGCGCTTGCAGTCACGGTTTGGTATGATCCGGAGGCGTTGGAGCTGAATTCCGTGACCTGCGGCAGCGCGATAGATTGGGAAAACACGCTTAACCATCTGGACACATCCATACCCGGCAGGATCAGCCTCGGCGTGCTGTATCCGGGAAACGAAGGCATGACGCAGGCAAACAACGGCATTATTCACACAATGAATTTTACCGTGATTGCAGGCGCTGCGGAGGATTCCGAAATCCGCGTTGAAGTTAAGAAATTTAATTATATGATGACCGACGACGATCAATATCCCGTGCCGACGCAGACGCAAAGCGGGTGGATTTTCGTTGACGGCGGCGAACCCGGTGTTCCCGGCGATGCGGACGGGGACGGCGTTGTGACGGCGGCGGATGCGCTGCTCGTGATGCGGTGCGCACTCGGAACGGCAGAGCTTTCGCCCGAAACTGCCGCGCTCTGCGATGCGGACGGGGACGGAAACGTCACGCTTTCGGACGCCGTGCTGATACTCCGTGCCGCGCTCGGATTGGGCTGAGAATTCGAATTTGAACAAAACGGATAAAACCCGAAAAAGCTCCGCACGGCCGAAATACCTGCTGCGGAGCTTTTTGTAATTGAAAATTTAACTGCGGAACGTTAACCGGGGCGTCAACCGGCATGTTTTCGGTATGCACGGCATAAAGCGCGGGTTGCTTTTGAATTATTCATCCTCGGAATAGGGCTCGTCCTCGCTGACGGGAGCGGTTTCGTCATGGGCTGTTTCGATAAGGTCGCGGAGCTTCTTTTCGATTTCTTTGCAAAGCTCGGGGTTGTCGCGCAGGAAATTGCGTGCGTTTTCCCTGCCCTGTCCGATGCGGATATCGCCGTAGGAGAACCATGCGCCGGTCTTTGTGATGATTTTGTTTGCAACGCCCATATCGAGAATGGAACCTTCCTTAGAAACACCTTCACCGTAGATAATGTCGAACTCGGCAACACGGAAAGGCGGCGCAACCTTGTTTTTAACGACTTTGATGCGCGTGCGGTTTCCGACAGGCGAATTGCCCTGTTTCAGCGTGTCGATTTTGCGGACGTCCAAACGGATGGAGGCAAAGAACTTCAGCGCCTTGCCGCCGGTGGTGGTTTCGGGATTGCCGAACATAACACCGACTTTTTCGCGGAGCTGATTGATAAAAATAACGCAGGTGCGGGATTTTCCGACAACGCCGGCAAGCTTGCGCAATGCCTGGCTCATGAGCCTTGCCTGCAAGCCGACGTGAGAATCACCCATGTCGCCTTCAAGCTCGGCTTTGGGAACGAGAGCCGCAACGGAGTCAACAACGATAACGTCGATCGCGCCGCTGCGAACGAGTGCATCCGCAATGTCAAGTGCCTGTTCGCCGTTGTCCGGCTGGGAAACATAGAGCTTGTCCATGCTGATGCCAAGCTTTTCGGCATAAACGGGGTCAAGCGCATGTTCGGCATCGATAAAAACGCACATACCTCCCATTTTTTGCGCTTCGGCAATGATATGCAGCGCGATGGTGGTTTTGCCGGAGGATTCCGGCCCGTATATTTCAACTATTCTTCCGCGCGGAACGCCGCCGACGCCGAGAGCTGCGTCAAGCTCAATGCAGCCCGTCGGAATGACGGAAACCTGAATCCTTGAGGCGGCATCTCCCATCAGCATAATTGCACCCTTGCCGTATTGCTTTTCGATTTGACCGAGTGCCATTTCAAGTGCTTTATCTTTTTGCATGTTCTGTTCCCTTTCCGGTTCGGACGGAATTGCGCAGTAAAAGCCGAAAATCGCCCTAACCTCCCGATATTATTCGTAAAACGACCCTGAAACAAGGGTTTGCTGTGCCTATATTATAACATAAACGCAGCACGTTTTGCACCCTGCAAAAGGGCAAAAGGCGGAAATTTGCACAGCTTTAAAAATATATTGACTTTCGGACATAATTTATGTTGACAAATGCATCGGGAAGCGTTATAATATCTCTCGCAGTGAAAAATGCGGTTGTGGCGGAACAGGCAGACGCGTACGTTTGAGGGGCGTATGGGAGACCGTATGGGTTCAAGTCCCATCAACCGCACCATCAGGAAAACAACTTTTGTCTACCACGATAAAAGTTGTTTTTTTGTGCTTTCAGACCCGAAAATGAGCCGTGGCGGAAAACGCAATTCAAAATAAGGAGAAGCATATGAAAAAATTCAGAACAACAGTTTCGGTAATTATCATGATACTTGCCGGAATTGCAGGCTTTTTTGCAGGTTCGGCTGTTACGGACGGAATGGGCGGCGCAATACTTTTTTCAATGATTGCGGGCATAGGCTGCATAGTTTATGCAGCGGACAACCGCGACTGCTGACCGTTAGGAGAGTTAAGAGGTATTATTGATATGGATATTTGGGAAAAACTGTACCTTAAAGCAAAGGAACAATATCATCCGGAGGATGTTACGCCGTTTGTGTATGCGCATCATGTTGTTTGCGCGCTTGAAAGCGAAAACGGAGAGATCTTCACAGGATTCTGCATTGAAAGCTGCAGCGGGGTGATGAACCTTTGTGCGGAGCGCGTTGCAGCATTGAATATGTTTGTGAACAGCGGGCAGACTGTTGTGAAACGCATGATCGCGTTCCGTGATGCACCGCCCTGCGGCGGCGGAAGCGGAATGCCCTGCGGTGCGTGCCGCGAGTTTTTCATGCAGCTGTCCCCGCGCAACAAAGATGCGGAAATTCTTGTTAACTACGAAACGCGTGAGACGATTACTTTGAATGAGCTGATGCCGAAATGGTGGGGCGATGAAAGGTATGCGGAGCAAATGTCGAACGGCGAATCCGAAACTTAAATAACGTTCGGCTGAAGGAGGCGGAATCCGCTGCGTTTGAGCAAAAAAATTAAAATTAAAAATAAAGAATGAATCCTTCCCCGTCGAGAAAGACTGAAAAAGGGATAATTTCCTTAAAAAGATGATATCTGCTTTTTTTAACGGGCGTTGATGTTGAATTGATACAACGTTGCGGCAGGCGGCATATAATCAATGCGAAAAAGGAAATGCAGAGAAAAAGCCCGGGCAGCGTATGCTCTATGAAAAAAACCGAAAAGGATGAACCGGCGGGAGGAGAGTATGAAAAACAACGAGGCGGATGATGCCCGCAAAAACGAAATTTACAAAAACAAGATTCTGACCGTGCCGAATGTGCTTTCCGCATTCCGGCTTTTGCTTGTTCCTGCACTTGCGTGGCTGTATCTTGTTCGGAAGGATTATTCCGCAACGGCATGGGTGCTGCTGCTTTCGGGCGCAACGGATATTGCGGACGGCTTTATTGCGCGGAGATTCGGAATGGTGAGTGACCTCGGCAAGGCGCTCGATCCGATTGCGGATAAGCTGACACAAATTGTGATGCTTGCCTGCCTGTTGACGCGCTTCGGCAACCTGCTGTTCCCCTGCGTTCTGTTAATCGTGAAGGAAATCGTCACCGGCTGCATGGGCATTGCCGTAATTCGCCGCACGGGAAAGGTTCTTGCGGCGGAATGGCACGGCAAGCTGACGACTTTTCTTTTATACACGCTGATGATTGCACATGTTGTGTTCTATAATATTGCTCCTGCGCTGTCGGACACGCTGATAATAATCTGCACGGCGATGATGTGCTTTTCGTTCCTGATGTATATGATGCGGAATATCCGTGCGCTTAAGAGCGTGGGTAAAAAAACCGAAAAAAAGCCGGAAAGAACCGTGCAGGCGTTTGAACGGTGAGCGCACAGAAGCCGATAAAAACGAAAACAAAAAAATCCGAAAAACAATGCTGCCGATGCGGCACGGCTTTTCGGATTTTTGTTCATTGTTAAAATGATAACTTGCTTCGGGCTTTGAACATATCCTTCACACAAAGGATGGTTGAAGCGGAGAAGGCGGGTTCGGTCAGTTCAAACCGTCGGAAGCCGCCTCGGGACTGTCTTCGAAATTTCTGTTATGCAGAATTTGGGACAGCAGCTCATCCGAAAACTTCTTTGCAGCCTGTTCAACAATGATGCTGCCGGAGTAGGAGGGCGCGCAGGGGCTTACCGTCACGGATGCACCGGGGACACTGTCAAAATCAATGATCACACCGCAATACGAACCGGAAATTTCAAGGTTTGAGAACATTTCATCGTTGAAGAGCTTTGCAAGGTCATTCGGCATAACATCTTCAATTCCAATGGTGAAACGCCTGCTGTCGGCATTGCCGTCGGGGAACAGCTCTTTGATTTTTTCCCCGAGAGCAAGTGTCTGTTCCTTTGAAAAGATTATGATGTCATAATCTTTGGCTTTTGCGGCTTCAAGGAACTTTTCGGGAGAAGCACTGCGGTCGCGCAGAATCTCATACTTGCCGAGAGCTATATCGGTTCGGCTGCGGTTCGCAAACGTTTCGGCGGTGTTCAGCGAATACCAAAGCACGCCCACTGCCGCAATAAGCAGTGCAATAACGAGCGACATCGCGATAATTGTGATTTTTGTACTTTTTTTCATCTTAGACCTCTTTCGTAATTTACATTTTGGGAACATCGGGATAGGTTGAATTAATTACCGAATTAAATAAAACAAGGAGCTCTCCTTTCCGATATACCATATAACAAGCACAACTTCTACGGAATGCAAATCAAGACCTTTTGACGAAAGTTAAGATCGCACTCATTTTTGGGATTGCTTGTCACACAAAAATAATTTTACCAGGATTTACACCGTGTGTCAACATCAAAAAATAATATAATTAAAAAGCACTGTGAAATTGAACCGACTGCGGTTTGAACACGGAAAACGGGATTAAAAAACGTTCTTAAAAGAAAAGCCGATTTAGAGTCGGTCATGGATAAAAAGACAATAAATTAAAGCTTTTTTCATGAAAGAAAGTATTCGGAATATTTTCGAACAAAATCAGCCCGCGAAAAATCGGGGCTGATTTAAAAGCATTAATCATGTTGAGATGCGGCGAACGCTCACCTGTTTTTGAAAAGATCCTTGGCTCCGACGGTGTAGTCGATTCCGGACCAGACCGTCAGCGCAGCGGCGGCGCAGATAAGCACGAAATCCACCGGAATGCCTATTGCCGTGAACACGGGTCCGCAAAGCAGGGTAATAAGGATTGCGGCAAATTGCAGCGTTGTTTTCGCCTTGCCGATGGCTTTTGCGGCAATAACAATGCCCTTGCCTGCGGCAAGCTGGCGGATGCCGCTGACGAAGATTTCCCGCGCAATGATGATGAATGTGAACACCGGCATCAGGAAATTGCCGAAGCTCATGACTTCAAATCGGCAGAGCATGATGAGTGCGGCGGAGGTGAGCAGCTTGTCTGCCGTCGGATCCATCAGTTTGCCGAAGTCGGTAACAAGGCCGCGTGCGCGCGCAATGCGCCCGTCCAGCGTGTCCGTAACATAGGCAAGCAGGAAAACCACTGCTGCAAGAACGTATTTGAGCAGCAGCGGAACGCCGTTCAGTGTGCCGATGAGCCAGCTTTCGGGCAGATAGAAGCATGCGATAAAGAGCGGTATCATAAGCATGCGAAGCATTGTAAGCTTGTTTGGAAGGTTCATTTTTGTTTCTCCGTAACAGTTCTAAGGGGTGGTGCCGGCTCACCGCATAACAGTTTTAAAGGGCGATGCCGACTCCCTGCATAACAGTATTTAAGGGGTGGTGCCGATTCAACGCATAACAGTTTTAAAGGGCTATGCCGACTCCCTGCATAACAGTATTTAAGGGGCGGTGCCGGCTTACCGTATAACCGTTTTAAGGGGCGGCACCAATTCACCGCAGAGGTCATAATAATCCGCGCCGGTGATTTTGATGCTGACATAACTTCCGGCGGGAACGGGGTTTCCGCAATGCGGAACCTTGATGATTCCGTCAACATCGGCTGCTTCGGCGTAGGAACGGCAGAAAAGGAATTCCTCGTCCGCGCCGTCAACAAGGGCTTCAACAACGGTGCCGATTCTTGCGCGGTTCAGCTCAAGGGAAATCTTCATCTGCTGACGCATGAGCCTGTCAAGCCGCTGCTCGGCGGTTTCCGCATCGACTGCGTTCGGCATGGAGGCGGCAGGTGTGCCGTCCTCGGCGGAATAGGTGAATGCGCCCACTCTGTCGAAAGGATGTTCCGCCATGAAATTCATAAGCTCATCAAAATCCGCTTCGGTTTCGCCGGGGAAGCCGAGCATGACCGTTGTGCGGAGAATGAACCCGGGAGCACTGCGGCGGATATAGTCCGTGATTTCGCGGATGTGTTCCGCGCTGCCGTGGCGGTTCATGTCGCGCAGCATATGTGCCGAGATATGCTGAATCGGAATGTCGATATAATTGCAGATTTTCGGGTTGCGGTACATTGCGTCAACAAGCTCTTCCGTGACGGTGTTGGGATAGGCATAAAGCACGCGAACCCAATGCAGCCCCTCAATTTCGGTCAGTTTTTCAAGCAGTTCACGCAGCATGGGCTTTCCGTAAAGGTCAATGCCGTATGCCGAAGTGTCCTGCGCAATAACGGTCAGCTCCGTGACCCCGCTTTTTGCAAGCTGTTCAGCCTCGGCAAGAAGGGTCTCCATGGGGGTGCTGACTCTGCCGCCGCGAATCAGCGGGATCGCGCAATAAGTACAGCGATTGTCGCAGCCGTCCGCAATGCGCAGATATGCGCGATATGACGGGGTCGTGAGCAGTCGCTTCGGGATGCCGCAGCACGCCGCGGCATTCGCACTTTCGGGCGCGGGTTCAACTCCGCAGATTTCCGCAAGCCGCTCCGCAAGAGCGGGATAGTTTTTTACGCCGTTGAAAACGTCAACCTCGGGCAGTTCCCGCGCAAGCTCATCACCGTAACGCTGGCTCAAACAACCCGTGACAACAAGCAGTTTGCAGCTGCCTGCGGTTTTATATTGCGCCATATCGAGAATCGTATCTATGGAATCCGTCTTTGCGCTTTCGATAAAGCCGCAGGTGTTAACGATAATGATTTCCGCCTGCGCGGCATCGTTCACGATATCGAACCCGCGTGACTTAAGTTCGCCCAACAGAATTTCGGAATCCACGGCATTTTTGCTGCATCCGAGGGAGACGAGACCGACACGGGGGCATTTTGAATATAATTTATCGCTGTTCACTTAATCAGTATCCTTTCCGCTCCCGGGGGAGCCGCTTTGCAGATTTCCGCCGAATATGCGGTTGTATTCGGCTGCATCAATGAGCACCTTTCGGGGCTTTGCACCGTCCGGCTCGCTCACGAATTTGTTCTGTTCCATGATGTCAACAAGCCTTGCCGCACGCGCATAGCCGACGCGCAGTCGGCGCTGAATCATTGAAATGGAGGCCGTGCCGCTTTCAACAACGAGCCGCACCGCATCGGGAAGCAAATCGTCATCCTGTTTGCCGTTGCCTTGGCCGAGTCCTCCCCCGCCGCCGGTGATTTCGCTCAACACGCTTTCGTCATATGACGGAGCAGCCACCTGATTCTGAAGGAAAAAGTCGCGAATTGCTTCAACCTCTTCATCCGACACAAACGCACCCTGTGCGCGTGTGGGCTTGCTTGCGCCGTTCGCATGGAAAAGCATATCGCCCTTGCCGAGAAGTTTTTCGGCGCCGCTTGCGTCCATAATAACGCGGGAATCCGTGCCGTTTGAAACGGCAAACGCAATTCGCGAGGGGATGTTGGCTTTTATAAGGCCTGTTATAACATCAACGGACGGCCGCTGAGTTGCAACGATAAGGTGAATGCCGCAGGCTCTGCCGAGCTGCGCAATGCGGCAGATGGATTCTTCAACATCCTTTGAAGCAACCATCATAAGGTCGGCAAGTTCATCGATTATGATAACAAGGCGCGGCCACTTATCCTCCTCACGCTCCTGCATGGCATTATAGCGGTAGATGTCGCGGGCGTTGACTTTGCCCATCTTGCCGTAACGCTGCTCCATTTCCGTAACTGCCCAGCGCAGTGCGCCCGCCGCTTTTTTCGGCTCGGTAACAACGGGACAGAACAGGTGCGGAAGCGCGGAGAAGATGGACAGCTCAACGACTTTCGGATCGATGAGGATCATTCGAACATCCTTAGGTGCGGATTTGAAGATCAAGCTCAATATGATGCAGTTGATGCATACCGATTTACCGGAGCCCGTTTGACCCGCAATCAGCATGTGCGGCATTTTTTCAAGATCCGCAAGCACGACTTTGCCCGCAATATCCTTGCCCAAGCCCATTGTGAGCGGGGATTTTGCAGAGTTGAATTCACGCGTTTCAAGCACATCGCGGAGGTACACGGGTGCGGTATCCTTGTTCGGAATTTCAATGCCGATTGCTGATTTTCCGGGTATCGGCGCTTCGATGCGGACACGCGGAGCCGCAAGCGCAAGTGCAATATCGTTGCTCAGGGTCGTGATGCGGTTCACGCGGATTCCCTGTGCGGGCTGGAGCTCGAACCTTGTTATCACCGGACCGACACTGATATTAACGATTCGTGCGGAAATATTAAAGCTGTTGAGCGTTTCGATAAGCACCTTTGCCTTCTCCGTCGGCGATTCGGATGCAACCGCTGCGGCAGGGGCGGGCAGGCGCAGAAGGCTGTACGGCGGCCGTTGGTATTCGATCACGGCAGCGGGAACAACGGATGAGACGGTATTTCCCGAGGGACTGCCGCCTTGCGAAGAATCATTGCCGCCGACGGGTGTTGATTTGCGTTCTGCGGGAAAGCCGCTTTGCGCCGTTTCGGACTGTTCCGTGATGCTTTGCGGCGGAATGTCTTCCATGCGTGTCACCGGAATGCCGCGCAGGAAGTCATCATCGGCTTCGGTTGAATCTTCGGCGGCGGGGCTGTCAAACGGCTCTTCCGCTGCGGAAACAGCCGAATCGGAAGACTCGTTGGAATAATCCGGCTCGAAAGGCATGTCGTCATCCGCTGTCGGAGGAGCAAAGCCCTCTTCGTCGCGTTCAACATCGGCATAGGAAAGGTTCATCGGAATGTCAATGTGTTCATCGCCGTAGGAAGGAAAATCCTCCCGAGACCCGTTGTCAACATCAACATCGGAGGGAACAAAATCGCTTGTTTTCAGTTCACGTTTTCCGCTGCGCCTGTGCTTCTGAGGTTTTGTTGTTTTGAGCGGCCCCGAAACGGGGAAAAACTCAAGTTCATCATTGTTTTTTGCGGTGCCGAAAGGCCTGCGCTTCTGCGGGGTGCGCCGTGCGGTGAAATCGGATGTGCCGACGGTTTCGGCAATGTCCGCCGCATTCCCGTTTTCGGAACGTGCGGACATCTCCGCTTCCTGTTTTTTGCGGGCTTTGCTGCGTTTTGCAAGGGAGGAAACCTGTTCGCCGCTTTCCGCCCCGTAATCGCTGTCCCCCGCCGTGAGCGGTTTTCCGGAATGAACAAGGAATCCGTCCTCGTCAAACTGCGGCTCGTTGGAGGAGCTTTGTTTTTTGCGCCCTCTCTCGGGTTTTGTGTCGTCAAGCTTTTCGTTGTAAAGCTCGGTTTGTCGGCGGGCACGCGAAACGGCGTGAGCCTCCGCAACGCTTTCGGCAAGCTTTTTGCCCGTTTTTCGGAGGGAAAGCCCTGTGATAACAAGCAGCATGATAATATCAATGCCCGCCAGTGCAACGCATCCGCCCGTGACGCCGAACAGCTTTGCAAAAAGGTACGCAAGGCTTCCGCCGAAAAAACCTCCGCCGCTGCGCAGGCGGCTGCCTGCGGACCATGCATGGGAAACAGCCTCTCCGAAGTTCATGGCGGGAATCAATTTTGCATATTCGGCAAGGTGAATGAACGAAAGCAGCGCGAATGCGGCAGCGGCTGCGCAAACGATCGTGCCCGTGCGGGAATTGTCCTTTCGAATTGCGATAACACAAACTCCGAGTGCCGCACAAAGCACGGGCACTGCATACATTCCGATGCCGAAAATGCCGAAAAGCAGAGGCACAATTGCCGCAATGACCCCTTGGGACGAACGGGGGGCATAGCAGAATATGCCGAGTATGATGCCGACAAGTATAAGCACGACTCCGATTATCTCGCGCTTGGTATCGGCCGAATCGGCGGATTTGCCGCTTTGCTTTTTTCCGTTTCGTGAAGCGGAAGCGGGCCGCTGTTCGCTGCGCCCTGCGGAGCCCCGTCCGGAGCGTCTCTTTGCGCCGTTTGAACCTGTTGCTGCCATTTATTTGAACCCTTTCAGAGTGATATGTGCATTTGAATGCCTGCGGTTTGAACCGGTATTCTATTATAACGCATTTCGCCGCCGAATTAAAGAGCCGTTTTCTTAAAAAAGCCGTGATTGAGAAAAGTCTGAGTCAGGCTCGGGAAACGAAGCCGTATTTCCCGGGAAATAAAACTTATTCGTGGAACCATAATCAAAAAACAGGGGCCGCCCGCATGTCTGCGGGCAGTCCCTGTCGGTAGGTCAAGTTCGATTCAACCGAGCCGATTCGGTCGAGTCAAGGTTATGCGGTCATTGCCATGCGGAGGATCGTTACGGCATCGGTGATGGTAACATTGCCGTCGCCGTCAATATCGGCTGCATTCACATTGATGTTTGTAACGGTGCCCATTGCATAGCGCATTGCAAGCAGTGCATCGCTTACGGTAACGGTGCCGTCGCCGTCGGAATCGCCGGGGATCGCATTGGAATGATATTCAACATCGTCAAGATATGCGCAGTCATCGTTGCGGTTGACGCTGCTGTCCTTGGTGTATTTCCACTCAAAGTTGTAGGTGCCGGAGGTTGCTGCGGTGTAGGTGTATTCCTCCCATGCAAGGCTGCCGGACTTTGAGAATACCTGAGTGTTGTTTGCGGTGAAGATGAACTTGTCATAGTTCTGTTCACTGCTGACCTTGTAGCGGAAGGTGAGGGTTTCGCCCGCGCTCATGGTAAGACTGAGAGAGATCGCGGAGGTGCTGCTGTTCACGCCCTCGTTGCTGCTCTTTGCATAGTCATCGAGAACCGCCCAGGGATAGCTGCCCGCGCTGGTGAAGTTCAGCTCGCCGCCGGGAACGTTGAGTGCGGATTCGAGGGTGTAGAGCAGGTTAACTTCCTTAACCCATGCGCAGTCGCTGCCCGCCGCACCGCTGCCGTCCTTAACATAGCGGAAAGCAAAGGTGTGGTTGCCGCTTTCTTCGATGAGGTAATCGTACTGAGTCCAATCCGATGCGGTTGAAACTTCAAGAACAACATTTCCGTCAACAACAAACTGGAACTTATCGCCTGCGCCGCCGTCGAACTTGTAGTTGAAGCGGAAGGTAAGTCCGGAATTGATGTTTGCGGAGGTGCTGATTTCGGAGGTGCTGTTGTTCACGCCCGCATTGCCGCTCTTTGCAGCATTGCCGTCAACGGTCCAGGGATAGTTGTTGCCCTCGAACAGGAAGTTGCCGTTGCCGGTGTTGATAACGGAGCTGAGAGTTTCCTCAAGCACAACGTTGCGGATGTAGGCCTTGTCGTCGCCTGCCGCGCCGCTTGCATCCTTGCTGAATTCCCAAGTGAGAAGCACATCGCCGTGGGTGGGAATGTAGCAGGTGTAGGTCTGCCAGTTTTGGCTTCCGCTTGCGGAGAACAGTTCTTCGCCGTTTGCAAGGAAACGGAGATAGTCGTGGTTCTGTTCGCTGCTGACTTTGTATTCAAAGCTGATGCGCTGATATGAACCGAGGGTTGCTTTTGCGCTGAGGACGGAAGTGCTGTTGTTCACGCCCGCATTGCCGCTGAATGCGCAGTTTGCATCCGCATTCCAAGGATATTCGCTTGCGGAAGTGAAGTGCAGGAAGCTGCCTTCGCCGTTGATGATGTTGTCGAACTTAAGCAGGTCGGTAACGTTCAGAATACCGGTGCCGCCGCCTTCGATGCCGACATCGATGGCAGCACCCTTGAGAGTGTTGATAACTTCGAATGCGCCCATGTCGGGGTTGAAGGTTTTAAGAAGTGCGCATGCTGCCGCAACGTGCGGAGTCGCCATGCTGGTGCCGTCCATTTCGGTGTAGCCGCCGCCCATGCGGACGCTGCGGATGCCGACACCGGGAGCGGTAATGTCAACGATTTCGCCCACGTTGGAGAAATCGGCCATAAGCTTGTTCCTGTCGTGTGCCGCAACGGTAACGCAGTCGGGAACGTTTGCGGGGCAGCGGGTGGAAG
>ENA-OROM01002552-OROM01002552.1-human-gut-metagenome-genome-assembly--contig:-NODE-2552-length-12908-cov-2.252470_pt1 | contig 12908 bp, 10 predicted proteins | sample MGYA00242129_ERZ509050 | MGnify/ENA primary metagenome ERZ509050 (study PRJEB26280, sample SAMEA2338701) | human gut metagenome | biome: human gut; feature: human-associated habitat; material: faeces...
CCCGGGGCGAGCTCCCGATACGCATTATCCGGGAGTGAATTCATTTGTTTGTTCTCTTGCTCCATTGTTTCTTTATAGTAAGTGATTTATTTTTAACAACACCCCAAAGATAACGATTTTAGCGAAAAAACGGGAATCGTAACAACCTTTATACAAAAAATCCGTAATTACGACATTATAAATACCATATTATGAAAATCATGCACTATCTTGAAATATTATCCACGGGAATCAGCGTCATCAGCCTGATCATCGTCATCTACGGAGCGATAATTGCTTTTTGTGCGTTCATCCGTAATGAATCCCGGCGTTTTACCGGAAAATACTCGTTCACGGCAACTCGTGAACTTCGTGCCGATCTAGGAACTTATTTACTATTAGGCCTTGAGTTTTTGATTGCCTCCGATATTCTAAAAACAGTTCTAGAACCCAGCTTGAATGAATTGGCCATACTTGGGGGAGTTGTAATTTTACGGACAATTCTGTCCATTTTTCTCAACAAAGAAATCAAAGAATTACAAGTACAAAAAGAAGGAACGGGTGGTCCCGAGAAGGATTAATCCAACGTTTGGACACCGCCCCCGTTCACGAATAACACCTGCCCCGTGATCCAACTGGAAATCGGTGCTGCAAAAAAGAGGACCGCCCCGGCAATATCTTCTATTTCACCCAATCGCTTGATTGGCGTGTGTTCCAACATTTTTTTCTCGATCTCCGGAGTCAACACGGATGCGAGTGCTTGCGTTTCCACGGCTCCTGGTCCCACGGCATTAATCCGTACATCGGGTCCGAAATCCATTGCCAAGTTGGCTGTCATGTGATTCAAAGCCGCTTTTGACGAGGCATAGGCACTCATGTTCGGACTCCGATTGATACTCCCCATGGAAGTAATGTTCACGATCGAACCGTAACCAGATTGGTTCATATAAGGTACGGCCAACTGGCACAATCTCCAAGCACTGAACACATTTACCTTGAAAATATGTTCGAAATATTCCACCGTCACCCGAAAAGGATTTTCACGGCCTCCCCCGCCAACTCCCACGTTATTCACCAAAATGTTCAATTTACCGAACTCCACGATGGTCCGTTCCACGAGATTCATCAAATCCGCATCTTTCGTCACGTCACATTTCAGAGCCAGAGCCCGGCGCCCCATTCCACGTATATCTTCAGCCACCTCTTCGGCCGCCGCCAGATTCACGTCACCAATCACCACATCAGCTCCCGCCTCTGCCAAAATACGGGCACTCCCACAACCGATACCATTACCGCCTCCCGTCACAAGAGCTACCATTCCCGTCAAGTTCAACATTTTATTCAAATCCATCATCTTTCTTGTTTAATTTTCACACATTACGCTTTTCCCCCTTTCAAGGTTACTTCGAAACAAGAAAATTCCCAAAACAAGCGGCGGGAAACACTATCTATTTCACGTATTTTCAATCTTTCTGATATAGGTTTACTCTAGTTTACAATAAACTTTTTTCAGGACAATACACGTTGCATATTCGATGTACTTAGGGATTAAAGACGTATCAACTTCGCTACAAAGACGTATCAAAGACGTTCACGAACGTCTTTGATACGAACTTGATAGGCTTTTACTCTATGATTATCTGGCAATTACCTTAAGTACTCATTCATTCTTCACTTGATAACGGGTAGTTCTATACGCATTCTTGCATTTAGGAATTCACATTTCACTACAAAATTGTATACAAGTACCTTAAGTTACACTTCTATGTATTTTTCTCTTCGCCAGAAAAAAAATACCAATCACGGGAATCTTGAAAAAGATTTCCGTGAATACTCTATTTTATATGACCGTTCAGAATCTCCCTGGTAATTACTTCCACCCGGCCAACAATAATATTTCCAATTGATTCCCTAATTCATCATTACGCCCGGCTCCCCAAACCATTTCCACTTCCTTTCCTACCTTTTCTTCAAAATAATTCATTACCCGGACCAATTCATCCATCATCAAATCCTCCGCACCATATTCAATGTACATCAAATACCTAGCATGATCCGCTTCTTCGATAACCGATCCCAATTTTGTCAGTACATCTCCGATTGCATCTATGGCTCGACTTTCACCGACTCCGGTCCCGATCTTCAACCGAAACTTATTATTACCATCCATAAGATGCTCCACATCCCCTCGATCCAGACCTACCAAATTCTCTCCATGCACGAGAGGTACAAGGTCTTTTATAAATACATTTCTTAATTCTTCAACTGTAAGTGACGAATTATTAAACAATTCCTCCAATCTTTTTTCCATGCAATATTATTGATTACCATTTTCTCAAAAGTAATCAATTTTTGGAAATTACAGATCCTCTCCCTCATCTTGAATGTGCCACGTCCAATCATTAATGATCACTTGCACGGCATGCCATAGGCCTTCCCCGTTTTCCCCGGCAAAATAGAAAACAACATCCCATTCATCCTGACGATCAAAATACTCTTGGGTACTCCAATTACGTCCGGCCATCATAGTCTTGCTGAAATAATCAGTAAGACTTATATTAAACACCGGTTTATTCGTGGCTTTCTCCGTCACGACAAAACGAGTTGGTCGATCATCCATCAAACGCATCGTGTTCAATTCCACTCCGATGGCCGCAGGACTGATCTGCTTGCTATAATAAGGACGAAAACTCAACTCATCATCATCCTTCAATTGATTCTGATGATCAAGATACCCGTTCGATTCGAGAATCTCGTAATCATAATCATCCACGGCAAACCCACCCCCACTATTCTCCGGTTGCTGAAAAATAAATCTCACCGTGTTCGTGTTCTTAATCAAGTTTATCGTCTCGACAAGATTCACGTTCCCGGTAAAATGAATATCATTGATTTCACCATACCAGAGAGGTTCCAACGCTTTATCAATAATAAGCGAAGAAGTTCTCTTCAATTTCAATTCCAAATCCGTGATTGACTCACCCGGGGCTAATTGCGGGACATCATACGAATCATGTACCCCCGCCCAAGCCATAAGCTTGTACTCTCCCAAAGGTAACGCCACGGACATCTGGTAATTACCGGTAGCCAACGCATCCCCCTCTTCGGCTTGTTGGAAAAGGAATTTGCCATCCTTGTCGAAAACATAGAGTTCCACTTTATCCACCTGTTTATGAAAAGCGCAGACGGATAGCATGTTATAGTCATATTTAAACTTGACAAACAAACGACACTCCGGCAAATTTTCATTAAAGGCATCACAGGATATGAAAATCCCTGTACCAATCATCAGAAGTCCAATGATCAGTAAATTTACATGACTTTTGAAATTCATTTCTTTCTTTTTTGGCATTCCATTTTACCAATGGCAAACAACATCCCCTCAATTTCAAGAGGTATTAAGTTTGCGAGGGACAAGAGTTGTCCCTCACAATTTAGTAGCATCATCGAACAAATTACAGTTCTTCAGTTTGAGTATACCAAGTCCACGGGTTAACATTGATTCTGATAGACAAATAATTATCCTCATCCTCATCTTTGGTACCCGGATCTGGTTCCGGAATATTCGGATAACCGGGATTATTTACCCTGGAAATATTCACGTCGTAAACAGAATTACGAACCACTCCAAATTCTCCCAGTTCGTTATACACGTCCCCGGAATCATCATGCTTGATCATGATCGGGTAGTAATTCACTCCGCCCACGTAGTATGAAACAGTACCGTGACGATCGGCGCCATGAGTTGTTACTGCATTTTTCTTTACATTAAAAGCATCAACAATATCCCCAGCTTGTTCCTCCGGACTTCTGGCATTATTTCTATCAATAGGAACTTTCACTTCATTAATTGCCTCCAAATAATTATTTAAAGCGTTTGTAAGTGCCGTATTGTGAATGATCGTGGGATCATTATCTTCACTTTGAAATTTGAACGTCAATTCCGCTTTAATATAATCCATCAGCAAATTCCACGTGTAATAACCACCATTCACCATAAGCCAGTCTTTTCCCGGATCCAACGCACCCGCATTCACGAAATCTGCAGGATTATCATAAACGTTTTTATCAGGAGTTTGTAATCCTTTCGGAGAGAAAATAACTTTGAATAACACTTGGGTTGTATAAGCCCATACATTATGATCTTCAGTTTGAGTATTCTCTAGACAATATTCTGCATTATCCGAAGAAGCATCTGTCGGGTGCCACGCTCCTGCGGGAACATCCGTTGCATCCAGATAGTAGTTATAATCTTTCAAATAGTCTGTGAAAGCCGGAGGCAAAACTGTTGGCTGATTATCATAGTTCGGATCTATTCTATACGAACCTAATTTATACTGATCGAAAGGAGTAATACACCCTCTCGGTTGAGTTTCATACCAAGTTTTTTCACGTTTCGACACAGGGAAATACTTCTTGTTCGTTGCGTTCAATACCCAACCAGGTTCAGAAATATTAGCCTTCGTGTTATTAGAAGAAATACCAGTATTGTCTGTATATACCCTTACTTTTGCAACAGCACGATCAACATTGATGGAAAGAGCCTGACTTTCAGCTTTAGAGGCTGAATTATAAAGGACCAAATTCGCATCCGTCCCATCCGTATTCGATGCTGACGGTTCCAAACCACCTTTGGCATTGCTCATCATAAAATATTCATCACCAGAAAGCGAGGCAACAGCAAGAATAGCTTGATTGAAAACGGTATATGTGGTTGTCCCCACAGATGTTACGGGCAAGTCCGGACTCGGATTCGCGATAATCAAAATCCGTTTGGATGAAGCAGGCACTTTAAAAGCTTTTCCTTGATCACCTTCCGGTTGATTCGGATTACCAGCTTCTTGATCTGTTCCAACTGTAAATGTTTTATCCGCTGTTACTTTTTCACTTCCATCAAAGAATATAGCCCGGATTTTTTTCACGTTTGATTCTTTGGTTGTTCCTATTATTTTATCAGGATCGTGTAAAGCCCGAGAAAATGAGGTCGTCGGGGGTCCCACGTTTAACGCAATCCAAGCCTCTCCAGTAGGATCAGTTACGATCCCGTCATCATCATCTTGATCAATATGATCATTGGTACATGCCGCAGACAACAACACTAAAAGTGCCGCGACTAAAAAATACATCTTCTTCATAGTTACAAAGTTTAATTGAAAATTGGTTTACTTATTAAAAATCGGTTCGTTTGTTTTTATATTATTAATATTGGTTGTTTTCTCAATTCAATGATTGATAATTTCGTTATTCATTATTTTTTTCTTGACTTTATTTCAAGATCGGTTTGTTCTCTTTTTTCAAGTTCTTCCAGATTCTTCCCGGCAACCTCCAGTCCTGCATCCACCGCTATCTGCAAATACTTCCGGGCAGACTCGTAATCGTCCTTAAGCAAAGCTAACACTCCCGCCGCATTGGCATATTCCGGTAACTCCCGGTGTTTTACCTGATCCAAATATCGTTCTGCCGTTTCAATATCCCGGCGAGAAAGAGCTGCCACCGCCGCATTAAGCTTGGCAATGTCATCCTCAGGGAATAATCTCACGGCTGTCTCGAATACGTTGATAAACTCTTTCGAGCCATTCGGATAAGTATTTGCCACCAAATACATCTCGTTAAGACTCAAATTTTGCGGCCGCACTTTCATAATCTCTTTGGCCTCCTCCACGTTGAAATTCTTAACGTGATACTCCACCTTACAAATAGCGACACGCAATTTGGGATAAACGTTTCTAAGCAAATAACGATAAGGCGCACCTCCCTGCAATCTCATCAAACGTTCTTTCCGTTCCTGCCCATCGTAATCATCAATAATCGATTCTACCGCTACTTTATAAGGCACGTCAAGACTCGTCAATGCCTTACGCAATCCTTCCCAGTTTTCACCCCCGAAAACGACATGATAAAGGGAAGGTGCAAAAGTGTAGCGTCTTGACAAATAGTTCTTCAATGCCAAAGCCCTTCCTTCCGACAACCGTTTATTACCAGCCAGAGAACCCTCGGGAGAGGCATAACCAATAAGATCCAAGCGATTAATCGTTATATCTTGATCGACACGTAATTCATCAATCATTGCCCGAATCTTCGCCAATTCCACGGGATTATTCATGTATTCCGGTTGAATATAAGTCTGATTCACCTCGAAATCCAGAAAAGCCTCCACCTGTTTCTCCCGGTTCTTAACGGGTTCAGGCACGGGTTGCACGTAAGCCATGTGGGTGATCACCCGATAAGGTTCCGGAATGAAATCCAATCTCACGGAATCGACAGTTTCCACTTCCATCCAAGCAATTTCCCCGCAACCGCACTCATCCTTTTGGACATCCAAGTACGCGTTGGCCATCCAAGGCTCGTAAGGCACGGTATGTCTATACTGAATCGTCCGGCTTTCAGGTTTCACGTTTCTCTCAACCAGATAAGGTATTGCACGAGCCGAACGTTCCGAGTTACTCATCAAAGCAAGTATTCGCTCGTAAGTTGCATACTCGTTACGTCCTTTAAGCGAAACTTTCGGGAGTTCCAGCGTGTCGGAAGACGCCACTAAGCGAGGAATAATATCAACGGCTCCGGCAGACTTCACTTTAACCTGATCCAAGATAATATCCATCTCCACGTAAAGCATTTCACCCGCTTGTAACACCCGCACCGGTTTTACACTTATTGTTCCCACATAAGAGGGTCTTGACTGGGCCATCGAAGTTAATGTTCCCAATAAAAGGACCATCAACACGCAAGCCATATATCGTAACATGATTCTCATACTTTACTTGATTAAATAGATTAATGATATACCAACTTTCGTGGGGCCGAAATAATCACGATTACCGGATTTTAGCCGGGTACCACATACCGCACAAGGATACTTGTCATAAACGATCCGGGCATATCCTAGCCCGAGAGTAGCCTCTATACCCCAACGTCTTTTTAATATCCAAGCATGACCGATAGAAATCCCGGCACCATAAAGATGTCCCTCGTAACGGTTCTGTTGCATATTCTTGCTTATGAAAGACCAATTGGGTAAACTACCGACATTAAAATCAGCATAATGGGCATGTAACCCGATAAAAGTACGTCGGAAACGTTCACAAAACCAGTAACGAACTTCGGGCTGTATGCCCCAGTGTCGTAACCGCATACCATCGCTAAATTTCCAAGGATTCACGTTCACGGGAACATCAAGCGTCCACTTCCGAGCCAAGCCAAGTTCCACCCCAAAATTAAAAGTAGCTGTTGCATCATATAGCAGGTTACTTTTTACCGCAACTTTCTGTGCCTGCATTTCGGAAATGGCACAACAAGCAAGTAAAAAAATAAATATCAATCGTAGTTTCTTCATAGTTTCATTTTATAGTTAATTCACATCAAGAGGCTATTACCGCTTGAGTTATATAAACTTTTATTCTTTGAGTTGAACCTTTACCTACCGCAACATATACAACTCCTACCCTCTTGCCAGATCCATTCCTCTCTACATTCAAGTTGATCTTTCCATCATCCACGTATATGTAATCCGGATCATTACGTACCCCTCCTTCCCCGGGAGATAATTTCAGCCAAGTATGACTCGCGTAATCTTCCACGTGGGCGGAAACATAATACCCGTTATCAATAAACTGGTTAATTACTCTCGCCACACCGGATAGCATATCGTTTCTTCTGACCGTTATCACTTTTCTCAGATTACCAAGATATAGTTCGATCTCTCCCGAGGTAAAACCGGCCAGCATCTTTATTTTCACCTCGTAAGGAGAATCTGTTGAAACCGGGATCTTACCATTAGCAGGAGCAACAATCTCCAGCCCACTCGTAAGCGAGGTTATCGTTCTTTTATCCGGAAATGTTGTCTTACAATCCGTTATCATGGTAAAAGCGGTATAGGTGTCACTTGTACCCGCAGAGGCGTAAATCTCGAAATGAGAATTGGTCACCCCTAGATAATACTCGTTATTACTCATGATCTCGTAACCCGCTTGATCCTGTACCAAAATAGTATAATTCAGATTGGTATTAGATGCCAACGAAGCTTTTACATCTGCAATTGTACCGTATCCCATCCCTTTAACAGAAGTAATCGTGAAAATGTATTCCGTGTTACGCTGAAGATTCAACATATCCAGGTGATCATCCACAAGAGCCATTTTGTAAAAGAACGGATCGTTCATATAACGTCCCCGAATAATAAGATAGGTATTATTTGACAATGTATGTGTCTCGTAAACATAAAGGGGATTATTCCCTGTCGTTTGCTCACCCACAACGATCGTTTCTGCATTCGCAATATTTGAACTATACAGATTATCTACTCTATATTCCACTAAATTTCCAGCTCCAATACTTTGTTTCAAGGTTCCGTTTAAATTATATAATCTTGACTCTTTAGCAACATTTGTCACCGTTGTAATTCCCTCCAATACAAAATCCGGGTCTGTATTCCGTACAATGATTTTCCCGACAACACGTTTCAATTGTACTTGGGGTATTGTCACGCTGGCATCGATCTTAGTCACATCAACCAAATCGCTCATAGGCAATTTTTGTCCGACATAAGGCACCGTCATTTGCGGATCGGTCAATGCTGCCGTAAGCAAGTTCTCACTTGCATAAGTAAATGTCTTATTTTCCAGACAAGTATTAAAATTCTCTGCGGTAAATGCATATAACGTGTTTCCCACATAGAAACCACTTGACTGATTCGCCAGTATCAATAACCGACAAGCCACGGTTTGTTCCGTCAGGTAAACGTTTACCGTTAAGCTCATCAGCCTGAACTGCCTCCACAAATTCAGCATCCCCATTGGTTCCTCGAAAAACAAGTACCCAAGGTCGTTGGTCTACATTAGTTTCATCCGCCCCGGCCCGGGAAACAGGCAGCCCGTAGGCCCCAATCCGGGTGAAAAGCTCAAACCTGATCTTTTCTTCCGTGACCACAGGCCCACCTCTCTCCTCTTCCCGTATTGAACAAGTCGAGAAGGATAACAGCAGCGTGAATAAAACTAATATATATCTATACTTATACATCTCTTATTAATTTGAGCTTATTTCATCTTTTACACAACGGATAGAATGACCAAATTCCGGTAGCGTATGTAAATGGCCAGGATTCCAACTGCCAATTTCAACTGCCCAAACAGACCGGACAATGATTCCATCCCAAGTTGGAGTTTTAGGTGCCGTCGAAGAACTCCAATAATACGCAGCTTCTCCTGCATACTCCAATTGCCCTGCCGTATTCTTTCTCCGCCCGGAAGCAGGGAAAAAGACGGAGGCATTCGTCTCCGGATTATAAACTATTGTTCCTCGATAAGCCACACTAGGAGTATTTACGGAAACTCCAACCTGAACAGAACTCGTCGTTGATGACTGAATCTTTTTCGGTCGCCGGTCAAAGTAACCGTCGGCATATAACCCGAACAACAAGAAAATATCTGTATTTGCCTGGTAAGCAGGCGAGGTTCTTTCTCTAACAGCTGTTTTCTCCTGAGAAGTTCCGGCCCCAACTTTAACTTGCTCGTTTCCCGGAACAGTTTCCCCCTTCCAAGGATTCTTCCATAGAGATTGCCTCCATTCAGAAAAAGCGATATTACCAGAACTATTTGTCTGACTCACCTGACTACCATCAATATCAACATAAACACCATTCCATTTATAATTCGGATAAGGCCCGTTGTACGAAATTTGATTCGTGTACCCGTCTGTTGGTCTATGATACCCCGGAGGACAGATCTCAAACTCATTTCCATACCCATACTCGTAGTCTGTCGTCGCACCCGCTCCCGAAGATGCCCATATCGGAATTTTATTTATAGCTTGATCACTCGCCCAGTATCCCGTGGGAGAAGTCCCGTTAAATGGCTGGGCCGGATGATAAGCCCGACGAAAGTAAGCAAGAAAAGTATTATCTGCCTTGTTTACCCCCCATTGATAGAAAGTTCCGGCCTGAGTCGGATAATCAACAAATTCCGCTCCTTTTTTATCCGTTTGCTCATATAATTCAACATAATTCTGATCCTTATTTTTCATTTTCGGATCTATCAAGTTAAATGGAGAAACTTTTCTGGCATAACTCCGCTGCACGCCACTCAAAGGTCCGCTGGCAATTGATGTTCCTTTATTCATAATATAGTCATCAGCCTCTCCTTGTCGTAAATAAAGTTTATACGAAACCTCCCAATTGGCAGTAGCATAAGTTACTGTAAGCGTGGCATACTTAGGCGTTTTCTCTCCTGTATTTCCTGAATTATTATTCGCCTCCCGCCAAGCTACACGGAAATAAATTCGGCCTTTACCTTTTATTTCGGTTCCATCACTAACCAATTCTTCCGTTTTATATTCATTCGGACGCACAGGGTATAACTCCGGTCTTCCCGGATTATCCGTCCCGGCATAAGGATCAAAACTCGGTGTCGTACTCAAGATAACTTGACCTTTATATGAATTATCAACTTTCACATTCCAGAATCCAAGAGCCCCGTCCGTTCGTTTAGGTAACTGCATCGAAATAATTCGTTCACCTGTTTCATTTTCCCGGAAGAAAGCACCGATATATGTATACCCATCCCACGGATTAGCCGCAAAATGTATTCCATTCTGGCTTGTATTTACAGTGATTTCTCTTTGCAGGCTATTTCCCCCATTCTCATCTTCCGCCGACAACACAAGCCGGAATACAGTAGAACGCCCATTAGGATTCGTTTGAAAAGTCGCCATATCCATGTTATATTCGTCTAACAAAATATCCATGTATCCGGAACCTTTACCACTTACCGCATCGTAAGTATACGCGAAACGACTTGTTGAAGTCTCTCCTGTTCCAAGCACAAGATCATTAAATACTTTACCCGTTTCCATGGTCTGCGACCCACTCCCGACAATCACGTTGGGTAACACTTTTACCACGGGCATATTGGATGAAAATGTAATCCGGGCTCCATTATAATCAGTAATATTCACGTTTATGTCAGAAACATTCAAATATCGATTCTGAACTTGCCAGTCATGTTGCTCTTCTCCCCAAGGTGTTACCTGGATATTAAGATTCAAAGGAGCCTTAATCGTACCGGTAAGTAAAAGTGCAGAATTATAAGGTAAAGTGTAGTTATCCTTCGAGGCTCCAGCCACTCCCTTGGTCTGTATTTTCAAGTGACAAGAAGGGCTATACCGATTCTCCATATCAACTTTTAATGTAATAGCCTTGCTGTCGTCATCTTCAGGTGAAAAATTACTGAACGGTAATATGAACCGAGTGATTTTCTTTACCCACACGATACCACGAGATTGTTGTTCCAAGCTGGGAGAAACACTCGTGAAATAGCCGGCATCGTCTGTCAATGTAAAAGTCCGGTTCTTACTTCTACCAAGCGAGGCATTACTTGCTGACATCAACGTGATCCCTTCCGGAAGATTATAAAAAGTAATTCCTTTAAAATAATCCGTTAAATCCTCTTCTCCTTCCAATACAATATCTACGCGAGTACCAAGCCGTTCCAATTGCAATTCAATCAGACTCTGTATTTCCCCTCCATCAACTCTCGCTCCACCCCGGTTAGGAAGAACCTCTACATTCTTTAATTCTTGAAACATCGGAACGGGTACATCAGATCTAAAAGCTTGTTCGGGATACGTGATATTTCCAAGATCAGCGTAGTCATTAATCCCATTCAAACCATCCAAAATACTCACTAAGTTCGGTTCATTTGCCAAAAACACGAAATCATATACACCCTCATCAATAGGATGATTGATCACATCGTTCAATTCTGCACTATACAATTTATTGCTTACACATTGTCCCGTGCTTTTCTTGAACGCAAGTATCCTAAGATTCTTAATCTCATTATCAAGCGGGTCTGTTGAACTTAACAAACTGTTCCCTCGCACCTGTAAATAGGCCGATGCATTCTCTGTATCATCTGCGCTCAAACGCTCTTCGATACAAGACACCAGTAGAACAGATGCCAAAATTATCCCCAATATATGTATTTTCTTAATCATTCCTTCCAACTACAAATAGTCTAATATACACTCATCAAATTGAGATAAACAAAAAGGTTTTATTTTACTTCTAACAACCCCAGCATGATCAAAACACTCTCAATCATCATTTCTACTTGAAATAAGTAACTGTAATTGTCATCTATAAAAAAATACCTAATTATTATCCATTATTCCTTCTCATTTTATACAATACAAAAATACTTTCAGTAAATCAAGAATTAGTACTATTTATAGTGTATTTACAATCTATCGTGCCTCTAATGAAGTAATTAAAATTAACAACTGAACCGTATTTAGGTAATTTCATCATATGCGGGTGCGTTTTGTTTCGTTTTTCAGAATACAGTAAAATGAAGACACGGATAATACAAAAGAGTCGTGTTTATGGCTTGCCAGTGGAATCTACAAAAAAATCGCCCGGAAATAATTCCGGGCGATCTTCTTCTATTATTAACGTGAGACATTACTCTCCATATTTCATTTCTGCACGGCGTTTGTAACCTTCATAACGCCATTTAGCATCAGACTGGGTCTTAGCAAATAATTTCTCGGCTTCTTCCGGGGCTGCTTTCAACAAGGAGTTGAAACGAACCTCACCCATCAGATAATCGCGGAATTTGCTATAATCCGGTTCTTTAGAATCCAACTGGAATGGATTCTTACCCTCTTCCTCCAAAGTAGGATTATAACGGTACAATTGCCAGTATCCACATTCAACAGCCTTCTTCTCTTCAGCCTGAGATTTACCCATGCTTGCTTTCAACCCGTGGTTAATACACGGAGCGTAAGCGATGATCAATGAAGGTCCATCATAAGCCTCTGCCTCTTTCAATGCTTTCAGGTATTGAGCTTGGTTAGATCCCATAGCAACTTGTGCAACATACACATAACCATAAGACATGGCGATTTCGGCCAGGTTCTTCTTGCTGATGGCTTTA
>ENA-OROM01002555-OROM01002555.1-human-gut-metagenome-genome-assembly--contig:-NODE-2555-length-12899-cov-6.550374_pt1 | contig 12899 bp, 7 predicted proteins | sample MGYA00242129_ERZ509050 | MGnify/ENA primary metagenome ERZ509050 (study PRJEB26280, sample SAMEA2338701) | human gut metagenome | biome: human gut; feature: human-associated habitat; material: faeces...
CACGCCTTGTGGCGCCTGCCGCCAGGTGGCGCTGGAGGTGGAGGACCGCTACCAGCAGCCGATGCGCGTGCTCCTCTATGGCACCGAGGGCGTCTATGTTGTAGGGAGCATGCACGACCTGGTGCCGCTCTCCTTCTCCGACGGGGCGATGCGCTGAGGCCGTCTGTCCACACACAATCACAATCGCTATGCTGAAAAACTATTATGAGCAGGGCAGGGTAGAGGCTGGCTGCGACGTGGCTGCCTGGCTGGCAGTGTCTATGCCGCCGCCGTCATCCTGCCTCCCGACTATCACAACGAACGGCTCAACGACTCCAAGAAGCTCACCGCCCGCCAGCGCTATGCCCTGCGCCAGGATATCGAGCGCGACGCGGTGGCATGGGCCGTGGGCGTCGTCACGCCGCAGGAGATCGACCAGATCAATATCCTCAACGCCTCCATCCTCGCCATGCACCGTGCCCTCGACCAGCTCCAGGTGCGGCCCGAGGCCGTCATCGTCGATGGCAACCGCTTCAAGCCCTACCGCGACCTGCCCCATACCACCATCGTCAAGGGCGATGGCAAGTACCTCTCCATCGCTGCTGCCTCCATCCTGGCCAAGACCTACCGCGACGACGAGATGGTCCGCTTGGCGCAGGAGTACCCCGACTACGACTGGCAGCACAACATGGGCTACCCCACGCGAAAGCACCGCGAGGCCATCCGCCAGCATGGCATCACGCCCTACCACCGCCGCACTTTCAACCTCCTCGGATCCGAGGAACTGACCATCCCCTTTGACAGTTAAGCAATAGATCGGACACAATTGTTGACAAACGATGGTGTGCCAAAACCGAATAGCGTGTTAGAGCTACCAAAAGGAGAAGGTCAATGACAAGCGAAAAGCTAATTGAAGCCATGTTTGTATCATTCAGTTTAGAACAGGCACCCTAAAAATTGATAAAAAAATGTTGGGTGTCAAACTTGGGATAAAGCCTAATATGAAAAAAAAGAGTATGCTGAGCACCTATCCAGTAGAACATAAGTGACACTATAGTCTAAGCATGCTAACACTCCAGTACCAAGCAAGTGAAACTCCAGTATCAGGCAGGTAGTACAAAAAGCGGTACTAAGAATAGAGAGAATAGATATCGACTGATACGCTTACGCCAAGACAACTGCCGAAGACGGAGGATATCCATCCACCCGAAGTTTTTCCCTTATGCGCGCATTGAGCTGGTACATTTCTTCGTTTCTCCTTCAAATTGTCTTTCCTCGGGGAGAAAAATTTGAAACCTCGGGAGGAAACAAAAAAGCGCACCCCGAAAAATGTCATTGACAATTCCGGGGTGCGCACAAACAAATCTATCTTATGAGGAACTATTATATCGCTGCTGAGGCGTGGTGAAAAATCACGGTGCAAAGGTACGACGATAGGGGCAAATAGCAAAAACGTTCTGTTACAAATTTATGAATTTGGAACAGAACGCGTTGAAATCGAGCGTTTTAGGGTGGGGCGGGCTATGCCTCCACGTCCTTTTGGCCATATTCTGGTACACCGACGGCGAGAGGCCGACCATCTTTTTGAAGACGTTGATGAACGTGGTGGGCGACTTGAAGCCCACGCTTTCGGCGATGCCCTTGATGGTGAGGTTGCCGTAGTGGTCCACGTCTATCAGTCGTTCGCGCGCCGTCTGTATTCTGTAGGTGTTGACGAAGGCGTTGAAGTTTTTCTTAAACGAGTCGTTGATGACCTGGGAGACATACTTGCTGTTGGACCCCACGAGCTTGGCCAGTTTGTCGAGCGAGAAGTCGGTCTGGCAGTATTCCGTCGTCTGCTCCATGACGGCCATGATCTTCTGCGCGATGATCTCCTGCTGCTCCTGTTTGAGGTTGCTGTCCTGGTATTTTCCCACGGCTTCCTTGGCCGCGTGCGCCCCCTTGATCTTGCCCTGCTCCTGCAGCTGCGACTGGAGAAGGGCGATGAGCTTGTTCTTCTCCTCCAGTTCGCTGGCGTTCTCGCGGTAGAGATGCTCCATTTTCTTTTGCATCTCGAGGTTGTCCTTGTTTTGCCAGAAGAGGTTGAGGTAGCTGTCGTTGAGCTTCCTTTTCTGTCTGTAGATCACGAAGAAGAAGATGCAGACACAGAGGCAGACGAGCGTGATGCCGGCGATGACCGCCTGCTGCTGGCGTATGGTGCGCTTCCCCGCCTGCTCCTTCTCGTGGAGGGTGTCGATCTCCTTCGTCGTCTGCTCCACCTCGTGGAGGAAGAGTTTGTTCTTCATCATGTCAAACTCCCGCGTGTTCTTGCTCGAGTCCTCGATAGCGATATACTGCGTCTTGTAGTCGTTGGCCTTGGCGATGTCGCCCACCTCGTCGTAGTGGTTGGCGAGGCTTCTGATGGCCCCGGTGAAGTGGAAAAGCACGCCCTTGCGCTTCGCCGTCTCGTAGCAGACGTGGAGGTATTTCACCACGGAGTCGTTTTGATGCATCTCCCTGAAGCAGAGGTATATCTGCTCGAAGGCGTAGCACGTGAACTTGGCTGGCAGCTTGTGCTTCTCCGCGTAGTCGGCCAGGTGTCTGTAGCGCGCTATCTGCTTGGCGTAGATGCCCCGTCCCATCTCGATGCGTCCCTGTGTGTAGCTGCTCATGTAGGTGGCGAGGTCGTTTTTGCGGTCCCTCACGCGCTCGCTCATCTTGTAGTAGCGGTTGGCCTCCTTGAGGTTGTGCTGCTGGACGCAGAGGTTGGTCATGTTGCAGAGGATCTTATACTCCGTCTCCCTGTCGGGATATTTGCGACAGAAGGCGAGCGCCTTCTTGTAGTAATTCATGCCCTTCTCATAGTCGAGGAAGTAGGTATAGGCGTTGCCAATCAAGTTGTAGAGTTTCGCGACGTGGGGCTGCTTCTCACACTCCTCGCTGAGTTTCACGCCCTCCACGCCTAAGTCGAGCGCCTTGATGTAGCTGGCGCTGGTGATATAGAGTTTGCTCACCTCCACGTGGGCGAGGATGCACGTCTGCTTCTCCTTCTCCGGCATGTCCGCCCTGAAGCGTCGGCAGACCAGCGTGTAGAGGATGATGGCCTTCTGGGAGTCGCCCGCGTCGGCCAGCTTCTTCGCCGCTTCCATCACCTTCTCACTCGGTTGCTTGTCGTAGCGTTTGGCCTCGGCGGTGTAGGGGTTGTGGGAGTCCGCCGCGGCCCTCGCCCCCACGGAGACGATCACCGCGAGGAAGAGAAGCGAAAGGAAGCGTAAAGTCTTATATTTCATATACATATAATGATGCGAAATGTGTATGAATTCTACAAGATGCGCCAGGCTACGGCTCCGCCGTCACCTCGGTCTTGGCGGTCTGCCCCTCGGTCTTGGCCGTCTCCTCCTGGGGCGCAGGCTGGAGCGTCTGCTGGTAGCGATCCATGTCGTTGAGCAGTTTGACCGCCTCCTTCCACTGCTTGTCGTGGAGCAGCTTGTTCTCCACGCTGCCCCGCTGGAAGTAGTAGGCCGCCACGATGTCGCCCGCGAGGATGGCCTTGATCACCTCCTTGTTGTGGTCGAGGTCTTTGGCAAGGTTGTGGTTGAGGCGCTGTTCGAGCGCGTCAAACTCCGCGCGCGCCTCGTCGTAGTAGCCCTCGAACTTCGCCAGCTTCACCAGGTTCTTGAGTTGCTTCTCGCTCTCGCGGTCATACTTGAAGCCGCTCTGGATGACAAACGCCTTGAAGTCCTCGTAGTCGGCGTCGGAGAGCTCGAAGGTGGCGGCAGGTGCGATGGTCTTGTGCTCCTTGAGGTATTTCACCTCCCAGTTGAGCATCGCCTCCGTGGAGTCGAGTCCTGTCGAGGCGAGGTAGAAGGCGATGTTGGGCAGCGAGTCGGGCAGCACCTCGATGTCGGGCTTGATGCCGCCGCCGTCGCGCACGATGCGCCCGTGGCGCGTGGTGAAGGTGTGGGTCAGCGAGTCGGGGATATGCTCCGTGTAGCCTCCGCGCCCGTGGCGGTAGTTGATGGCCTGGATGCAGCGTCCGCTGGGGATGTAGTATTTGCTCGTGGTGAGCTTGATGACGCCGTTGTAGGGCAGGTCGAAGGTCGATTGCACCAGCCCCTTGCCGAAGGTGCGCGTGCCCATGACGACGGCGCGGTCGAGGTCCTGGAGGCTGCCGCAGGTGATCTCCGAGGCCGAGGCCGTCTGGTCGTTGACGAGGACGACGATGGGCATCACGGTGTCGATCGGCTCCACCTTGGTCGTAAACTCGCGGTTGGCCTGCTTGATCTTGCCCTTCATCGTCAGGATGGTCTCGCCCTTGGGCACGAACATGTTGACGATGGAGATGGCCTCCTGGACGCTTCCGCCACCGTTGCCCCGCAGGTCGAGGACGAGGCTCTTCATGCCTTGGTGCTTCATGTCGAGCACGGCGCGCCTCACGTCGCGGGCGCAGTTCTCGGTGTAGGAGGTGAGGCAGAGATAGCCGATGCCGCCCGGCTGCACGCCGTAGTAGGCCACGGCAGGCTGCTGGATCTGCTCGCGGGTGATGATCTTGCGGAAGGTCTTGCCCGTCGAGGGGCGCATGATCTTGATCTCGAACGTCGATCCCGCGTCGCCGCGCAGGTGGCTGGAGACGTAGGCCGCGGGCTTCCCCGTCATCGTGGAGTCGTCGATGCTCACGATGACGTCGCCCTTGCGCAGTCCCGCCTTGGCCGCCGGCGTGTCCTCATACGGCTCGTCGATGACCACCGTCTTGCGCACCAGGTCGTAGCGGATGATGGCTCCGATGCCGCCGTAGCGTCCCGTCAGCATCAGGTCGAGCTCCTTGGTGTCGTCGGCGGGGTAGTACACCGTGTAGGGGTCGAGGGAGTTGAGCATGGCCCCCAGGCCGTAGCGCACCACCTCGTTGGCGTTGAGCGTATCGACATACATCATGTCGAGGTATTTATAGACCGTGTTGAACACCTCCAGATTCTTCGTCACGTCGAAGTTGTGACGATCGTTGTCCTGGGCGTAGCTCGTCGTTAGCGCACAGAGGGCCAGCAACACGCCGATTATCTTTTTGGTCATTTTTCTCTATTTTTGGGTTGAATTCGTGATTTTGTATGCGTATTCCACGACCATGCCAGCGAGGGCAGCGAGAGCCTTGGCGCAGGTGGCTGGTCAGGGGAATGTCTGTTTTTAGCTGCAAAGGTATAATTTAATAAGGAGATTTGGATGCCTTGGGTAGGGAAAAATGAAAAAAATCGGGAAAAAGGAAATTTTCTGCCCGAAAAGTTTGGTGGTTTCAAATATTCACCGTACCTTTGCACTCGCAATTCGGAAATGCACGGTTGCTTACTGCTTCAGTAGCTCAGTTGGTTAGAGCACCTGACTGTTAATCAGGGGGTCGTTGGTTCAAGCCCATCCTGGAGCGCACAAAGAGAGAGTTAGTTTTCACTGACTCTCTTTTTTGTGTATATCCCCTGTGCCCGGGGTGGAGGGCCGCTTGAATCTCATAATAACTAACTCGCAGATTTCCAAATAGATATGAAAACAGACAAACACAAACTTCAAGCTGCCCTGGTGCGCTCCTTCTTCGACGCTTTTTCCTCGGGCGTGATCGACTGTGGACAGGGATCTGTCCAGGAACGCCGACAGCCGCAAAACGTGAAGCGGGCGATGCTCGACTACTACGAACAGATAGCCCCCGCATTCTTCGAAACGGTCTTCTTCCCCCTGGCGGTCATCCATTCCGGCTACGAGGAGATGGAGCGCATGGTGCGCAAGGCGCATCAGCAGCGCATGGATATGAGGTCGATGCTGCTCGCGGCCTGTGGATCGGAGGCCTGCTACGAGGCGCTGGTGGCGGAGTATAAGCGCAACTTCTCCGCGCTGCTCGAAGGCGCTTGTCCCTCCGTGGCCGCCCACCTCGCTGCCTGCGCAAAGCAGCAGGAGGGCGAGGGCATCGATACCGACCAGGCGATCGAACTGACCGTGCGCGCGATGGTGCGCGCCTACGCCAGCGGACTGAGGCTCGCGGGAGGGCAGGGCGCCAGCTTCCGCCAGGCCTCCCTCTACCGCTTGCTCCTCGACGCGATGAACGTGCTGCTCCACGACGAGAAGCTTGACTATTCCGACTGTGGCGAAAGCATCACCGCCATGCTTGTCAAGGCCTGCGGATCGGAGCAGCGCTTCGCCGTGGCGACTGCCGAGATGGACCGCGCGCAGCAGGATATCATGGGCTGACGCCGCCCGGGCTGCAAGCGTAAAAAAAAAACAATGCCGCCAACGAAAGACCCGAAGGTCCGTTCGTTGGCGGCATTCATTATAGTAGGGCCCTGAGGGCCAGTGGTTTTACTTCACGACGATCTTCTTGCCATTCTGGACATAGATGCCCGGCTGGAGGCTGCTGCGGTCGCCCGCCACGCGCTGGCCACTGAGGCTATAGATGGGCGCGTCGGCCTGGTTCGCGGTCGTCTCCGTGCTCTGGATGCCCGAACCGTTGACGATGTAGATCTTCACGTTGTCGATGGCGATGTGCTGAGCCTTCTTCGCATTGTAGAACCAAGCGAAGTAAAGCGGAGAGTTCTCGGCGAAGCAGCTGGTGACGTCAAATGAGAGGTGCTGCGGTTTGCAGGTCTCGCCTGCGGCCAGATCCTCCACGTGGTAGCCGTCGAAAGCGTCGCAGACGTCGGCCCACTCGTTCTTGTTGTAGGAATACTTCAGGCCGGCCTCCGACTTCTGACCCGTAGCCTTATCGACGGTGCAGTAATCGATGTCAAAGTCGATGAAGACCTTCTCGTCGGCCTGCAGCTTGCTGTAGAGGCAGGGAGTCTCCAGGGCGGCGAACATATTGACGAGCGGAGAGATGGAAGAGCAGATAGAGGCGAAGTTGCCCTCGAAGCCACCACCGGAGACGGGGAGCTCAAACCAGTTGTCGAAACGCCAGAGATAGTCTGTCTTCATCGACTCGTTGATGCGCTCCACGGCCCAGTCGGCAGGCAGCAGGCCGCTGTTGAAGTCCTCGTTGAAGGGCAGTCCATAGACGATCTCCTCGCCATAGCTCACGGCCACGGCTATCGGGAGAGAGACAACGCCGTCGGTATAGACCGTCTTGACATTGTACTCGTAGTCGCCCTCGGGGATGTTGGTGTCGTCGTAGGACGTGGCCTTGGTCTCGGCAATCTGCTTGCCACCACGGAAGACGAGATACTTCTCCACCGTATATTCCGAAGCCTTCGGGGCCTGCCAGGTGAGGTGGGCCGTGGCGTTGTCCTCGTCGATGGAAGCCTGGAGGTCAGAGACGGTGTTGCGCGTGCCGATGGCCACCAGCGTGCCCACCAGCTCCGACTCGCCGTCGGGGTTCTCATAGACAGCCTTGACGGCATAGTACTGCACGCCGCGGTTCACGCCCGTCTGCTCCGTTGCGCGCTCGTCGGGTTCGAGCCATCCGGCAAACAGCGCGCCGTTGGCGTAGCACTCGTAGTGGCTCGGCTGGCGGTCGCCCTCGGGAGCGTCCCAAGTCATGTTGACCTTGTACTTGCCCGTCTCCTCATCGTAGGCAGAAGTCACCTGCACGTTGCGCGGGGCATTGGTGCGCGGAGCAGAGAAGTTGACCTTTACCTCCACGGGCTCCGAGACGGCGTCGCCGTTGACGGCCTGCACGCCATAGGTGTATTCGCCCGACGCCTTGTCGGTCGTGTCGGTATAGGCGGTCGTCTTGACCTGCTTGGCCAGCATCTGGCCGTCGATCAGCACGTTGTAGGACGTGGCGCCCGTCACCTTGTAGGCGGAGCGCAGGGGGCGGGCCACCTTCTTGCCCGTCATGGCGAAGGGACGGTAGGCGGGAAGCGAAGCCAGCGGCTTGCCCTCGCGCGGCTGCGACGGAGCGACTGCACCCGTGGCCTCCGTATAGAGGCTCACGTCGTCGATGGCCCACGTGAAATAGAGACCCGTGGCCTCGTCGTCCAGGTCGCTCAGGGCCTGGAAGGCCACGATGGCGTCGCCCTCGGAGGCATCGCCGAGATAGAGCGAGACGAGCTGCCAGTCGTCCGATCCGTTGCTGTCGTAGCGAGCGTCCCAGAGCGCCTTCCAGGTCTTGCCGCCGTCGTGGCTCACCTTGACATAATAATGGTCCTTGAAGTCCTCAAACTCGCCATACTCGAGCACCTTCGGGTCGATGGCGGTATAGAAGTTGAGATACTGTGCTCCCTTGGTGGCGGGCAGGATGAGCCACTCGTCCTGGTCGGCAGGTGTGCCGTCCTCGTGCTCGCCCACCTGGTCCCAGGTGACCACCGCACTGCCCTTGCCCGTGTGTCTCCACAGGTTCAGGTCCTCCTCGTTGCCCGTCTCTTCCATCTCGGGAGTCGGGAAGCGAAACCAGGTGTAGGTCGGATCGTAGGTGTTGGTCGTCTGAACCTTCCAGCCTTCGGGGAAGGTCTTGCCCTCGAAGCCTTCGGTCAGCAGCGTGTCGGCCTGATCCTTCGCCAGTCGGTCCCAGGTCAGCGTCACGTAGCCGTCCTGTTGCACGGCACGGAGATTGACGGGCTTGGCGGGGATGTCCTGCGCGCAGGCCGCCGATGAGAACAATGCCGCCACGGCAAGCGAGGCGACAGAACGAAGCCACCTTGGCGTGGCCTTGTGGGTAGAATAATTAGCGTCCATAATCAATTTTTTTTGATATGTTTTATGGGTGCAAAGGTAGTGACAAAAAGGAGGGACGCCAACCTTTCTCCGATGGAACCGTCACTTTTTCACGAAAAAGCAATAGAAAATGCGCTTTTTAGCATGATTTTTCTATGGATATTCGCTCCCTCGAAATCTTTTGATAGATGGAAGGCTTCATGCCCGTGAGCCGCGTGAAGATGTTGATGAAGTTGGCCTGCGACTTGTAGCCGACGCTCTCGGAGATCGCCTTGATGGTATAGTGGCCATAGCGATCGTTGTCGGCGAGCCGCTGCATGGCCTCCTTGATGCGGTAGTCGTTGAGGAAGGATCGGAAGTTCTTGCCATAGCCCTCGTTGATGGCTTCCGAGACGTAGCGGGGATTGGATCCCACGAGCTGGGCAAGGCGGTCGATGGAGAAGTCGGTACTGCAAAACTCCTCCACCTTTCCCATCACGCGTCCGATGTCGGCGAGCAGGGCGGCGCGTTGCTCGGTCGTGAGGATCAGCGATCGGGGAGCAGCCTCCTGAGTTTTTTCCTCCTGGTCGTCCCTTTGCACGTCCCCTTGCACGTCCTCTTGCCCGTCTCTCTGATCGTCCCTCTGCTTGTCTCCTTGGTCGCTCTCCAGGTTGCCTCCCTGATGGGCCTCCAGGTGGTCCCCCTTGTTGGTGGCCTGTGGCGCCTCCTTGGCCTGGATGGGGGAGGCGAGGAAGAGCTGGCTGCGGTCGTAGAGGCGGTTGTAGGCGTGGTGGAGCTGCCGCTTCTGTGCCGAGACGATGATGAAGAGCACGATGATCAAGGCCAGGGCGATGGCGAGCGCGAGGAGCCAGCGGGCCTGGGTGCGTATCTGCTGGCTGTCGAAGATCTGCTGCTGCGTGAGCAGATTGATGGTGCTGGCGTTTTTGTTGGCGTCGTAGATATACTGTGTGTTCTTCATGGCGTTGAGCTCGTCGCCGTAGTGGAGCTTCTCCATCAGGTTGGCATACTCCATGCGGTAGGCCGAGGCCCGCGTGGCGTCGCCCTGCGCGTCGTAGGCTTGTGCGAGGAGATGCATTGTCTCGGCCAAAAACTCGTCGTGGTTGGTGCGGCGGGCCCACTCCTCGTTTTTCTTGAGCAGCAGGATGGCGGAGTCGAGGCGATGGGTGTCCATATAGAGCTGGGCGAGACAGGAGTTGGTGTTGTCCACAAATGAGGAGTCCATTCCCGTGCGGATGGCATACTGCCGCGCCTGGATGTAGTAGCTGGCTGCTGCCGCGGGCTGGTCCTGGCTCTTGGCCACGAGGCCGCGCCCCATCAGGATATTGTAGCGATAGCCACTGTTGTGCTCCACATTGGCCTCCATCTGCTGGAGAAACACCATGCCGCTGTCGGCCTGGCCGACGAAGCACGAGGCCCCGACCAGGTTGTTGAGCACGGCGTTCTGCAGCGTCTTTTGACCCGTCTTGCGACTGCTCCTTAGTGCCTTGCGGTAGAAGTAGAGGCCCATCTGGTAGTCGCCCTGCGTGCTGTAGAGATTGCCCATGCCGTTGTAGAAGCGGGCGGTCAGTTCGCTATAGCCCTGGTGCTCGGCGATGCGGAGGCCGTCGAGATAGCTCTTCATCGAGGCCGTATAGAGCCGCTGGTCGTAGAACTTGTCGCCGGCCTGCAGCAAGCGTGTGGCAGTGGTTTGGTCGCCACTATTGCCCTTGGCGCCTTGGGCAAACCCCAGAGTGGTGCCCCAAAGGATAAGCGTGTATATGATGTAGATGATCTTCTTGGTCATGGTCCTTCCGCATTATGGACGCAAAATTAATAATTTTTCGCTGCTTATCCGCTGATAGAGTGTTAAAAGTCATTGTTTTGCGAAAAGAATGATACTTTTTGACTTTTTTACAAGCGAGGGACGGAATTTTCTCGCAAGCGAGGGACAAGACTTCTCGCAAAGGATAGGGCAGGACTTTTGCGCAAGGATAGGGCAGGACTTTTGCGCGGCGGGCCTCCTTCGACTTTGGGCAAAAGAAAACCGCCAGCAGAGAGACGGTCGGTCTCCTGCTGGCGGAAGGGGTACATTTGTGCTTCCTGAAGCAGTAACGCTTTCTGCTTCCCGAAGCAGTATGTGTTTTACTTTCTCATGACCTTGCGCGTGTGGACGCTGCCGTCGGCCTGGATGTCGCGGATGATGTAGAGACCGCGGCCCATCTGGTCGGCCTCGATGCGCTTGCCGTCGATGGTGTAAACCTCGGAGCGCACGGTCTGGCTCTCCTTCGTCTGGGGCAGATCCTCGATGCCGTTGATGGCGTCGTTGAACTTAACACCCTCGACATTCTCGACAGCGCAGCCCTCCACGTTCTTGGAATAGTAGTTGACGAAGGCGACGATGTTGAGGTTGTCTCTGTTCCACATGCGCCATGCCTCCTCGAAGTTGCCGGCCTGCACCTTGTCGTTCTTGGTGAAATAGACCGTGTTCAGACCCAGGGAGACCTCGTAGCTAAACTTGTTGCCGTCCCACTCGATGGGCTCGCCCCAGATGGAGTTGATGGCACGGGTCACGTGCTGGTGGGTGAACGATCCCTCGGCACCCATCTGGGCGTGGGCAGCGATGTTGTCCTCGGTCAGCATGACCGTGATGCGCGAACCATCCTTGGCGCTGCTGTTGCGCATACCCTCCACGCGGACCACGATGGTGGTGTCGTTGTCGCCGTAGCGTGCGGAGAGATTGGTGATGATGATATTGGCGGGATCGCTCTGGATCTGCTGGATGAGGCTCTCGATCTCCATGGCGGAACCGGGCATGTAGGTGCAGCACTTGTTGCCAGCCGTGGACATGGCGTCGAACCAGGCGTTGCGGCCGAACATCATGGCCGGAGCGTAGGTGCCGCGGTCGTTGTAGAGGGAAGCGTAGTCGTAGAGGTCGGTCTTGATATACTCGCCATTGACCACGCTGCGCTTCGTGGTGAGCCAGTCGGTGTAGTACATCACGTGGTGGGCGGCGGCAAAGACCTCGCCCTCATACTCGGGATTCTCCAGGGCGGTGTGGAGGTAGCCAGTCACGCGCGGGCAGTTGGGGCACGACTCGGTGGTAAACTCCTCCAGCAGCACCTTGCGCTTGAAGCCCATGGCGATGTCGAGCGCGTTGTTGGTCGGGTCGATATCGGTCTCGTCACCGAGGTCGGTGATGTTGACGTTGACGGCCGACTCGCCATCGACGCTTCCCAGGGTCGGGTTGATGGTCCACTTCAGGTCGATATACTGACCTGAGGTGATGGTCTTGTCGAAGGTCGTGGCAAACTTCTGGCCAGCCACGGTGGTGGTGATGGTGAACTTGTTTACGGGGCGTGTGGCCTTGTTGAACACCGTACCGCTCATGGTCACGGATCCCGTCGTGGCGTTGAGCATGGCCTTGGCGCCCGTGAGGGCCAGGTCATACTTCGGCAGGTTATTGCCCACGATGACGGCCTCCACGCTGATGGCACCCTGTCCGTGGCGGTCGCCCCAGAAGGCATCAGAGGTGCTCTTGTAGTGGAAGGAACCCGTCTGACCCGGCTTCACGACGGAGAGGGCAGTGGTGCTGCCGCGCTGCTTCAGGTCGAAGCCGATGTAGAGGCGCTCGCCCGTGATGGCGTAGGGCGCGTTGAGCTCCACGACGTTCCAGCCCTTCTTGATGCGCGTGTCCGTTTTCATGGTGATGTAGCCCTCGGCCAGGTTCTCACCCTTCAGCGTCTTTCTCACCCAGACGCGCAGCGTGTCGATGTTGGAGCGGGAGCACAGAGCCACTCTGACTTGCGCCACGCTGTTGCCCTGGTAGGCTTCCATGGTTTCGCCAGGAAGCTGGATCGCAGCCGACACCCAAGTGTTGCCTTTCTGGGTGGCCATACCTTCACTGGCCACTGCGCCCTTGCAATAGCCCAACGTCAGCGTGTCCGACTGAGCCAGCAGCGGAGCTACCGTCAGAAGGGCGAGGAGAGTTAGTAAAATCTTCTTCATAAGAATCGTTTTTTATTGTTAATAGAATATGTTGTTGTCGTGACTGGAAAACCATTGATGACGGCGCAAATTTAGGAGATAATTTTGATATGACAAAATAATAGTTCGTAATTTTTGCTTTCTTTTCCTCAAATAGCGCTTAGTTTTGACGGATTTTGCTACCCTTCTCAAAGTTTGATTCTCCTAAAAGTTACCATTTGACACCCGAGGTTGTTCTAAATTTCGGTAGTAGGCTCTATCTTGCCCGCATTTAACGAGATTTAACTTAGTTTCCGAGCATAGTAACTATTCAGCAATAACACTCCTTTGAGTTTTTTGTCAACAATCCTGACAAA
>ENA-OROM01002559-OROM01002559.1-human-gut-metagenome-genome-assembly--contig:-NODE-2559-length-12877-cov-5.556777_pt1 | contig 12877 bp, 9 predicted proteins | sample MGYA00242129_ERZ509050 | MGnify/ENA primary metagenome ERZ509050 (study PRJEB26280, sample SAMEA2338701) | human gut metagenome | biome: human gut; feature: human-associated habitat; material: faeces...
CCGTGGGCCGCCTGCTTGCGCGCGCCGTAGTCCCGCGCCTGCATCAGTGCACCGCGCAGGAACGCCGCCGTGGACATGCGGGTGGAGTCGCACTTGTCACGGTAGCAGCGCTTGGGATTCTCGCCAAAGGCGCACTTCATGGCGACGGGGTCGCGGACGATCATGTTGTCCACACGCTCGCCGACGGTTTTCATCGCCAGGAAGGTGCCGCCCAGCACGTTGGCGCTGCCCGGGCCGGTGCAGACGCAGGTCACGCCCGCCTTACGCGCGTCGGCCAGCGAGGGGTCGCGCGGGTTGATGCCGTCGATGGCGCGCAGCTGCGGCGTCCAGATGTCGTTCATCTCGTTGTAGTCGCAGCCCTCGTACCCGATGCCGTAGCCGTCGAGACCGATATGGGTGTGCGCGTCCACAAAGCCGGGGAATACATCAAGGCCGTCGGCGTCGAAAACCGCAGTGTCCGCCGGGGCGGTCAAATCGGTTCCGATGGCGGCAATTTTGCCGTCGGCCAGCAGAATGTCGGCCTTGCAGGCGTCGCGGTGGACAGCGTCATGGACGAGGCCGCCGCGGATGAGGGTGGTGGGCATTTTCATTTCCTCCTACATAAAATGGGATGGTTGTCCCATCCCATTTTGCTTTTTATTGAAAGTTCTCTGCCGCGGGCATTTCCGCCGCGTTGTAAAGGAACAATACCAAATCCGGTTTTGTTTCCTCAATGTACGAGGCAATCGTCTGCGGGAACGCGCGCTTGTCAATCGTGTCCAACTCCGCGCACGCCTGCGCCAGATACGGCGTAAACGCACAGGCAAAGCTATCCCGCACCAGCAGCACCCGCTTGTCATTCGGCGGCTGGTGATTCACGATATGGCAAAGGCCATAATCGCCGCCAATGTAGCCCGCGTAGGGGTTGTCAGTGTACAGGTCTTTCTTTTCGAACATTTCGGGCACAAGCAGCGTGTTGACATAGTCGCCGCTGCGGTCTATGCCCTTATCCGGGACTGTCAGCGTAAAATCTGCGGCGTAGTTTGGTGTGATGACCGAGAAGTCATCCAACCCAGCGTACACCGTGCCGACGCGCTTGCCCTGACTGCCCAAAAAACAATTCGGATAGGTGGTCACTGTGTAGTTGTTCAGATTGGTGATGGCGTCGTCAAACACAAAGCCATACTCGCTCTTAAGGATTTGCGCCACCTGTCCCCAGCACCAGAACGCTCCTTCCGGTGTCCAATGGTGGTCGGTCTTAAAGAAGAAGTTGTATTGGCTTATACCATTCTCGTGGATGACCTGCCGCAGGTCTGTACAGTGCACCTGTCCACCCAACTGCGCCAGAAAGGCATCCGCCATCGGGTTATAATTATCCTGCACACCGGTGGGCAGCTCCGGGTCATATTTACTGATTTTCTGCGGTGTCAGCACAAAGTACAGCTCTGCGCCGTTCTCCTTGCAGGTTTCCTGCAGCGACAGAAGTGACCGAGCACTCTCCGTCACATCCGCTGGTTCACAGACAAAGGTGAGATAGCCGTTTTTCAGCTTGACGACCTCGTCACCCTCGGCAGTGTCCTCAATTACATTTTTGCCCAATGTCATCTGAAAAAACGTGTTCAGATTGATCATTCCGTGATAAAACGGCACGCTTTCCTGCGCTGTCGTCTCCACCATGTCCGTCGTCAGGGCTGCGGCATCGGCGGCCTGCACTGCGAGGTTTTTCCAGGTCCGTACACTTCCGCTGCCCAACACAGCCATCATCAGCAGCATCGGCAGGGCCTTCCACCATTTTTGCTTCATGTCTGCACCTCCCTTAAAAATCAAAGTAAATGAACGGATTGTATCCGCCCTTTACAATAAAGGAGAGTGCAACCAGAAACACTGCCGCGCACCAGACCGGGCGCAGTCTCTCTATCCATGCCCCACATCTGCCTGATTGAGCACGCAGCCAGACCGCAATGGGCAGGGCAGCGGCCATACCGATGAGCAGAAACATTTTATATTCTGCAAAATAGTAAACTGCCTTCTCGTCCAGCAAACCCGTAGTGTGGATATTGAACATTGCCAGCAGATATTTAAGCGCACCTGTGACATTCTCTGACCGGAACACCACATTGCCCGCGATGAAGAAGAACACCGTATAAATCCAGCCAAGCCAGCTTTTCTGCCCGGACAAATTCAAAATGCGCTCCACACACAGAAGCACGAAGTACATCATGCCCCAGACAATGTACGTCCATTTGGCGCCATGCCAGATGCCGGTCAGCAGCCAAACAATAAAAATGTTGAAGTAGAGCCGTCGTTTTGCAGCCACACGGCTGCCGCCCAGCGGAATGTAGACATAGTCGCGGAACCAACTGCCCAGCGAGATATGCCACCGCCGCCACAGCTCCGTGATAGAACGGCTGATGAAGGGATAGTTAAAGTTTTCCAGAAAGTGAAAGCCGAACATCTGCCCCAGACCGATGGCCATATCCGAATACCCTGAAAAATCAAAGTACAGCTGCAAAGAGTATCCGACAGCCCCGATCCATGCCATGGAGAACGACAAATTTCCCACAGAGGAAAACGCCGCGTCCGCCACATAGGCCAAGTTGTTGGAGAGAATGACTTTTTTACCAAGTCCTATAGCGAAGCGATACCCTCCCCTATTCCAGTTTTGCAGACTTTCCTGTCGGTTATGAATCTGGTCTGCAAAATCAGAATAGCGGACGATGGGGCCGGCAATCAATTGCGGGAAGAAAGCAATGTACAGCATGACATCCCACAGGCTTTTCTGTGCCGCTTCCCCACGGTACACATCGACCACATAGGAAATTGCCTGAAACGTAAAGAAGGAAATGCCGATTGGCAGTGTAATTTGCGGAACAGGAAGCCGCACAAACGGCAGGCGGTTCAAGTTTTCCGTAAAGAATCCGAGATATTTAAATACGAAGAGCACAGTCAGATCCACACTGACCGCTACAAGCAGGAAACCCTTCCGGGCACTTTTTGCCGACGCCTCGATTTTACAGGCAAAGAGCCAGCTTGACACGATGACCAGCAGCATGACCAACACAAAGCGTGGTTCACCCCACGCATAAAACAGCAGACTGGCCCCTGTCAGAAAGAGGTTTCTGGCCGCCGTGCAGCGTTTTGGAATCAGATAGTAAAGTAAGGCCACTACCGGTAAAAACGCAAACAAAAACGTGGCACTGGAAAAGAGCATTCGGTGGGTCTCCTTACTTACACGTTAAAATCCAAGCACGTCCTTACCGCGGTGTACGGTCTTACCTTGCCGTCTGCCACGGCGACGTGGGCGGGGTGGGTGGAGTAGCCTTTGAGCGCGGCGGCGTCGGTGAAGGTCGTGTCCAGCATCAGGTCAGCGTTGGCAGAGCTGGGCAGCGCGTCGGTGTAGACGCGGACATCCAGCAGGCCGGGGATCTTACCGGCCAGACCCTCCAGCCCTTCCTTGATGCCGGCCTTGACGGCGGCCTTTTCGGCGTCGGGCATCTCCTTTAATTTCCACAAAATAACATGACGTACCATTACTTGTTTTCCTCCCAGATGGGGTGCTTGAGCTGCCACTCGCCGTACTCGTTCTTCTCGAACAGGTCGCGGTTGTAGAACTTGTCCAGAATGGCCCAGAACTCGGTCTCGGTGTAGCCGCAGAACTCGCAGAAGTCACGCACGCAGAGCGGGTCAAGCTTGCCGTCGCGCTCCTTGATGATGGGGATAGCCTCCTCGCGGGTCATCATGCCGTAGCGGATGTAGCGGGCCGTGTAGTCGGTGGCGGCGGCGTGGCCGAACTTGGGATACTTGAGCCAGCTGTGTACCAGATAGGCGCGGGAGTCGATCTGGTCAAAGTTCTCGGCGTGGTGGGTGCGGTCCCACTCGTGGGTCAGGTCGTGGAAGCCGTGGGCCTTGGCGATCTGGTAGTTCTTGTAGCTGTTCCAGGGCACAAAGTAGCTCATGTAGAACGGGTCGAGCTTGGCGCGCTCCTCGGCGCTGGGGGCCAGCGTCAGAGAGAGGTCTTTCTCGGTCACACCGTCGCCCAGCAGTTCCTCCATCGGCATACCGACGGCGACACCGTTCTCGATCTGGCCCATGGCGGAGTAGGTCTCCTTATCGGCGTTGCCGCCGTACTCAAAGCTGACGTTCTCGCCGTAGCAGAGCATCGGGGTGTTGAACTTGGCGGCCATGTGCAGCGGGAAGGTGTAGATCAGGCGGTCCACGTACCAGGTCGGCTTGCCGTACTTCTCAAAGAATTTGCGCATCAGCGTCTTTTGCACCTTGATATTAGGCTTGCAGGAGATGATCGTGCAGCCGAACTCCTCGCTGATGTTCTTGAGGTTGTGGATGCCCGCCTGCGTCATGGGGAAGTTATCCTCGACGCTGAACAGGATGGGGTTCATGTGCATGACCTCTTTCAGCATCCAGACCTGGAAGTGGCTGTCCTTGCCGCCGGAGACGGCGACGGCGCAGTCATAGCCGCCGGGGCCGTTCATGCCGCGGTACTTGTCGCAGTAGGCCTCGAACTCCTTGAAGCGGGCATCCCAGTCCACATTTTTGCGGCTCTCGTAGTGGCGGCAGGCGCTGCACACGCCCTCCGCGTCGAAGGTGATCCCGGGTCGGGTGTCGGGCATCGTACATTTTTTGCAGTAACGCATAAGAACACTCCTTATATTTATATATTATATTTCGTTGTTGTACCGTAGGGGTCGATGCCTGCATCCGCCCCCACAAATACGGCAGGGCTTGTGTTGTCGCTTTTTTCACTTCGCCGCCGCATGCACGGCGTCCGCGCCGGCGAAGTCATAGATGACGAACCGTCCGTCGTTGTAGACCTCGGTGCATTCGCCGTTCTGCACAAGGCCCGCGCTCTCCGCCGGGCCGTCGGTCTCGGTGTCGATGAGCAGGAACGGGTGCTGCGGGTCGGTGGTCAGGTGGTCCTTGCGCTGCAGCCAGTTGGGGACGTAATCCTCATCCAGCGATTGCAGCGTCCAGACGTCCAATTCTCCGTTCGTCAGCTCCGTCATGGCGTTGCCGTTCCAGAACGTGGCGTAGCCTTCGGTGTAGCCGTTGTCCACCAGCCAGTCGGCGGCGGCGTCCAGCCCCTTGTGGGCGAGATACGGGTTTTCGATCTCCTGCCGGACGGTGTTGACGGCGCAGACCGTGAAGCAGCCTGCCAGCACCACACCCAGCAGCTGCCGCGCGCCGGGCAGGCGGAAGTCCTCGGTTTTCAGCTCCACCGCCATGACCGCAATGGCCACCGGCATGTTCATGAGCCAGAAGTAGAGGTAATACTCGTGGAAGTAGGCGTAGGAGATGCCGCAGACCGCCAGCATGGCGACGAGCAGCAGCACAAGCAGCTGGTCGTTCGTCTCCAGCTTTTTCAGCCGCAGCAGCAGCCGCACGATGCAGAAGAACATCCACCCGCCCAGCAGCAGACCGATGCCCGCCGCAATGCCGCCGAAGTGGAAGATGCCGGAGCCGTTCTGGTAGCCGAACTCATGGAAGAAGTCCATCAGGATGCGGTCCAGCGTGAACCAGTTCTCGTCGCGATCCCAGACGATGAAGCTGTAGGACTTGAAATCATACAGCCGCGACATGACGCTGTTGCTGATGAAATACCCCGCCGCGCCGGCCACCGCCGTGACAAGCGACGCCGCAAGCAGCCGCACCTGACGGCGGCAGTGCTGCAGGGCCGTTTTCCAGTCGGACGTGCCGCTGTCATGCAGTGCAAGCACCAGCAGGATCGCCGCGGCAATGCAGAGCGGCGCGTGGAACACCATAAGCTGCTTGACGCCGTTCATGCCCGCGATGGCCGTGACGATGCAGGCCGCGAGCCATTGCAGTGCGCAGTGCTTTTTGTCAGCGTCGAGGCTGCGCAGCACCAGCGCCAGCACAAGCATATAAAAGAAGGTATAGACGAGGTAGTACCCGCCGTAGATGGCGTAGACCAGATAGTGCTGGCCGAACGGCCACAGCAGTGTGCCCACCATCCAGAGGCCGGGCCGCCCGAGCCTGGCGCATTTGACAAAGAACAGCATACACGCCGCGTACAGTGCCAGCGTGACGGCCATGCCGAACGTGCGCGCCAGATGCCAGTCATCCGGGAAAAGCAGCAGCCCCAGCCGGTAGAACCATTGCAGGTTGACGACCTTCAATTCCGTGGAGTAGAACCAGTTGTGGCTGATGATGCTGCCCTCTTTGTTGAGCAGGTCGGAGAGGATCATCTCCGACGCGAGGTCGGAATCGACGATCCATTTGCCGGGCACAAGCTGGTACCACAGGTCAAACAGATACGCCGCCGCCATCCAGAGCCACGGCAGCGCCTGCCAGAGCCTGTGCAAAGCCCCGCCCTTTGTTTGTTGTTTCATTCGGTTTCTCCTGATTCAGGTTTCTAGTTATTTAAACTATACCGCATTTGGGCGCAAAGCGCAAGGTATGCAGGGCAAAAAAGCGCCTTGACGCTGTGCGGCATTCATGCTATAGTGGGGGTAACGACCCGTTTTTCCGCGGGACTGTGCGGGCTTTTCCAGCAATCGGAGGGCCCGCTGCTTTTATATTTGCTTATCGGAGGGCGGCCATGCAGCAGCTACGCAGCGCCATACACAATGCTATTGCCAGATTTTTGAAAAATCAGCCCCCGGCGCGCATCATTGCCGTGGGCTTTGCGCTGCTGATTTTGCTGGGCGCGGCGCTGCTGATGCTGCCGTTTGCCGTACACCCCGGCGCACACGTCGGCCCGCTGGACGCGCTGTTTACCGCAACGAGCGCCGTCTGTGTGACCGGGCTGGTCGTGGTGGACACCGGCGACACGTTCAGCCTGTTCGGGCAGGCCGTCATTGCGATTTTGATACAGATCGGCGGTCTGGGCGTCGCGTCCATCGGCATGGGGCTGGCGCTGGTCGCCGGGCGGCGCATCAGCTTAAAGGGCCGTTCCCTCGTGCGGGAGGCACTGAACGTCGAGAGCCTGGAGGGCATGGTGCGCCTTGTGCGGGCCATCCTGCTGGTGACCCTGATCTGCGAGGTCGCCGGTGCGGCGCTCAGCTTTCCCTCGTTTGCCCGCGATCACATGCCGCTGCAGGCGGTGTGGCTGAGCATTTTCCACTCGATCGCCGCCTTCAACAACGCGGGCTTTGACGCACTGGGCGGCGGGCAGAGCCTGATCCCCTATCAGAACGATCTGCTGCTGAACCTCGTCACCGATGCGCTCGTCATTGTGGGCGGCATCGGCTTCATGGTCATTCTGGACGTGGGGCGCTGCCGCGGGCAGTTCCGCAGAATAACGTTCCACACCAAGGTCGTGCTCTCCACCACAGCGGTGCTGCTGGTGGGCGGCGCGGTGCTTTTGCAGCTGACCGACCACATGGGCTGGCTGGCGGCGCTTTTCCAGAGCATGACGGCCCGCACGGCGGGCTTTTCCAGCGTGGATGTCGGCAGCATAAGCAACGCGGGTCTGCTGGTCATCATGATTTTAATGTTCATCGGCGCATCGCCGGGCTCGACGGGCGGCGGCATCAAGACCACAACTTTTTTTGTGCTGATGCAGCAGGTGCGGTCCATCTTCTCCAAGCGGCGGCTCGGCGCGTTCCACCGGCGTCTGCCGGACGGCTCGCTGTCCAAGGCCGCGACCATCATGCTGATGGGGCTGATGGTCGTGGGCTGCGGCACGTTTGCGCTCTGCGTGCTGGAGCCGCAGCTCGATTTTGGCCGCCTGCTGTTTGAGCAGATCTCGGCCTACAGCACGGCGGGGCTTTCCACCGGCATCACGGCGGAGTTATGCCCTGCCAGCCGGGTGGTTCTGATCCTGACAATGTTCATTGGCCGCGTGGGCGCGGTGACGCTGCTCTCCCTCTGGGTGGAGCGCCCCGAGCCCACCGCCCGCTATACCGAAGAAGCCATTACGATTGGGTAAATGCGAAGCCGCAAGGCAACCACCGTAGGGGCGGATTCCATATCCGCCCGTGCCCGCCTGCCACAGGCACGGCTCCGCGGGCGCATATAGAATGCGCCCCTACATACTCTGCCGCCCGGCGCGGCGCAGAAAGGGTACACGTATGTTTGACAAAAAGAAAAATGCCGCCGAGAGCTACGGCGTAATCGGGTTAGGCCGGTTCGGCACGGCGCTGGTCAAGACGCTGGCCGCCGCCGGCAAGGAGGTCATTGCCGTGGACAAGGACGAGGCAAAGGTCAAGGCCGTGCGCGGCTACACCGACTATGCGTTTGTCATCGACGAGCTGGACGAGACCTCTTTGAAGGAGACCGGCATGCAGAACTGCGGCACGGTCACGATCTGCATCGGTGAACAGATCGACATCAGTATCCTGACGACGATGCTCGTCACAAAGCTGGGCGTGCCGCACGTCATCTCCAAGGCCGCCAGTGAGGTGCACGGCGAAGTGCTCAAGCGTCTCGGGGCCGAGGTCGTCTACCCGGAGGCCGACATGGCCGTGCGCATCGGCAAGCGGCTGATCTCGGGCAATCTGCTGGACTACATCGCCCTCGGCGACGGCGTCGAGGTGCGGCGCATCACGGTGGGCGGCAGGATGCTGGGCAAGAGTGTGCGGACGCTGGATCTGCGCAAGGCCTACGGCATCAACATCATCGCCGTCGAGCATGGCCAGCAGACGAACGTGGAGTTCTCCGCCGATTATACCTTTAAAGCGGGGGATACCGTCGCGGTCATCGGCAAGGTCGGGAAGATCGATAAGTTTGAGAAAGAAATGTAATTTCCTGCAGATGCCGGGTTCCGGGTGGCCCCTGCTTTAAATCACTGCCCTGTAGGGGCCGGGCATACCCGGCCCGCGACTTTGCTATGCTGCCCGTCAACGGGCTGCACCCTTCCGGGCTGCTTCGTCCGCGCAAAAAAAGGCCCCCTTGTCAAAGGGTGACTCCCCACAGTGTGGGGAGATGTCGCGGAGCGACAGAGGGGCCCGGGCCCGAAGGGCTGGCCGCGTCAGCGGACTGGGGGATTCCGACGCGCCTTGCCTGATTGCCCGTTACACCCGCAGACGGCCAGGAATCTCTCCGCCTCGCTTGCGCTCGGCACCTCCCTTTGACAAGGGAGGCTTTCTTCGCGGGGCGTCGGGGACGCCGCCTACATTCCTCGTTAAAAAACTAACCGCACAAATTTTGCGCTTTTCAGCTTGCAAATCTGCCCCTTATGTCGTACAATATAAACTAACGAATTACGGCAAAAACAGGAGGAATTCCAAATGGAACACAGCAATCCGATCCTGATGGGCAACGACAGCCCGCAGAAATTCATCACCATCGGCGAGGTGATGCTGCGTCTGACCCCGCCGAACTATGAGAAGATCCGCATGGCCTCCTCCTTCGAGGCCAGCTACGGCGGCAGCGAGGCCAACATCGCGCTGGCGCTGGCGAACCTTGGCGTGGATTCCACCTTCTTCAGCGTCGTGCCCAACAACTCTCTGGGCAAAAGCGCTGTGCGCTGGCTGCGCTGCAACGACGTACACTGCACGCCGATGATCCTCTCCACCAAAGAGGAGACCCCCAGCCACCGTTTGGGCACCTACTATCTGGAGACCGGCTACGGCATCCGCCCCAGCAAGGTCATTTATGACCGTATGCACAGCGCCCTGACCGAGTACGACCTGACGAAGGTCGATCTGGACGAGCTGTTCGACGGCTTTGACTGGCTGCACCTGTCCGGCATCACCCCGGCGCTGAACAAAAATTGTGCGGATTTCATCCTGCGCTGCCTGCGCGCCGCCAAGGAGAAGGGCCTGACCGTCAGCTTTGACGGCAACTTCCGCTCCACGCTCTGGAGTTGGGAGGAGGCCCGCGACTACTGCACCCAGTGCCTGCCCTATGTCGATGTGCTGTTCGGCATTGAGCCGTACCACCTGTGGAAGGACGACGAGGATCATTCCAAAGGCGACTGGAAGGACGGCGTGCCCCTGCAGCCCAGCTATGAGCAGGAGGACGAGATCTTCCAGCATTTCATTGACCGCTACCCGAATTTGAAGTGCATTGCCCGCCATGTGCGCTACGTCCACTCCGGCAGCGAGAACAGCCTGAAGGCATTCATGTGGTACGAGGGGCACACCTTCGAGTCCAAGCTCTACACCTTCAACATTCTGGACCGCGTCGGCGGCGGCGACGCTTTTGCCAGCGGCCTGATCTACGCGATGATGCACGACTACAAGCCGATGGACATGGTCAACTTTGCTGTGGCGTCCAGCGCCATCAAGCACACCATCCACGGCGACGCCAACATTACCGACGACGTCGAGAGCATCCGCAACCTGATGAACATGAATTACGATATTAAACGGTAATTTGTGCGTAAGTAAAATCTGCCGACCCGATGTTGGGTCGGCAGATTTTGTTTATGGATGCGGAGCCTTCCCCTTCGGGGGAAGGTGTCTGCGGCCCCGCCCGCAGACGGATGAGGGGCGCGTGTGCGGAGATTGCCTGTTTACGGCAGGCAGCGGAAAACTGCGGCGGGGTGAAGGCACCTCGCCCTACATCTGACGATACGGTGCGCTGCAGGGCGGCATGCCCTCATGCTGCCGCGGTCATTGCTCTGTTTTCCCGTTCATCTCCGCGTTCAATCCCGCGCCAAGAAACAGCAGATTGATGATCACATACAGCCACAAAATAATCAGAATGACCGCCGTCAGCGAGCCGTAGATATACGACAGACGCCAGAAATGCAGGATGTAAAACGAGAACACACGGGAGAAGACCAGCCACCCCGCCGTTGCAAAGATCGTGCCCGGCAGCTGGCTGCGCGGTGTGCGCCGCCCGCCGGGGACGTAGGTGTAAATCAGCAAAAGCAGCCCGAACAGCAGCGGGACCGAGACGATCCGGCCAATGCTGGCCACCCGCTGCAGCGGAGCCACAATGGCCGCGTAATGGCGAAAAAACGGCAATGTATCGGCAAAGCGCGCAAACAGGGAGTGCATGCCCTGCAGCGCCAGCATGACCAAAAGCAGCAGCTCAAACACGAAGGTGTAGCCAATCGCCAGCAGGCGGTTCAAAAGCGTCCGGTGCGAGCCGGGCGTCAGCCTTTGCAGGCCGATCTGCAGTGCGCTCATCCCGCCCGACGCCGAGACGATGGTCGTCAGCACAGCCAGCGACGCCACAAACTGTGCAGACTGGCCGCTTAAATTTTGCAAAAGGCCGAGGATGGCAGTCTGTATCTCGGGTATCTGCGGCAGGAAGTCCGCCAGCAGCTCGGCGACGCCTTCTACCGAGAAGCCGGGCACCAGGTTGACAAGCATCAGCACCCACATCAGCAGCGGGAAGGACGCCGTCAGCAGAAACAGCGTGGCGGACCCGGCGTAGACCGCCATGTCCAGCGCCAGGTAGCGGCGCAGTACGGCGGCGATGATCTGTACCCAACGGGGCGGTTTTTGTTTCATGGCGGCTCCTTGTGGGGGGATGTGTATGGCGGCGCGGTTGCGGGGCGAACAGTATTCATCCGCGGACGTGTGTGGCAGCGGCAAAGCTCCCGGGTCGATGACGAGCATCGACCCCTACATTATAGTATAAATGCCCCGCGTGCGCAACCTTTGCCCCGACGCAGAGCATCGCGCCCGGCGCAAAACGCCGTCACCCGGCGGGCGCTTGGCGGCCAATAAGGCCATACACAAAAAATTTACAGGCACAGCCGCCCAAAGCGGTTAAAAATATATCAAAAACACTTGCGCATTTTTGGTTTTATGCGTATAATAAGGATAAACCCCTTGGGGCGCGGTGCGCCCCGCCAAAAATGTGAAACATACCGAGAGGAGCTTTTACTATGGGTTTGGGTAAAAAGACCATTGACGATGAGAACTACGCCGGCAAGCGCGTACTGGTTCGCTGCGACTTCAACGTCCCGATGAAGGACGGCGTTATCACCAACGATAACCGCATCAACGCCGCACTGCCGACCATCAAGAAGCTGATTGCCGACGGCGCTAAGGTCATCCTGTGCAGCCATCTGGGCAAGCCGAAGAACGGCCCCGAGGCCAAGTTCAGCCTGGCCCCCGTTGCTGTCCGCCTGAGCGAGAAGCTGGGCCAGCCTGTTACCTTTGCGGACGATGACAATGTCGTCGGCGAGAACGCCAAGGCTGCTGTTGCCACCATGGGCAACGGCGAGGTCGTTCTGCTGCAGAACACCCGTTTCCGCAAGGAGGAGACCAAGAACGAGCCCGCTTTCAGCGAGGAGCTGGCCAGCCTGGCCGACGCTTACGTTGACGACGCCTTCGGCTCCTGCCACCGCGCTCACTGCTCCACCGCCGGTGTGACCGACTATGTCAAGGATACCGCTGTCGGCTACCTGATGGAGAAGGAGATCAAGTATCTCGGCAACGCCGTGAACGATCCCGAGCGTCCCTTCACCGCTATTCTGGGCGGCGCCAAGGTTGCAGACAAGCTGAACGTCATCTCCAACCTGCTGGAGAAGGTCGACACGCTGATCATCGGCGGCGGCATGGCCTACACCTTCCTGAAGGCCCAGGGCTACGAGATCGGCAAGAGCCTGTGCGACGACAGCAAGCTCGACTACTGCAAGGACATGATGGCCAAGGCCAAGGAGAAGGGCGTTAAGCTGCTGCTGCCCGTCGATGCCGCCTGCATCAAGGACTTCCCCGATCCCATCGACGCTCCCGTCGATACCGTGATCGTTCCCGTCACCGCGATCCCGGCTGACAAGGAGGGCTGCGACATCGGCCCCGAGTCCATGAAGCTGTTTGCTGACGCCGTCAAGGCCAGCAAGACCGTTGTCTGGAACGGCCCCATGGGCGTGTTTGAGAACCCGACCCTGGCTGCCGGCACCCTGGCTGTTGCCAAGGCTATGGCTGAGAGCGACGCTACCACCGTTATCGGCGGCGGCGACTCCGCTGCAGCTGTCCAGCAGATGGGCCTGGGCGACAAGATGACCCACATCTCC
>ENA-OROM01002562-OROM01002562.1-human-gut-metagenome-genome-assembly--contig:-NODE-2562-length-12861-cov-7.033578_pt1 | contig 12861 bp, 6 predicted proteins | sample MGYA00242129_ERZ509050 | MGnify/ENA primary metagenome ERZ509050 (study PRJEB26280, sample SAMEA2338701) | human gut metagenome | biome: human gut; feature: human-associated habitat; material: faeces...
CGGTGCAGGCTGAGACGTTCCGCACGGAGGTCAGCTGCCATACGGCGCTGAGCGAAAACGGCCTCTGCGAGGCCGTGTGTACGATCCAGCCGGAGGGCTACGCCTCGTCGGGCAGCGGCGCGGTCGAGCTGCGCTATGACGCGGTCTTTCAGGTACAGACGTTTTCCCGGCAGACGCTGCAGAATCTGTCCGGCGGGACGCTCGACCTGACGAAGCAGCAGAACACGCAGCGGCCGTCAGTCGTCATCCGGCGCATGAGCGAAAACGCCGCGCTCTGGGACCTTGCGCGGCAGTACCGGACGACGGCGCAGTCGATCCAGCAGGCCAATCATCTGACGCAGCCGGAGGCGGACGCCGGACGGCTGCTGCTGATCCCCATGTGAGACGGGAGGCGGGAATATGGAACAACGTTCGATCTACGCGCAGATCGCGGACCGCACGGACGGCACGGTCTATATCGGCGTCGTCGGCCCTGTGCGGACGGGAAAATCCACCTTTATCAAGCGCTTCATGGAGCAGCTCGTGCTGCCGAACATCGAAAACGTCTATGAGCGCGAACGCGCCACCGACGAGCTGCCGCAGTCCGGCTCGGGCCGGACGATCATGACGGCGGAGCCGAAATTCGTCCCGAACGAGGCCGCCCGCATCAGCCCGGACGGAAAAACGACATTGCAGGTGCGGCTGATCGACTCTGTGGGCTACATGATCCCCGGCGCGGTCGGCGACACGGAGGACGGCAAGCCCCGCATGGTCACGACGCCCTGGGCCTCCGAGGAGCTTCCCATGGCACAGGCGGCGGAGCTTGGCACCAAAAAGGTCATGGAGGACCACAGCTCCATCGGCGTGGTCGTCACGACGGACGGAACGGTCACGGATATCCCGCGCGAGGATTACCGCGAGGCGGAAGCCCGCGCCATTGCGGATATGCAGAAGACGGGCAAGCCGTTCGTGGTCGTCGTCAATACGCAGGACGCGAAGAGGGGACAGGCGGACGCGATCTGCGCCCGTATCCGGGCCGAATACGGCGTGCAGGCGCTGACGATGGACTGTGCGGTGATGCAGACGCAGGATATTGCGCGGCTGCTCGAAGCGGTCATGTACGCGTTCCCGGTCGAGGAGCTGCGGTTCTTCCTGCCGAGCTGGGTGCGGGCGCTGCCGGACGATCACCCGGTCAAGGCCGCCCTGTATGACGCAATGCTTGACCGCGCCTCAAGGCTCACGAGCCTCAGCGAGGCGGAAAGCGTCATGGGGTCGCTGCGGGAGCTTGATCCGGTCGACGCGTTCCGCGTGCGGGAGGTCGATCTCGGAACCGGCACGGTCACCTGCGAACTGCATCTGCCGGAAACGCTGTTCTATGAGGAGCTGTCCAAACAGGCGGGCGTGGAGATCGCGGACGACGAGGCGCTTATGCAGATGCTGCGGGAGCTTTCGCAGACGAAAAAGCTCTACGAAAAGGTACAGACCGCGCTCGAACAGGTCAAGGCGACCGGTTATGGCATCGTCATGCCGGGCGCAGAGGAATTGAAGCTCGAAAAGCCGGAAATCGTGAAGAAAAACGGCAATTACGCCGTCAAGCTGCGCGCCAGCGCGCCGTCCATCCACATGATGCGCGCGCAGATCGAGACGGAGATCAGCCCCATGGTCGGCGGCGAACAGGAATCGCAGCAGCTCATCGACTATCTGCTCGGCGAATATGAAGAGGACACCGACAAGCTCTGGCAGAGCAATATTTTCGGCAAATCGCTCTATGAGCTTGTCTCCGAGGGCGTCACGGCCAAGATCATGCGTATGCCGGACGACGCGCGGCAGAAGCTCACAAAGACCCTTGGCCGCATGATCAACGAAAACACCGGCGGGATGATCTGCATTCTGCTGTGAATACCCGCAGCGCCCCCTGTCATGCTGTGACATGACAGGGGGCGCTGGTGCGTGCTGATATTGTCTGTGCGTCCGGCGCGGTTACGCCAGCTTGTATTTTTCCTCAAACGTGTTGTACTGCATCAAGAATTCATTGCTGCCGGATTTGACGTCGCCGAGGTACTTGTGCAGATCGATGCGCTCGTTCTTCATGTCGAGCAGACAGCCCGCGATGTTCGAGCAGTGGTCGGCCACGCGTTCCAGATTTGTCAGCAGATCGGACAGCACGAAGCCTGCGGCCAGCGAGCATTCGCCGCGCTGGAGACGGGCGATGTGATTCGTACGCAGCTTGTCCTTCAGCTTGTCGATGACCTGCTCCAGCGGCTCGACCTGCCGCGCAAGCGTCAGATCGTCCTGCAAGAACGCCCGGCTTGTGAGATCAACGATCTCGCCCACGGCGTTCAGCATCGTCTGCAGCTCCTGCTTTGCGGAGTCTGTGAACGAAACGCCCTTCTCCTTCAGCTCCTCCGCCGATTCAATGATGTTGACGGCGTGGTCTGCAATGCGCTCAAAATCGCCGATCAGATGCAGCAGCTTCGACGATTCCACGCTGTCCTGCTCGCTCATCGGCTGCGTGGCCAGATGTACGAGGAAGGTTCCCAGCGTGTCCTCATAGCGGTCGGTATCGTCCTCCCGCTGCCGGACGGAGGCGGCCAGCTCCGGCGTAAAGCCGAGCACGGCCTGTAAGCTCTCATGCAGCGCAAGCTCGGAGTCCGCAGCCATGCGCTTGGCCAGCTCCTCGCTCTTGACGAGCGCAATGGCGGGCGTTGCAAACAGGCGCTCGTCCAGAACAGTTGCGGTGTCGGTGCTGCGGCCATCCGGGATGATCCGGTACGACAGCTTTTCCAGCAGTCCGCAGCACGGCAGCAGCATCAGCGTGCAGGCCAGATTGAAGATCGAGTGAATGAGTGCGATATGGAACGTATCGATAGCGGTCGAGACGAACGCAAAGCGGAAAATCGCGTTTGCAGTCTCAAACAGCGCCAGCCAGACGACTGTGCCGATGATATTGAAGCTCAGATGCACGACGGCTGCGCGCCGCGCGTTCTTGTTCGTGCCGACGGAGGACAGCATGGCCGTCACGCACGTGCCGATGTTCTGTCCCATGATAATGGGGATCGCCGCGCCGTAGCTGACAGCCCCGGTCGAGGACAGCGCCTGCAGAATACCGACCGACGCGGACGAGGACTGCACAATGCCCGTCAGAATCGCGCCAGCCAGAACGCCCAGAATGGGATTCGAGAACAACAGGAAGAATTTCGTGAAGTTCGGGTCGTCCCGCAGCCCGGAGACAGAGCCGGACAGCGATTCCATGCCGAACATCAGCGTCGCGAAGCCAAGAAGGATCAGGCCCGTGTCCTTTTTCTTGCCCTTTGCGGTCAGATACAGAATAATGCCGATCACAGCCAGCACCGGCGTGAACGACGACGGCTTCAACAGCTGCACGAACAGGCTGTCTCCGCTGATACCGGACAGCGACAGCAGCCACGCTGTCACAGTCGTGCCGATATTCGCGCCCATGATAACAGGAATGGACTGCTTGAGGCTCAAAAGCCCCGAATTGACAAAGCCCACGACCATGACCGTCGTAGCCGAGGACGACTGAATGACCGCCGTAACGGCAAGCCCCGTCAGAAGCCCGGAAAATTTCCCGTTCGTCAGCTTCGCCAGAATGGCCTTCAAGGACCCGCCCGCGCGCTTTTCCAGCGCCGTGCCCATCACACTCATGCCGAACAGGAACAAACTCAGCGAGCCGAGCAATGTTAAAAAGTTAAAAATCGACATATCCGCACAGACCTCTTTCCAAATTCGTTTTATCTGATATAAATATAGAAAGAGAATGTCAAATGCGCGTCCAGAATTACGTTAAATCTTCGTGATATTTCCCGCAGAATCTTAAATCCAAATCAATTCCCGGTTAAACCGCCGCCTTTGCTCCGGTTGATTTTCCCAACCTGGCACGATATAATAAAATAACAAACAAAAAACGGGGGCCTTGAAATGAAAAAACACATCACACGGCTGCTCTTTGCAGCGCTTTTGCTGCTTGCACTGTGCATCGGCGCGTCGGCGGCGGGGACGAGCGGGAAGTGCGGCCCGTCTGCCTACTGGTCATTTGACAGCAGCACCGGCACGCTGACCATCTCCGGCAGCGGCGCGATGAACGATTGTGTATTCCAGTGGGGCGATCCCGATCCACGCCCGTGGAGTGCATATCTAAGCGAGATCAAAACCGTTGTGATCGGGGATTCGATTACGAAAATCGGGAAAGAGTCATTTTCCAGCTTATCCTGCACTACAGTCAGGATTGGAAAAAATGTGCAGGTGATCGGTGAGAATGCATTTATGAATTGTACAAGCCTGACCGGCGATCTTGTGATCCCGGACAGCGTGACCACGATCGACAGATGGGCCTTTTTCGGCAGCGTGATATCAAACGGCACTCTGACGCTTGGAAAGGGCTTGCGGACGATCGGCGAACGCGCATTTACCGATTGCTCCTTCTCCGGCGGTCTGACCATCCCGGAGGGCGTCACAGAGATCGCGGAGGGCGCGTTTTGCTCCAGCAGCAAATACAGCGGTTCGCCCGCGCACGGCAAGATCACCGGCACCCTGACGCTGCCGTCGACGCTGAAAACGATCGGCGCATATGCGTTCGCGTATGAGGGCTTTTCCGGAGAGCTTCTGATCCCGGACGGTGTGACGTGCATTGGCGCGAACGCCTTTGCCGAATGCGACGGCTTTGGCGGGACGCTATCCCTGCCGGACAGCGTCAAAACGGTGGGGGAATGGGCGTTTTATCAGTGCGAGGGCTTTACCGGCCTGAAGCTTCCTGCCGGACTGACCAAAATTGAAAAGCTGTCGTTTGCATTTATGGCTGGCTTGAAAACAGAGGTCGCGATTCCGGAGGGCGTGACGGAGATCGGCGAAGGCGCGTTCGAGTGTTCTTATATGCCGTCCGTCCGCTTGCCGTCCACGCTGAAGAAAATCGAAAAACAGGCGTTCATGCATGCGCATAACCTGACAAAAATTACGCTGCCGGATGGACTGGAAACGATTGGAGACGAAGCGTTTGACGGCTGCCGTTTTAAAAAGGCAATCGTCCTTCCCGCCAGCATCAAATCGATTGGAAAAAAGGCGTTCTATGGATATTCCTATTATGGAAGCGGTACGCTCGGCGCGTATTTCCTCGGCGCAGCGCCCCAGATTGTCGGGACGCTGAACGCCAACTGCTCGTTCCCGTCGGATTGGACGCTCTTTTACCTGCCCGGCACGTCCGGCTGGACGGGCGATACCTATGCTGGCTACAAGATTGCCCTGTGGGACGGCGAAACGCGCTGGGACAACCTGCGTACGAGTAAGTTTGGATACGGTTGGGATAACAAGGGGAACGAGATCGAAACGTCATGGAGCGTCAACACGGACACCGGAAAGGTCACTCTGACCGACGATCTGAACGAGGGCTGCGCCGTCGCAGTCTCCTATGACGCGGAGGGCCGCGTTACGGGCATCGGCGTCCTGCGTACCAAAACGGATTTCGTTGTACTCAACCTGCAGGACACCTGCCGCCTGTTCCTCCTGAACGCATCCTCCGCCCCGCGCCTGAACACGCCAATCACCATCAATGACTACCTCCAGACCTGAGACGCCCCCAAAGCCTGCCCTTGTCGTGCCCCGCACGATAAGGGCAGGCGGCATTTGCGTCAGCCCGCCCCGTCTCCCGGAAATTCTGAAGAAACATTTTACAAAATCCCCGGAAATAAAGCAGCCAGCATCTTGCAATTGCGGCACAGTTCGTATATAATTATTCTACAAATACTAGGGGTAGTGTAGACTCTTGCAGCACCCTGTTACAATTTCACCCCGATTGTACGTCCGACCGAGATGAGGAGGAATGCGAAGAATGAAACGCAACCGAATATTGGCCATAGGCATCGCACTGCTGCTGGCGGTGCAGCTGCTGACGCCGCTTGCCTGCGCGGCAGGCGCGACGCTCAAGCTCACAGCCCCGGACAAGCTGCCGGACGTTGGACAGACCTTTACCGTCACGGCGGAGCTGACCGGCAACACAGGTCTTGCCGCCGTGCAGCTCAGTCTGGGCTACGATGATTCCGTTGTCGAATGCACCGGCATTGAAAACGGGGCGCTCGTTGCCGGTATGCTCGCCGCGAGCAACCCGTACGCAACGCGTGACGGCGTCGGCGCGATCCTCGCAGCGGCGACCACCACCGCCGTCAAGACCGATGGCAGCCTCGCCGTGTTTACCTTCCGCGTCAAGGCGGCGGGCGACGCGAAGCTGACCCTTGCCGATGCGCTCCTGTCCGACACGGACGGCAAGGCGCTCCCGCTTTCCTATTCGCTCCCGGCGCTGATCGCGCAGGGGTTCCGCGACGACTACGACAAAGTCTGTGAACAGCGGCAGCGGTTCCGGCTCTGACGCCGAAAAGCCGGGCACGGACAATAAGAAGTCCGAGGATGATAAGAAATCTGAGGATGAAGACAAGCCCGAGGATGAGGAAAAGCCTGCGGATGGCGCGCAGGAGGAAGTCAAAGCCGGCTCCTTCCGCGACGTGACCCGTGGCCACTGGGCCTTCGCCTCGGTCGAACGCGCGGCGGAAATGGGCCTTGTCACCGGCTATTCCGACGGCACCTTCCGTCCCGACACCGCCGTGACCCGCGCGCAGTTCGTCCTCATGCTCTGGCGTATGTGCGGCAAGCCCGCTGCGGCCAAGGCGGCCTCGTTTGCAGACGCCAGCGCGGACTGGTATCAGGATGCACTGAGCTGGGCCGTGGAAAACGGCTATGTCAACGGCCTGTCCGACACCCGCTTCGGCCCCGACGCCCCCATCACGCGCCAGCAGGCCATGGCCATCCTCTTCCGCCTGAACGGCGGGCAGAGCGGCACAGAGCTGACGCTGACCGGCATCTATGAGCAGACCTTCGCCGACAGCACGACCATCGCCTCCTGGGCGAAGGATGCGACCTGGTGGGCGGTCTACCACGAGCTTGTTTCCGGCGTCGGCGGCCGCATCGCGCCGGAGGCCAACGCGTCCCGCGCACAGATCGCGGCGATCCTGCTGCGGTATGCGGATCAATTTATGACAATGGAGGAAGCGGCATGAAAAGAAGATTGCTTGCGCTGCTGCTCGCAGTGCTGACACTCACGATGCTCACCGCAGCCGCGTTTGCGGAAGACACGGAAGTCCTCGGCGTTTATAATGTGACCGGCCCCCTGACCGTGACGAACGGCACGAAGGACGGCGGCTTCTACGCAGGCGCGGACACGTTCAAGCTGAACTGCACCGGCCTGACCGGCGAGTATTCCCTCGTCCTGCTCCTCGCGGGCGACAGCGCCGTCCCCACAGAAGGAAACATCCAGTACATCGACCAGACGAGCGTGGAGGCTGGCAAGGTGACATTCACCCTCAAGCCCAAGGCCCTGACGGAGGGTACATATAACATCTACATCAGCACGACCGACAAGGCGCTCAAGAAGGTCGCATCGTTCAAGTACGGCACAAAGCCGGCGTACACAAAGGGCGATGCAAATTTGGATGACGAAATAGACGTAAATGATGCTGTACATATTTTGAGGTACGCTGCAAGACTGATTGACCTTAGTGAAACGGAATTGAAAGCAGCTGATGCCAATGGAGACGGTGTAGTGGACGTGAATGATGCGGTAATGATTCTCCGCTATCTTGCAAAGCTGATTACAAGTTTTTAAAGACCAATCTGGAGGAGAAATAACGACATATGAAGAATAAGATTAAAAGAGTATGTGCATTACTTCTTGCAATCATGATGCTAATGACGACTCTTAGCGCAAACGTGTTTGCAGGTACTATCTTCACAGGCACAAAAGAAGATACAATTTATCTTAGTTGGCAATATTATGAATACGATAAAACAAACAAGAGCTATACAGCAGTAAGTGCCCTTGAAGAGGGGAAGACATATGCTGCTAGACTGATGTTCCATAATAACCCTGCGGATGAAGAACAGACGATTGTTGGTGCTTCGCTTCACACGGAATATGATGTCGAGGTTGTGAATATTCCCGACGCGGGTGAGGCAACAAAGCGAAGCGTTTTTTGTAAATTAGCGGCTTCGTTTACGCCGAACAATGACGGAAATGGATTACTTATTGCAACCTACGCAACAGCTGATGGCTTCTGGGATGATGGCGATATTGTTACAGACGGCTATTTCTTCGAGGCGCGTTTTACGGCAAAAAAAGCTGCGACATCGGAAGAATTGAAGACGCTTTTCAAAGTCAGCAATGAAAGCAGAATGTTTGACGTGAACAAAAGATCGTTCACGATTGTCGAATGCCCGGCATTTGTGGCCCGCGTCAAGGATGGTGCGGCGGACTTCTTCCCCACCACCACTGCGGCGAAGATCGCAGAAAACCTTGTCGGTGAATACATCGACGAAAACGGCAATGCGACTGCGGTTAGCGGCATCACCGTCACGCTTCCGGCCACTGGCCTTGTGGAAGGCAAAAATGTCGTCACGGCCAGCTATAACGGCTATACCTGCGATGTCACGATCACAGTAAAGCCGGATACCATGACCGGCATTTCGATCACACACGAACCCAACATGAGCTACAACAGCGGCGATAAGCTGAACCTGACAGGCCTTGTCGTTTCCGCGCAATACGCAAGCGGCAATACGGTTGAGCTTGGCTCCGGCGTGTACGCGACTGACCCGGCAAAGAACACCGAACTGACAGTCGCTGAACACAATGGCAAGCGCATCACGGTCACGGTCGGCAGCTTCACTGCGGAAACGACCGGCGTTCTGACTGTGAGTCCCGCCAATATCAGCGGTGCTTCCATTGAAGATGTCGGCCCCTTCGAATACACCGGCGAACAGATCAAGCCCGAACCGGCGGTCAGCCTGAACGGGAAGGAGCTTGTAAAGGACACGGATTATACGCTGTCCTATGACAATAACACCAACGTTACGACAGAGGCCAAGGTGATTGTCACCGCTGCTGGAACCGAGTATACCGGTTCTGCCGAAAAGACCTTTGAGATCACAAAAGCCACCGGCAAACTGACGCTGAAGGTCAACAACGAGGAAAACGCAGTTACGATTACGTACGGCGACTCCATCACGTTCACCGATGGCAACGGTATCGCCATCGGCGGGGGTAATCCTTCTGATGTCGTGATCTACTATAAAACAACGGACGAGAGTACCGGTACAGTATACGACAGTACATCGACACAGTTGAACGTCGGTGCCTATACCTTCTGGGCCGTCCGTTCTGCGGATGACAACCATGAGGCGGCGACCTCCAACGAGGTCGTTGTGACCATCGTTCCGAGAACGGTCACCAACCCGGCGCTGACCATCGAAGGCTTTGCGAAGGGCAGCAGAAAGAGTGACCTTACATTCACGAATGTGACGGCTAATCTGGAAACTCCGACAGGCTACAATTGCTACGAAGGCACGGAAGCCACCGGAAATCCTGATAACGCAGGAAACTTCAAAGTAGGCACTACCTATAGCATTGCCATCACGCTGCACCCGGCAGCAAACTATGCGTTTGACGAGCTTGATCCGGGCTATCTGACCGTTACGATCAACGGGGAAGAGCAGAAAGCCAAGATCGAGAAGGGACCTGAGTTTAACGGCGTGTCCGAATATCAGGCAGTTGTAACTGCGACGACTGCGGATAAGGACGAGCCGACACTCGATCTGAAAGATCTTAGCGCCACCTACGGCGATAAGCTGCTCAACCTCAAACTGGACAGCTGCTCTGCATCCTTTAACGGCCAGCCTGTTGAGGGCACGTTCGCATGGGCGGATGAGTACAATGCAGAAACCCCTGTCGGCGATGCTGGCGAACAAACATTCAATGTAGTCTTCACGCCCGCACAGCAAGAAGTCTACGCCACTGTCACCGGCACTGTCAAAGTGAATGTCGCGAAGAAGCAGATCACATTCACCAAGAGCGACTACGAATGGAAGTCGATCAATGATGATCCGTACACGCTCGATGATTATAAGGCGATGTGCTTCCAGTACGACAAAAACGAGCACGGTATCGAGCCGACCTGCACGAACAATGACATCAGCGACCTTGTAGAGTTCGAAGTGTCCTCGAACAATAAGAGCACCAATGTCATTGCCGCTACGGTTACGGCAAAGGTTCTGTTAAAAGACAAGTACGCTAAGAATTACAAGTTTGATAAAGATAACACGAATATTCAGAGCGCTACATTGAAGGTGCTCCCCATCGTCGTAGAAGGCACTGGCGAATATGCGCATTCTGTGGAAGTCTGCTACACAACGTCCAGTGTGGATATTCCGCTCAGCGCGTTCGGCCTGCCTGATGAAGTCCTCAATGATACGAACAACAAGTACTGGATGAGAACTGACGCTGTTGTCGCAGGTGATGTCGATGTCATCTCCGGTACGCCGACATCCTTTGTCGAGGCCACGCGTACATTGACGCTGAACCTCGCCAGTCTGACGAAGGACGACGCGGGCAAGACCGCATCCGTCACGCTCGGCCTGAAGGTCAACAACTACGAAACGACCAATACAGGCGTAGAGGAGATCGCAGGCGGAGAGGAAAAACTCTTCATCCTGAAGCTGACCGTCAAGATCATCGAAAAAGAAGACGCAGGGCTGGAAGTCTTCGGAATCCCCAAAACGATGGTCTATGGCGATACAGTGAGAGCAGGATCTCCGGACGGCTACTATTATACGGTCAAAAAAGAGGGCAAAAATGCTACATTCTCCGCAATGATAAGCGATACTGCGGTCGTTGCCTTTGACGATGACGAAGGCCTTGCGGCAAAGGGCGTTGGCACTGCTACGATCACCTGCACATATGAATCCGACACCACCTTCGCTACAAAGACATTCACGATCAATGTTACCCCCAAGGGTCTGACCGCCAACGTTTCGCATGACCCCATCATCTACGGCGATGCTGCTCCGACCACTGGTTATTCCGTCGAATTCGAGGGCCTCGTGAACAACGATGAGATCGCGGAAGACGCGTACACCGTAGACACAGAATACACGAAGGGCTGCAAAGTCGACAATTATAAGTTTACCTGCGTTCTGGACACCGATAAGATTAAGAATTACACGATCGGTAACGTTACCGGCGAACTTGTTGTGAACCCGAAGTCCATTGCCGCACCCTCTGTCACGATCAATGACCCGACTGACAAGACATATACAGGTTCTCCCTGCGTGCAGGGCGTTTCCGTCAAGGATTCCGAAGCAAAGCTTACAGTCGATGATATTTCCGTCACATACGAAAATAACATCAATGTCGGCACGGCGACCATCATCTACACTGGTAAGAACAATTACACCGGTGAGATCAGAAAGAACTTCAAGATCACGGAAGCTTCCATCACGGACGACATGATCGCGAATATTCCCAGCGTGACCTACAACACCAAGCCCCATACCCCCGAAGTGACTGTCACGTTCGAAGGCAGCCCGCTCGAGGCTGGCAAGGATTACGACGTTGCATACACCAACAACATCTACGCCGGTACCGCCACCGTTACCGTCACCGGTAAGGGCAACTTCACCGGCACGGCCAGCAAGAACTTCGCCATCGCGCAGGCCTACCTGAGCGTGGAAAATCAGACCGTCACGCACTTCCGCACCGAGACGGATGCAAAGTCCTACGCGGTTCCGGCCGATATGTTCCTCGCTGACGAGAAAGAAACCGGCTTTACCATCACGGTCACCGATTACGACGGCGACGAGATCTTCACGACTGCCCCGGCTGTCAATGGCACCAATGTCAACTATCAGCTGAACGGCACAGTGGGTACGGCGTTCGTTGAAGTCAAGGTCAAGCCTGATTCGTCGAACTATGCAAATGCATCCTTTACGCTGACCTTCGTGGTCAATGACAAAGAGAACGTCTCCGGCAGCATCTCCTTCCCGGATGGCTCCGCTGTCTACACCGGTACTGGCATCAAGTACGAGAATGCGACCATTTCCGGCTATTCCGGCACGCTGCGCTACGGCTACACGCCCAACGCCTCGACCGGCGCTTCGCTTGACGCCTCCGGCCTCCCGCTGACCGTCGGCACCTACACCGTCGCCGTGACCTTCAACAGCGACGCCAGCTTCGGCTACAAGACCGCGACCTTCACCATCACCAAGGCGACCCCGACCGGCACGCCCGGCTACACAAAGCTCGAAACGAGCGGCAAGACCCTTGCCGACGCCAAGCTTACCGTCGGCACCATCCGCCCGGCTGGCACCATCGCGTGGGATCTGCCTCTCACGACCGTACTTGAGGACGGCAAGGCGTACGCATGGACGTTCACCCCGAACGACACGCACAACTACACCATCCTCACCGGCACGCTCATTCCCTATGTCGACGACGGCATGGATTACATCCCCGGCGTGATCGGCGGCAATACGGGCAGCTTCAACTTCCATGACGTGAGCCGCCTTGACTACTTCTACGACGCTGTCAAGTGGGCCGCAGAAAACGGCATCGCCTCCGGCACGGGCCGCTACACCTTCTCGCCCAACGCCGTCTGCACCCGCGCACAGACCGTCACCTTCCTCTGGCGCGCAGCCGGTTCCCCGCTGCCCAGATACCGCGTCTGCCCGTTCACCGATGTGAACCCGCGCGACTACTACTATGACGCAGTCCTCTGGGCTGTTGAGCAGGGCATCACCACCGGCCTCAATGCCACCACCTTCGGGCCTGACGTAACGGTCACCCGCGGCCAGGTCGCAACGTTCCTCTACCGCGCCGCCTCCGCCGCCAAGCCCAACACGTTCAGCCCCTTCACGGATGTCAAGACCACGGCGTACAACTACGACGCCATCCTCTGGGCCTATGACAACCGCATCACCACCGGCACCAGCGACACGACCTTCAGCCCGGACGCCTACTGCACCCGCGCCCAGATCGTCACCTTCCTCTGG
>ENA-OROM01002566-OROM01002566.1-human-gut-metagenome-genome-assembly--contig:-NODE-2566-length-12843-cov-6.688614_pt1 | contig 12843 bp, 6 predicted proteins | sample MGYA00242129_ERZ509050 | MGnify/ENA primary metagenome ERZ509050 (study PRJEB26280, sample SAMEA2338701) | human gut metagenome | biome: human gut; feature: human-associated habitat; material: faeces...
TGCCGGAATCCAGCGCCAGCAGCGCCCAGATGGGGCCGTTGTTGCCCTGGTACTTCACGAAGTCCAGATCGCTCAAGCCTTGCAGCAGGTCATAGCCGCCCACGTTGGTCACGTCGCGGCCAATGGCCGTCAGCGCCAGAATGATCCGGGAGTTATCCGTGGATTTCGCCTTGTGGAGCCGTCCGGTTTCGGTGTCGATGTTCTCGGCCACGTACTCCAGAACCTTCTTGTAGTAGTCCTCCACGCCGGGGACGTTCCGGTCGGAACGGGCCAAACCGATGACCATCCACTCGCCGCCGATGGAGCCGACGCTGGGCGTACCCAGAGCCTCCATGTAGTCGCCGGTGGTGATGTAGGGATCGCTGACCTTGCCCATGGCCTTCAGCATGGCAAGCTTGGTCTCGGCGGTGGTCAGAACATCGTAGTTGTCAACCAGCTTCTTCTGCAGGTCGGTCAGGGCATCGTAAGCCTTGCGGGCGGCCTCGATATCCTTTTCGGAATCCGGGGTCACGTCCTTCAGCTTGTCAATGAGGTCGATGACCTCCTGCGCCTTTTCCTTGTCCTCTTCCGAAGCCGTGAGCTTCGCATAGGCGGTCTCGGCGTCGGTGAGCTTCTTGACGTTCGTGACCAGATTCTTCTGATCCTTGGTCAGAGCGTCATAAGCCTTGCGGGCAGCTTCAATACTGGTCTTGCTCTTTTCCGTGACGGGGTCTTCGATCTTGTCAATAAGCTTGATAACCTCGTCGGCCTTGAGCTGGTTCCACTTCCGGGTGGCTTCCTGGAGGGTGGAGAGCTTCGTGACCAGTTCCTTCTGCTCAGCAGTCAGCTTGTTGTAGCCGTCCCATGCGGCGTTGATGGCCGCGCCGCTGTTGATCGTGACCGTGCCGATCTTGGAAATGAGGTCGTCTACCGCTTTGGCTTTGGCCTTGTCGTCCGCCTCTTTCAGCTTTTTGTACTGATCCTCGGCGTCAGTGAGCTTCTTGTAGTTTGTGACCTTTTCCTTTTCTTCCGTACTCAGAGCGTCATAGGCTTTCCGTGCCGCGTCGATTTTCGCCTTGCAGGCGTCGGTGAAGGACACGGTGCCGATCTTATCGATCAGGTCGATGACATCCTTGGCTGTGCCGGGTTTCTCAATAGGAGTCATTCCACCCTCTTCTTTGGTGTAGTCATCGGTATAGTGCAGGATGATTTCATCACCTTGCTTCAAATACCGAGCCGATACGCCAACATCCGGATGGGTTCCGTTAACGGTGTACATCCAGCCGGAGAGCTTGCCATTGTCAAATTCTCCAAGGCCGTTGATGGACGCAATGTAAATGGTATTATATTGATTATTATCGCTTGCGTCAACACTCATGCTGTGCTTCGAGAATACACGCTTCAAGACATCCCATACCGTTTCCGTTGTGTCCGCTTCCATATTGGGTTCGCTGGCCCATAGACTTAATCCGCCCATAGCGAGTCCATGAACTCCACCGGATGCACCGTGCTTGCTGTCTCCATAGATAGACACGGAAACTGTAATCTTTGTTGACTTGGGTATTACGACAATAGAAATTTCGCAAGCTGCCGTTTTATACGTCAGAAAAACTGTTTGCTTACCCGATTCATTCTTGTCGTATCCGCTGATTTCTACATCGCTTAGATCAACTTGACTTGTCTTTCCGTCTGTCCAATACGCCGTCAATTTAATTCCGTTCAAATCCAAATCTTCGCCAACTGCGTATTGGGTCTTGTATTGACCGGAGGCAACGAGTTTATAGCATACAGCTTCAGCGTCACCGCCGATTGCTCTTGCTAACTTGTCCGCATCCTTTCCGAGAGGATCATCAGTACGATTGTGATTCTTCTGCCAGATACAGCCGTTTACGGCTGGGGCGCCACTGACATCCGTCTCAGTGTTAAACACAATCGTTCCACTTGGATGCGTGGGATTCTTATAATTTGTATCCACGTAATGTACAAATCCGATTCCCGATTTTACGTCTCCACCGGCAGAATATGTATTGCTCTGGATGTTATCGAACTTATTCAAGCTCTCATAATATCCAATAATTCCTCCTACATACTCGTCGCCAGTTGCCGTTCCCGAGAATGTGTTGCCGATGATAGAGTAGCTATTCCATGCCTGAGCTACCTTTGTATCACCACCAATGATACCGCCCACGTATTTTTTCCCGGATACTGTGCCGTCCACTTTACATCCTGCTATTGTCAAACGGTACGCATTCGGCGCGGCAGCACCCCAATACGGGCCTCCCGCAACACCGCCTACATAGGAATCTCCTTCAACACTACCATGGAAATCAGAATTCGTAACTTCGCAGGTACCCATTGCATTATCTTTCGCACCTACGAGACCGCCTACATAATTGGCCCCTCGCACGGTTGCGTAACTAACACAGTTCTCGATGGTACCTTGCAGTTTTCCGGCAAACGAACCAATTTGATTTTCTGTTCCCGTGTATCCGATTACGGCTCCACGCTCAACTACACAGTTGCGGATTGTAGTCATAAACCCTGCACTACAGCCAGCAAACCCATTTTCGCTGGACAAAACCGAACCGACGAGACCCGATTTTAACGTCTGTGTTCCACTTTTAAGTGTTACATGGTCAATAACAATACAGCTGCCGGACAAGCCCACACCTTGGCAATTATTAACCAGTCCATAACCGGCAATTTTTTCACCATAGATGTTTAAGTCTTTAATGGATGCTTCCCTTACATATCCCAGCAGGGGAAGACCATCGACAGGTACTGTCAAAGTCTTGCCATTTCCGTCTATGTTCCCAGAAAATGCGTTCAGATTATTGCCTGCATCAATTTTGTCGCTTCCATCTTTCGTGCATCCAATGGGTGTCCACCCCTCTGGAAGCGTAACATTGTCTGCAAACTGGAAATAAATACCTGCAAAAGAATTACCATTTGCAACACTTGAGCGAATCGCTTCGAGGTCATCAGCCGTTACGATGATATATGGGTTTTTCTCCGATCCCTCTCCCTTCAACGGCCATTCCAGCGCTTTGACTGTATATTCAGCGCAGGCCGACGTTACCTTTTCTCCAACAATTCCTTGGTAAGTAAGATAAATTTCACAGTAATACCATCTCGTACCAACTTTTGTTGAGTCAGGGATATAAGCGCTTCTTATTCCGGTCTCTTCGGATGTCCATGTACCAGACCCCTCAATGGGCTTTCCGTTCGTTCCTTCACTGTCTTCGCATTCATACCATAAGAATTTAGGCACGCCTTCATTCGCTTTTTTAATAACCACAGATATGGGGCTTTCCGTGCCAACAAAGACATCTCCTCCAACTGGCTGTTGAACGATCTCCGGCTTTGGCAATTCCACCGCATTGATTTTTGATACCCTAATCCTAGGTAAGCTAATCGTTTGTCCTTTACAGGTGACTTTTCCATCTATGATATACGTAAACACATTGGTAGAACTGGTGTCAACACTTACCTCATTTGTAGTAGCGCCATCTATCACAGTTCGATTGGCACCCATACCCCGTGTCCATTCATACACTGCTGTATCATCTGTGTTCTTAACAGCAGCTTTAAATGTAAACTTATCATATTGGGTTAGCTGCGGAATCACCCACGCCTTGAGCTTTTCATTGTACGTCACCTGAATTTCTTCATCGTTTACGAAAAATTGATATGCCTCGAACTCTACCTTTTCCTCCGGAGGATCCTCCACCACCACATGCAGTTTATAGGTCCGGTCCGCTATATTATAGGTTGGTTCTTCATTCGTAATCCGAATAGTAAAGTCGGTTTCTGCTTCAGAGCCAGGCGTATACTCAACAGTGGTAGCCGTTTCGCCGGCTGCATCAGCTTTTGAGAAATAGGAAATACTATTGGTGAAATTTGTTTTTCGAATACCTCCAGATGCCCAAATTGCGTATTTAATTCCTCTTGTCAGTACGACCTCGTATGTCCCGTCCGAAATTTTTTTGATGACTCGTTCAGGTTCAACAATATCACTTTTATTCGTAACAGAAATCCGTTTCAGATCATTATAAAGAGACAAACAAGCCCTATACGTGTAGTCGCTTCCTTCAACCTTAAAAACGAAATCGGAATACTCTAGATTATGAAAAAAGCCTGTTACTTCATCATATCGTGTATAATCCGGCTTTCCTGTGCGGCTATAGTAACCATCCAGTAAAACCTGTCCATTTTCGGATGTAACCGTCTTTTCGCCAAGGCTCTCCCCCGAAGCAGAATCATACGCATTATATGTAACCGTGTATATTTTACCTACTTCTTCTGGAGCTTTTACAGTGATCGTGGGTAAATTTCGATAATCTTGAATACCACCAATCACATAAGTTGGAGCCAGCAGCACAAACGTTCCATCATCCTGCTTTGTTATAGGGAGATCCGTATACTGAAACCGTTCGTCAGACATTTCGGAATAGCTGAGGGTAAAAACAAATGTACTCAGATCGATTTCCGGATCCGGATTGGCTACTGTTACCTCGCAGTTGGCCGTAAATCCGCCGTCAACCGTTGTAGCAGTGATTTTGGCTGTACCTTCGCCAACCGCTGTCACTTTCCCGAATGGATCAACACTGGCTACTTCTTCATTATCTGAACTCCAAGTGACCTCTTTATTGTCCGCGTCTTCCGGAAGCACTGTTGCAATAAGTGTTTCTATGCTTCCGCCCAAAGTCATTTTCAGTTCCTGTTTATCTAAAGAAATACCAGTTACAGCGACAATATGCCGACCCATCAGTGCAATAAGCGGCTCATTGTTTTCTCCAACCGATACCAATTCCCACTGTTGCTTTGTCCCTGAATAATTTACTTTGCTAAGAGCCTCACATCTGTCAAGTGCGTAATCCCCAACTTGTTTAAGAGTTAGCGGAAGCGATATCTCCTCCAAAGCGATATCTCCGCTAAAGCATCCCTTCGGAAGATATGTAATGCCTTCATCAACAGATACATTTTTCAGGTTTTCACATCCGGAAAAGATGTAAATTCCTATTGTCTCTACCGTACCGGGGATTTTCACTGATTCAACAGCTGTTTTGGAAAAGGCAGACTGCCCGATCGATACCAGTCCATCGCCCACGGTGATTACTTTAAGTTCAGCCGACTTGTTAAACGCATATTGCCCAATGGTTTTTACTCCATCAAGGTTAACGCTTTCAAGTTTGCTTTCCTCAAACGAATATTCACCCACCTCGTCAACATGAGATAGGTCAATACTCTTAAGATTCGTGCAGATATTAAATGCTCTTTTCCCAATTTTCGTCACGCGATGCTCGGCGCTTCCCAGCATCACGTTTTCCAGCCCCGTACATTTCAGGAAAGCGCTTTCCCCAATGCTGTCCGCGTTGGGCAAATTTATAGAGGTAAAACCGGAACATTCCAAAAAAGCATTATCGCCAATGGTCTTTACATTTGCTAAGTCTATTTCACTCAGTCCAACATTCGTAGCAAACGAATACGTTCCAATCTTTGTAACGGTACTGGCTAAGATTACATCGGTAAGGTTTGGATACTCCCGAAAAGCATTGTTGCCAACAGACTCGACACTGTCAGAAATTACAATCTTTTTAATTTGACTTTTTAATGCATACCAAGGAGCCCCGCTTGCGGAAGTATAGTCTGACATCTGTCCGGAACCCGATACTGTCAAAACACCGGTTTCAACATCAAAATGCCATATGGCATTGGTTCCGCATTTCCCGTTGTAAGGATCCGCCGTATACTCGATCTCCTGCCCCGTCTCGTCTAAAACGTAAACTTTCTTTTTTCCTGTATAATTAAGTGCCTCCCACTCAGACGCAGTTCCACCAAAATGAATATTTTTACTTGCAATGTTCGTATCGCCAATTTTGTTTAAGGTATTCGGCAAATAAATTTCTGTGAGTTTTGCCGTGGCCATAAAGGCATTTGCCGCAATCTCCGTCAACGTACTGTCTTCTGAGATTTCAAAGCTCTCCAGTTTAGAGAACATCGCAAATGCGTATTTGCCAATAACCGTGATGCCGCTTCCGATTTGAACCGTCGTAATTTTTGCTTTAACGCTTGCCCATGGCTGTTTTACTGCACTTGCGGAGTCACTGATAGCGCCTTCACCCGCAATAATGAGCGTCGAGGTATTTTCAACCCGCCACTTTGCGTCATCCCCGCAGCTATTCCAAACCGTTACCTCGCATACATCCTCATAAACTTCATCTGCGGTCTTCACAGAAATACTGGCAACGCCCATCCCCACTGCAGTCACAACACCGTCTTCTACAGTTGCGACCGAAGGATCGGACGATTCCCATATTACAGTAGTATCCGAAGCATTGGAGGGCGATACTTCTACCGTCAACGTTTCCGCTTGGCCACCCACCAGCATATCAAGTTTTTTCGTATTTAACGCAATTCCGGTAACCGCAACAAGTTCGTCACCGTTACTTTCAACCGCCGGCACTTCGTCATCTGCCTCAACGGTGACAACACAGGTCGCCTTATATTGTCCGTCCGCCGCAGTAACCGTAATCTCGCAAGTGCCAAGAGTATTGAAAGTAACAATCCCTTGATCAATTGAAGCAATCTCAGGATCGGAACTTTCCCATTGCAAACTAGAATCTGAAGCATTCTCCGGTTCAACCACTGCATTCAATGTAACAGCAGCGTCCCCCAGCTTCACTTTTAATTCGCTTCTATCTAAATAAACTCCCGTTACGGGAATATTGACTTCTTCATCAAATATTTCATCGTTGCTGACATATCCATCGGTTCTTTTTAATGCCCTTATATCATCGCTGCTGTCGTCAAGAACCAATTCCGCATCTTGCGAACGTGAATTGGCTTCCTGAATAACTTCCGCTTTGCCTACTTCCTCCGCCTGTATCGCGATTGAAAAATTAGGCAGCATCAGTGCAATTGCAAGGAGAATGGAAAGGGCGCGTTTCAATCCACTTTTCATGTAGGATACCCCCCTGACAGTAAAAACTGGGAGGGGCTGCCGCCCCTCCCAGTCAGATTAGGAATTACTCGTAGATAACGTAATCGCTCAGGTCAAACACGATCGTCATGCCATCCTCAATGTTGTAGGATGTGCCATACAGCGCCGGGGTAGTAAACACGCCGTTCTGCCCAATCGCAATCCGCCAGCCGTTACCATAGTACTTTGTGTATTCAACGCCGTTGATTGTTTCGGTAGTCGCCCCGCCAGTGGGAATTCCGCCAGGGGTAACACTGTGAACATAACCACCATTAGGAACATTTACGCTGTCCCAACCGCCCGTGGCCTCCAGACCGTTTGCCATCAATGCGCAAATAATCGCGTCAAGCACATTCGCATTTTCGCTATAATTTGCTTCTTTTCCATATACTGGCCGGGTAAACTCGAACATAGCCGCAATCGTTACACCATCAAGTTCGGCAGCTTCGCAGCCATTGAACAGGTGATCACTGAGAGTTTCTTGGTTTCTAAATTCCTGCTCCAGAAAAGTGCCATGGTCAGGGTCATATCCGCCCGGCGTGAACATTCCCGTCGTAACATAAACCGTTACGGTTGCGGTATCCGTATCGGCCGCAAAGGCAGGCACAGCAAAGCAGATAATCATTGCGAGTGCCAGGAACAGGGACAGTGCTTTTCTCATGTGCTTCATAATTTTTCCATCCTTTCAGATTTTTATTTATGCTCACGACATTTCTGCCGGTAGCATCAAAATGATGTAGGTCGCACCCATCCAGCGCTCCTATCATGTGGGGCAATCATTGGAGGTTACACATCCAAAAAGACACGCTCATATCATCGCACATTCAGTTTTGATTGTGTTGCCAGAATCGGATTAACCTGTATATGTCTCCGGGGGATTCCCCGGTTGACACCCATTTTTCCTCGCCAGAAACGCCAATTTCTGTTCCCGTCTCGGCTTCTGGATTCCCTTCGGCAGCGGCAGCTTTGCCTCGGTCAATGCGATCGACCAGCTGACAAACCGCTCCGCAATGTACCGCCCGCCCTCTACCTCGTAGGAATAAGGGGCGTGACCCAGCGCTTCCGCGCAGGTGCGAAGGTATTCCAGAATTTCATCGTCAGTCATATCCCCGTGGGCTTCTCCCCACCGGGCGTCCCGCTCTATGCGGGCCTGTTTCTCGGCCTGCACCGCCGCGTTTCTCTCCGCGCTCGCGGCCTGAACCGTTTCCATTTTTTCAGCCCGCAGTTTATCAAAAACGCGAACCTGTTCTTTCATCGTCTGACGATAGATGCGGCAGCCTCTCTCGCTGACCTTGTGCGTCGGATAGGGCAGCCCAGCGGCATTCAGCACCTTTGACCATGTGCCGAAGCGCTCGTAAATCATAGCGCCCCCGAAGATCTCTCTCGGGTAGGGCGTGTGTCCCAGCTCCTGAGCTGATTGCCGGACGTAGGCAATCAGCTGCTCGTCCGTATCGCTCCGGTGCGCTGCCACAAATGCGGCGTTCTTTTGCCGCACGGCAGCGTCCGTCATGGCTTCCAGCTTCTGCTGTTTCCACTTCTGCGGGTCAAAATAATGGGGCTTGTCCTTTTTGCTCACACCGTATCCCTCCATCGTCAAGGCGCAGTGCCTCCGTTTGGGTGGGATCTTGCGGTGTACCTCGCGTCCAAAGATCGTCCTTGGTTTTGTAGGTCTCCTGGCTTCGTCAGCTTTGCGCCTTCTCGCTTTCGCAATGGCATGAATGCAAAGCCCATATCAACTTTCACAGTAGCGCGTCTGCGCCGGATTCACACCGGCTTCCCTTGTTCAGCCCGCGGCAAAGCGGGCCACAAAACCTATTCAGCTGTCCGGCAAAAGAAAAAGCCACACGGGCAGACTTCTGCCAGCGTGACCGATTGTTCTCACATCCTGCCTTCCTTCATCCCATTTCAGGGACGCGCTCCGGGTTCTCACACGGTCGGTATTCTGGCTCGCGCATCACAGCGGGCAACTCCGCCAGCGCCCGCACCCAGCCTTCTCAGGTTTCCCCAATGACCGGATCACTCCGTTAAGGGTGCGAACATTCTGCGCTTACAGCTACGGGTATAGCACCGGGATTTCACCGGATTCCCTGATCTCCACATCTGTGAACCACAGACGCGTGACACCGTGCAGCATTTACTTGTTAAATAGAAAATTTCTGTGCCATACTATGTACGACGGACAGAATGACAGAGAAAGGCTGATCGTTTCGCTAAGTAACTAACTTGACGAAAGCTTCGACTGACCTTTTCCACCCATCTATTCGCTTACAATGTACCATCAATCCCAATAAATGTCAATTAGATTTACTTCCGATTGTAAAATTTTGTGTAATATTGTTAATTATCGGAAGCTGTAGGCAAAGAGAATATAAAATTTAATGCTTATCGACTTAACACAGCAAGCCACAATATCTTGACAAAGTCCGATTTGTTGGACAGATAGGATGCTACAATGTTCCCAAAAGCAAAAAGGGGAACATCATCATGGCACGTACAGCTGAGATTACTTTCAAAGAGTTTCGCCGTCGCTACAATACCGAGGACGCTTGCAGAGCAGAGTTGTTCCGCCTGCGCTTTCCCAATGGGTTTGTCTGCCCTAAGTGCGGCTGTGTGGAATACTACCCCGTTCATGGCCGCAACATTTATCAGTGCCGTTCCTGCCGGCACCAGACTTCTGTTACCGCAGGGACGGTTATGCACCGTACCCATTTGCCTCTGACGCTCTGGTTCTGGGCGATCTATCTGTGCGCAACGGACAAAAGAGGGATTTCCGCTGTTCAGCTAAGCCGCACACTGGGGATCTGTTATGACTCCGCGTGGCACCTATTGGATCGAATTCGTACCGCTATGGGTCAAAGAGACGAAAAATACTTGCTTTCCGGCATTGTAGAGTTGGATGACGGCTATGTTGGCGGACCTTCCCATAACGGCAAACGAGGTCGTGGTACGGATAAGGCCAAGATTGTGGTGGCCGTATCCAAAACAGCAAACAGTGCACCACTGTTTGCCAGGATGAAGGTAGTAGATAACGTACAGGGAAAGACTTTGCAGGAAATCATCGACCAGTATTTTGTGCCTAAAACGAAGGTAGAATGCGACGGTTACAAAAGCTACCTGAATCTGGAAGGTGTGGAACTGAACGCAAAGAAATACGAAACAGATGATCTGCATTGGGTACACAAGGCAATCAGTAATCTGAAAGCATTCCTTCAGGGAACATATCACGGAAGGTGCACCAAGCTCCAGGCATATCTGGACGAGTACTGTTTCCGTTTCAACCGCCGCATGACGGGCAATCAGATATTCCTGTGCTTGACCAGAGCTGTCGCTACATCTTGTAGCGTGCTGTGTTAAGTCGATAAGCATTTAATGTTTTTTAGGTCATACCTTCCAATATTTCTCTTACTTGATCAATTGGAGGAACACTTGAAATGCCGCCAGGTTTGGTCGTAGATAATCCTGCTGCAGCACATGCAAATTTGACAATCGACGATAACTCGTCAGCAACAAGGTCTTCCGGTGCTTTAGAAATTTGCAAAACCTGTGCTACGGCAGCACCACCGAAAATGTCACCTGCACCAGTAGTGTCTGTTACACAAAGATTTGATAATCCGTATACATGACCACAGGCGTTCTTGTTTTGAAACCAGCAACCATCAGCGCCACAAGTAACAAAGACTAGCTTTACACCATAGTCGTTCATTATCTTCTCTGCACCGGAATCGGGTGCAAGATCGAATAAGAATTTCACTTCTTCATCGCTAATCTTGACCACATCGGCTTGTTCTAGACCCCACAGCATCTGTGCTTTTGCATCTGCCATGTCTGCCCAAAGGGGTTTCCGCAAATTGGGATCAAAAGTAATCAATCTGCCTTTGCTTTTTGCGTATTTTACTGCCTGATAGGTTGTAGCACGGGAAGGATTATCGGTTAAGGATAGCGTTCCAAAATGGAAAACCTTTGCTTCATCGATTAAGGATAAATCCAGTTCTTCAAAGGTGACACAGGTATCAGCGCCTGGTTTCCGTGAGAAAGAAAATTCCCTGTCACCATGTTCATCCAATGTTACAAAAGCAAGTGTGGTAAACACATCATCAGCAGCAACAAGACCTCTTGTCTCAATTCCGGCTTGTTGCAGGGTCCCGGTTAATAACTTGCCAAAAGCATCTGTGCCGACTTTACCAAGCATGGCTGTTTTGACTCCGTATTGGGTCAGTGCAGCTAGGAAATTTGCAGGGGCACCTCCGGGGTGTGCAGTCATAGTAGGATAGCCATCCATATCGGTATTCACGCAGGTGAAGTCAATTAGTAGCTCACCGAAAGCAACGACATCAATCATATCCATCTGCCTTTCAAATCACAGTAATCGACCATGTTGTCTCATATTTCTTGTTAGGAGGTAACTGTATAAGATCGCTCTTACAGGTTAACTCTTCGATAACATTCTGACGGGATGGCAAGGAGGACCAAGGCTCAATGCAAACATAAGGAGCAGTAGTCTTTGGCCAATGCCAGATACCCAGATATGCTAAATCCGGATAGACCACACAGACACCTCTCCCGGATACTTTGGAGCGAAGTGTTATTTCTCGGGCCATATTCTTAAGAATTACTGCATCCTCGTCAAACAATGGTGATAATATCTTTGGTGCAGTGAATATCTGCATACTTGTGATACTTTGCCTAATTATGCTATATCCTTTGTACTTTACGGTGATTGCCTCTGTGTCAGAGCCAATCAATGTTGCCACAGGTAAAGTGACTTTTTGGCCGGAAGGCTTTACATGGGATGCATACAAAGAGGTTTTTAAGCAGGGTGCAATTTGGACCGGCTATCGGAACGCAATTATTAATACGATCCTCGGTACAATATGGAACCTGTTCCTTACAATTCCAGCAGCATATGCAATGAGTAAGACAAAGATGCGTTTCCACGGTGCATTATCTATATTCTTTGCGATTACCATGTTTTTTTCTGGCGGTTTGCTTCCTTACTTTCTGCTGGTAAAAAATTTGGGCTTGATGAATAAACCCTACACGTTAATTATTCTAGGTGGCTTTTCTGTCTTCAATATGGTGGTTGCACGTACATATTTCCAGACGTCTATTCCGGAAACGTTGTATGATGCAGCAGAAATTGATGGCTGTTCTCAATTCGGACAGTTTTTTAAAATAGCATTACCTTTGGCAAAACCGATTATAGCAGTTATTGCGCTATATTATGCGGTAGGGCGCTGGAACGATTATTTTACATCTGCAATTTTTATTTCCAATTCGGACTATTATCCTTTGCAGTTAGTGCTAAGAGATATTTTGATTAATAGCCGAATGGCGTTGGCATCCATTAATGCTAAGACGATGACTGCGGAGCAAATACTGTATCTGACTCGTCAGGCATACATGGCAGAAGCAATGAAATATGCTATTATTTTCATTGCATCGCTGCCTTTGCTGATAGCATATCCTTTTGTCCAAAAGCACTTTGTAAAGGGTGTCATGGTTGGTTCTGTGAAGGGATAAATAAATTATATACTGTTAGATTACTTTCTGCCCTCTTTAATCTAAAGAATAAACTCATAGAGCGCTATCAGGAGATGAATGCAAAAGACTACATTTCTGAGATTCTTAACGAGCCTCAACAAACGGAATTAGTGCTATTATAATTTTTCAAGGGATACTTTCCTACAATTTGCACACATTCAAGGAAAATGGATTTTTAGGATTAATCCAGTTATGTCGAAACTTGCGAACGAAATATTTGATATTTTGAAGCTTTGCTGGTCGTTTTCAGTGGCTGAAAAGCAATATCTAAAGTGGGTAATAATCACATAGTTAATACCCACTTTAGATATCAACTAAGAAATGTTGAATTTAAGGTGGGT
>ENA-OROM01002573-OROM01002573.1-human-gut-metagenome-genome-assembly--contig:-NODE-2573-length-12824-cov-10.870076_pt1 | contig 12824 bp, 10 predicted proteins | sample MGYA00242129_ERZ509050 | MGnify/ENA primary metagenome ERZ509050 (study PRJEB26280, sample SAMEA2338701) | human gut metagenome | biome: human gut; feature: human-associated habitat; material: faeces...
AATTCAAAATCGAAGGATGCGTTTGTTGAAAATCAACTTGTTAGCAACTGTAGAGGCCATAAAAATTGATGAAAAAAAATATTGAGTATCAAACTTGGGTTAAAGGCTTCTTTTGGGTAGAGGAGTTACTCTTTTGGGTAATTCTCCAAATCGTAACCTTAAATTGGTTAGCAGACACTTCGTTGTCAAAGTGCTGAAAACGGAGGATATCCACCCACCCCAAACGGGGATATCCGCTAAAACTTCGTATAACACTTCGGGCTGCCTCCATAACGAAAGCAGCCCGAAGTTGTTTTTATCCTTCACTTATTTCCCATCCAAGACTTTCTACTTGATGTGAGAAATTAATAAAATTATCACCCCACTCTTTACAGACGGCAAACTTGATACCATCGGCAGAAGTAAGGATGTCTTTTGAATCAGTATAATAACGGTTGTTGTGATCAAAACCGACACTTGCCTTTTCTTCTATCCAACTCATTGGGCGAATAACCCCATAACTCCCCTGCAAGTTCTTTGGGAAAACACGCTCCAACTGATCATAACTCAAATCGGCATGCTCCATCACATATTGTGTAACAGCCAGCAGAACTAGTTCGCGTTTACTATACGGACCATCACCATTCAGCTTATACAAGGTTCTTTTGGCTGGTTGCTTATTACCTGAACGTGATGAACTATCGGCAGAAAACGTAACATCGCTACCTGTTTCATCCTTGATAACCAAGCCTAATCTCATCTCATCAGATATCTGACGAAGCATTTCGATTTTTGTATCATTCGACATGTTGATGTAAATAAACCAACCATCTACCAATTCCTGACATCTGAAATCTACATCAGTTCTACGATTACGCCCCACCAATGGGAAACCTTTAAACAATCTACCACGGAAAGCGGCTGCTTTATGCAGACCTATCACTTTTAATGTAGCAATCATAGTCTCCTTGGCATTCTTACGCTGAACTACCGTACCATCCGGAAACTTTACAGTAAAGCCAACACTTTCGGAGCGCTGACTATAGGATTTACTTGCCGATTGACCAGCTGGTTGCTCACCTACAAAAGACGGAGTTTCTATAACCTCTGATGTATCAGCAGTATCTTTTAGGGACACCTTCACGGCGATATCACCTTTAGGTTCATAATCAATAGTTACTCTGATAGGACTACGAACTTCAGAGAGCACTTGAGCCACAGAATCTCTGATGACAGTTGCCAGTTCATCTCGCAAAAAAGTCTTCTCCTTTACCTTCCAGAGTTCTTCGTCAGCATCGTCGCTAAACATTTCTCTATACTGATCTCTAAGCTGATAGAAATCTTCTATTTTACTCATATCTCATTTTTCTTTTATTGTTCTATATTATATGACTCATACTCCTCACGAGAAATTGGAGTCTCTGGGGCAACAATCAACACTTCATCATAGGTCAAGCCATAGAGATGATAGACGAGGAAGTCGATTTGATTCTCCAAGGCGGAAGTATCCTTGTTTATATTCTCATTCATCAAGTCATTAACTAATGAAGCCAACTTATCTTGTTGAACCTTTTCTAACTTCAAGAATGGTAAACCATCAACTTCATATCCATTAACATTACTATTTGTGCTGAAGCATTTAAAATACCAATTCATCAACTTTGAATTAAGTAAAGCTAATTGAGCTTTAATTTCAAAATTTACTAACGGCAACAAATAATTACACGAATTTGCTAAGTATATATTCTTTGGTATAATACAAGCAACAATTCGCACTTTATCATTTGCACCTGTCATGCCCTGCATCGCAATACGTTCATACTGATGATGATGTATCTTTTCTGAATTAGGGAAAGCCTTTTCAAATTCAGAAACTCTCAAATATTCTACTTGTCCTTGACTCATATTAGTTGTCCAATAGTAACGCTGAACCGATGCTCCTTTTAACACCATAGGTAAACGTACATCTTCACAAAAATACTTTTTATGAACAGTCATATTCAACTCTCCCTCAAAACAATGCAAATCAAGTTTCGGGTATATTGATTTCACTTTTACCGCCAAAGGGATATTACATACATCTATTCTTGGAATTGTATAACTTTCAGGGTCTAAGCCTACAATATCCTGTAATAAGAACTTTGTAGTTAACCCAGATGACTTATATTTATCGTCCCAAAAATTAACAACAAAACTATGTACAGGCTTAGTCTTTTGAAGTAAAAGAATACATACACTCATTTTAACAGATTCAAAAACCCTTTTCTTTTTACTATCTCGCTCAGGAAATGAATCCAACATTTTTATCTGAGTATTCTCTAATACAGTCTTTCTGAGAGTAAATGCCTGCTTGTCTGCCAAGAAAGAATTTTGAAAGATAAAAGAAACATAACCTTCCTCCCGTACTATAGAATTTATTGCCTTAGCTAAGAATAATTTGTAAGCATTCAGTTTACCACCAAAAGCAATTTGAAGATCCTTATTCTTACGCATTAACGGAATTTCGTCTGCATGCTCTGCCTGATACAAGAAATACGGCGGATTACCAATCACAATATCAAATCCGCCCTTCTCGAATACATCCGCAAAATATGTATGCCAAAGGAAGAACTGGTCATTTGGAATCTCCAATTTATCTACGGCATCCTGCACCTCATGATTTCCCTCGGCACAAACCTTAATGTAATCCTTCACATACTTATCTATCTGCTGGCGACGCTGAGCACGCAAGGTATGGTCGGTGATACTAAAATATGATTTTACCAAATCCTGAATGGTCTTCTGAACATCAGTTTCCTCAAAACCCAACGAGAGAACGCCATGAGTTTTCTTGGTATCCTTACCTGTCTTCAGTTTCTTGGAAGTAACATCCAAGTCCACCCCTTTATAACTCTCCAGCAACGAGTTGCCCTGCATAATCTTAAAGTCGAGATTAGGCAATGGCATCGGCTCCTTTTCATCGATGATAAGAGCAAGCCAGAAACGGAGGCGGGCAATATCTACGGCTCCCTTCTCTATATCAACACCATAAATGTTGTTCTGAATAATGTGGCGCTTGATGTCGGCAGCATTATCCTCCTCGAAGATTTCGATAGACTTGCGGCACGCATAGAGTTCACGGAGTAAGCCCATAGGGAAGGCTCCCGAACCGATGGCAGGGTCGCAAATCTTCACATCTATCAACTTCTGGTCGATAGACATGGCAAGTTCAGAAGAAGCTCCACCCAGCTCCTCCACATCATTCGTTTTCACATAGTTAGCAATATGTTCCTTAACCTCTGCATCATCTATGCCAGTTTGCAGATACGCCGTCAACGACTCCTGACACATGTAACGAACGATTTCCTTTGGGGTATAGAAGGCTCCCTTGTCCTTGTTATCCTCCAAAAGATTCTCGAAAATCTTGCCAAGCATCTCCGGATCAACTCCCACCTCGGCATCATTCGGATCGTTCTCATCAATCGTAAAGTTATAACTATCAAAGAAATCGAAAAGCGACTGGAACATTCCGGCAGGGAAAACAGAATCTACTTCATCGATCTTCTCCTGCTGGAAGAGACCACCATTAAGATAAGGTATCTTATCGGCATTCGGAATATACTTCACTCCCACTCCGTTAACCAAAGGCGCACTACTCCGGTCCTCTGGCTTGGTATTGAGCAAGCCAAAGAACATCGGTTCAAGCACCTTATCCAGGAAATCTCCCTTTACTTCATCAGAGGCATCATAGAACAAATCGTGCATATAATGTAGATTGCCAGCAAGCCATCCCTTACTCTGCAGGAAATAAAGGAACACGATGCGACCCATCATCTTCTTGATATAATCGCGCACTAACTTATCATCTTCCTTAAAGGATGTAAAATACTGGGCATCAGGCTCTCCTGTTTCCTGCTCCACCCATTTTTTTCCCTTCTTTACGTATTCCTTACCCGTAAGGAATTTCACGAATTCTGCATACTGTTTACGGTATTCATCAAAGAAATCATCAGAAAGAGCCTCAACAGAGAAGGCTTTCTTGATTTCCAAAAACTCATTGGCTTTTGTCCGTAAGCTTTCAAAACGAAGTATAGGAGTCTTATAAAAAGCCTTCTCATCACCAAACACATAGGTGAATCGCTTGGTGCTGGTAGCATCTTCCTTCAAGTCGCAAATCAAAGACAGGCGCCAGTTGGTTCCATCATTAAATACCGCCAAGGCTGCATCAAAGCCATAGCCCAGATAAGGACGAATCAGATTGCGAAGCCCCACCTTGCGGCGCAGCACCGAACCATCCTCCATTTCATAATAGAAGAATCCTAACTCATAATTATCTCGCGTTGTCATGCTGCCCAGGAAATATCCCTTGCGGTCTTCGGCATCCTCGTCCAAAACCTCAGCATTCACACGCACCTTATCGGCATGAAAGTAATCCTGCAGCAACATCTGCCACTTTGAAAGATTGAACTTCGACTGAAAGAGTCGCTTAAATGTTTCTTTATTATATATTGCCATAACTATCTTTATTTTTTCTGTTCTTACACCTTATTATATAGAGAGACTTAGATGAATGACTCAGATACCACAATCTGCGGTTCCAAGATTTCCTCGTTTCTTTCCTCATCGGTATCCAGCGGAATGTTGTAGCGATCAAAGAGTTCATCTATCTTGTCTATGATTTGCACTATGAGTTCTTCGCTGGATGGTTTCTGCTTCTTTACCTGGCGATTGAAACTGTTGATGCTTGAATTGAGTCCGGTGAAGACACCTAGTTCCACTATCTGCTCCAGCTTTTTGATTTGCGCCACAGTCTTCCCCGCATTCACAGCATTCAAGGCTCGGTTCATCGTACGGAGAATACTCAGCACGACATTGGTCGATTTATCTTTCTTCCTGTTCTCCATGCTTTCGGCATCCACCACTTTTCTCACAACCTTCTGGTAGGATTCCAATGCTAACTTCACCTGGTCGTAATGGAAATCCATTACCTTCGTAAAGTCACCCAGCTTCTCCTCCATCTCAGCCTTCATGATGTCCATCGCATCCAAGAATGGGATTGACAAAGCCTTGCCGTCAGCCTTAACCCAATAATACTCCACCTTCTGAGGCGAAGAAAGATAGACGATGGTGGAATGAGAATGTTTACCAATTTTCCTCACCGTTCGGCTCTTCATCGGCAAAGCCTTGATGCTGTTATAGAGCTTGCGATGGGTGCGATAAAGTTCACGGGCTTCTTCCAGGAACTTCAGATTTCTATCCACTGCATCCTGAATATCAGGATTGAACATCTGGAACTCTTTCACGATTTCCTCTCTAGAGTAAATCTGTGCATCCTCACCAAAGGCAGAATGGAAGCCCTGCAACTTGATGAGGGCGTTGCTATAGAGATGAATCTCCTGGTTGCCCTGCATCGACGGATAGAACATGTAGTTGTATATCTTGTCTGCCACCGAACCGATACGATTGACACGACCGATGCGCTGCATCAATCGGGTAGCATTCCATGGCGAATCGTAGTTGATGATGACGTTGGCACGATGCAAATTGACACCTTCGGCAAGCACATCAGAAGTAATCACGATGTTGAATTCATCCGATTGCTCGGCATAGTTGGCATCAAAGCACTTGCGGAGAAGTTCCTGCCTGTTGGTACGATTGCTGGCACAGACATCCAGAATGTCATGGCGATGCAGACGATTCTGCAACTGCTCCGTCAGATAATTCACGGTATCTACGCTCTCAGAGAAGATGACCAGTTTCCCTGTAGGATTAATCTCCTTATCAAAGAATTCATGCTCCAATTTATCGATAAACAGTTCCAGCTTAGGGTCTTCGCTTATCTCATCCCATTTTCTGCAAAGCTCCTTCAAATTCTTAGCATCTTCTTTCAGCATCTCCAGGAACCGTTCGCTGAAATCCTCGTCTTTAAAGACCGTATCTTCCTCTTTCAAGCCTTTTTCTACGGCATATTCTATGATGCGATCCAACTCCCAGCCCTTGGCTTGCTTATCCTTCACGTTGATATCGGGAGCGATAATCACCTTGTTCTGGTCAAACATCTTGATCATATCCTCGGTAATGCGGAGGAAGGTGTGGAGCGAACGGCGGAAGGCATAGAAACTGCTCTCCAATCGCTTGACCATGTGAACACGATAGATACCTGTCAGCATGGTGGAAATATGGAGGGCAGTAGGATACTTCTTGCGAGCCTCACCCTGTAAGAACTCCACGGCACGATAACGAGCATAGTGCAAGCCCTTGCCTGTGGGATTATCTTCGGGATGAGGCGTATCGGTAAGAATCGCCATCGTACTATAGAAGAGATCGTTCAAACCGCCATTTAATTCATACATCAATTCGTTAGGAGGCAGAATATCCGGGAATACGATATGCTGATCATCCAAGTCTTTCTTGTAGGCAGGCACATTCTTGATATTATTTCGAGTTCGCCGTACCGTCACCTTATCAATCACTTGCGTTCTTATTTTCTCATAGAGGTCATCGGTACGCTTGGCAAATTCTGCATTTCTTTCGTTATGCTTGTCTAACTTACGCTCACGCATCAGCTTATCATATTCTTCTATCCATGGAGAGAAGGTTACAGGCAGATTCTGGATGCCTTCGATGGTGGAATAGCGGGCATTCTGGAAGAGAAGCAAGAGATTCAGAAGATCGGTTGGACGATTATTGAGCGGAGTAGCCGAAAGCAGCATCACCTTCTTGTGATGACCTTTTACCAAACCTTCGTTTATGCGAGGAGTCTTGCAGATTAACTGCAAATCATCGTATCTGCCAGCGGTGGCTCCACGGAAGTTATGCGCCTCATCTACAATCACCAGGTCATACTCTCCCTTTTCACGGAAGTTGCCTTCGCCCTCTATGATTTTATTCAGGCTGCCATTGCTCACAAACTGGGCGTAGCGCTTGATGCCGAAAAGCTTGAAAGTATCAGTCCAGTTCTTTTCCAAAGCTGGCGGATAAACCACCAGGATATTGGTGTATCTTCCATTTGCTTCAACAAATCGCTTGGCAATCATCGTGGCAACAATGGTTTTACCCAAACCCACCACATCGGCAAGGAAGAATCCATTGTGCTGCATCAGCATCTGATAACCCTGAATCACGGCATCGTGCTGATAGCGGATATCCTTCACGCCTTCAGGCATTTCCATCGTAAAGTCATCTTCTACCTGCGAACCGAAAGTATCTATCAGCACCTTCATATAGAGTTCGTATGGTGTAGGCAACTGGGCAAGATGAGTCTTCGCCTTCATCTGCTCGATGTCTTGCAGATTCAGAGGAACGGCCTGCTCCCAAAGCTGCTCAAATTCCTGCTTGCAATATTCCACATCATCATAATCTTTCATCGCCACGTTCAACTCATACCGGTTGCCAGGCATGGTTCCCATACCGGAATCGGATAGATTAGAGGACCCCATGATAACCCAGCCATCAGAGTTTGGATTATGTTTTTCCGGGAGAAGAAGATAGAATTTGGCATGGAGGTTCTTGCTGCGATGGATGCGCATCTCCAGTTTTTTGTCGATGATGTCCTGGCAAAACTGGAGGATTCCTCGCTCCGTCTGCTCATCATAGCCTGCATTCTTCACTTCTTCAACGAAATCGTGAGAATAGGCATCGACGACGGCTTGCTCGTCAATCTGTCCGAAAAAGAGTTTGAATTGCTTACGGAATATGTTGTCGATATTGATACCTACCAATATCTGTATCTTTTTGACCTGTTCAAATTCCTCACGAAGTTTGAAATAGCCCGAACTTCGAAAATATCCTACTACTGCCTGAAAGGTATGAAAATCAAGCATGTTATGAGCTATTCCCTTGAACTTCTCGAACAGGGAATTATCAGGGGTATTATTAAAAAACTTAGTGCTCATCAGTCTGTACCTCCTTAGGCTATTGGCACTTCCGCCATTCCCCCAAGCAGAAACATTCTTGTTAGATTGTATGGTTGCTACCAAAATAGAAATGGCGTAGGGAATCTATCACTTACATTACCCTTGCTCTTCGAGGATTCGCAGTCCTATGGTGTCAAGGATAAGAAGCAACAGATGCCTACGCCAAGCGGGTATATATATGATAGCACAGAGCGCACCCCTCCAGACGAAGGGGCACACCTATGCCATGTGTATATACACAGTGGGTAGACGCCCACTGCTGTCTCCCTCTGAACACCATATTAAATTTTGCGAATTTCGAAGAGTCAGAAGAAAACGTAGAGAACGTCTTTCTTAATTATGATAGGCCAAGCCATGGACTTTGACGTAGCCAGCGACTCATCACCAGCCATCCACAGCAAGACAACTGCAAAAGTACGAAAAAAAATTGGGATTTACAAGAAAGTCAGATAGTTCTTACAAATCTCAACAAAATAATTGATGATTTACTTCTTAAACAAATCAGAATGGGTTCCTGTATCAAGCAAACATAGAATTAACTCATCATTATCATACTTCCATACCAAAACCCAATCAGGAAGAATATGACAATCATTCCATCCTTCATAATTTCCATGCAAAGGATGATTCTTATACTTTGCTGGCAATGATTCTCCTCTCAACAAAATAGACACAACTTCCTCGAACAAGGTTTTGTCGTATCCTCGTTTTATACATTTCTTGTACGATTTTTTAAATCTTCCAGAAAGCTGTAACTTATACATAGCTAAGCATCTAGATAGTTCATCATATCCTCCATTGTATCGAAGTTCTTAACATTGCCCTCCTTTACATCGAGAATTGCCTTGTCTAACTCTGACATTTTAGAGCTAGAATTCACTTTGCTAGCAATCCATCCCATTCTTTCTGCCAATTCCTTCAAAAACTGCATATCGGAACTAGGAAGTTGCAAATATATTGTTTGTAATGTCGTATCCATAACACTATCATTTTAATAACACCGCAAAAATATGAAAAAGATTCGGAACTAACAAATATTCTGAGAGATTTTTGCATTTATTCCTTCCTCTTCACCCAAACCTTGTGGCTGCCGCTGCCCGTCGAATCTATCGGCGAGGTTCGGTCGGCGGTGATTTCCTTCAGCTCCAGGGAGGCGGCGGTGCGGCTCAGATTGTTGATGCAAGCATAATCAGAGAGGGTGATGAGACCATTGGTTTCTATCACCTCCAGGGCACGGGCGATGCGTTCTTCCCTGGAATAGAGCTGCTTGCGAATCACCTTCACGCCACCCATGTCTCGCTCCAGGTCACGATCAGTTTTATGCTTCACACTCTTGAGAAATTCAGGAGAAGCCTTGAAGTTGATGTCCTTCACGCCCACCTTGCGATACGTCATCTTATCATCTTCACTCTGCATTTCCGTAGGCTTATCGTCCTCGAAACCGAGGGAGAGCGAAAAGGTACCAATGCCTTCTATATTCACATTGTAGCCCATGGAGAGCATTTCTACGAGCATATCAGCCACATCAAGCAATACTGCCTCCGTGGTACTTTCCGAAATACCACGATGGTAGCTCTGCATCCTCTTGATGAACTCTTTCCTGGATAGTGTCCGATTGGTCACTATCTTGGGATAAACTCTGCGCTTGCCCTCATTACGCATGTCAGTTAACTCTTGCAACTTGTACTTTGCCATACCGATTCCTTTCTTATTAAGATTGTTATCACTCCATATTGAAACAGCCATCACGGTCAAGAGTAATGATGATTGCTCCTCATCATAATAGTACTCATACCTAAGGATAAAAGTATTTCTCCCTCGATAAAAGTTTCGTTCAACGTCATTGAACGGACATTCGAAGACGTTGAACACAGATTCAGTGACGCTGAACACACATTCAACATCGACGAACTAAACTTTCTGATATGCAAAAGTACATATTTTCCTAATAACAACCAAGAATTTTACCAAGATAATCTATCTCAACGGGTGCGACCTTCGCGACAAGGTGTGGCACGACCTTCAGCCAAACGGTTTCACGGAGCCCCGCTTGTTCAATGCTCATGCCGAGCATACACGCAACAGGCAGACCGCCGATGAGAGCAGTCTGCCTGTCTAATTCTATTGATCTAAATGATTGATTGTCTAAAAAAAGTCGCTTGGATTATAGCGGCGAAGTGAGGATGAACTCGCGCAGGACATAGTAGCAGAGGATACCAGCGATGTAGCCGACGAAGGCTATCCAGGTGATCTTCTTCATGTACCACACGAAGGTGATCTTCTCCAGTCCCATGACAACCACACCGGCAGCAGAACCAATGATGAGCATGGAGCCACCGACACCAGCGCAGTAGGCAAGCAACTGCCAGAAGATGCCATCGACGGCAAAGTCGCCAGCCTCAGCCACGGGATACATACCCATACAGCCGGCCACGAGAGGCACGTTATCGACGATAGAGGAGAGCACACCGATGACACCCGTGACGAGGAAGTGGTCGCCATTGAAGGCCACGTTGAGTCCCTCGCCGAGCTGGGTCAGCACACCAATCGTCTCCAGGCAAGCCACGGCCATGAGGATGCCGAGGAAGAAGAGAATCGTACTCATATCGACACGGGAGAGCAGGCGCGTCACACGCTTCTGCAGACCCTCGCGGTTCTTGGCGCGATGGAGATTGCGGTAGAAGACCTCCGTCACCGTCCACAACGTGCCGAGCACCAAGAGGATGCCGACAAACGGCGGAAGGTGGGTGATGCTCTTGAAGATGGGAACGAAGAGCAGACCGCCGACACCGACCCAGAACACAACCTTGCGCTGAGCCTCAGAGAAGTCGCTCTCGTTCTCCTCGCCCTCGCCATTGTCCTTGACGGGCACCAGTTCGCCCTTGAGCTGATACTGAAGGATGAATGCAGGGATAACCATGGAGACAAGGCTGGGAAGGAGGATCTCGCTGATCACGCCAGCGGCAGTGATAAGACCCTTGTTCCACAACATGATGGTCGTCACGTCGCCAATCGGCGAGAACGCGCCACCAGAGTTGGCGGCAATGATGACCAACGAGGCGTAGATGATACGGTCGTTCTTGTCGGCGACAAGCTTGCGGAGGATCATGACCATGACAATACTGGTGGTCAGGTTGTCAAGAACCGCAGAGAGGATGAACGTCAGGAAAGCAATACGCCACAGGAGCTTACGCTTGCTGCGCGTGTTCATGACGCCTTTCACCCAGTCGAAGCCGCCGTTCTGATCGACCACCTCGACGATAGTCATGGCTCCCATCAGGAAGAACAGCGTCGTAGAGGTACTACCGAGGTGGCGCTCGATGATACTGCTGATGAAGTTGGCGAGGCCTTCATGGCTCACCGTGCCGTTCGAAAGCACCTCCGCCACCTCATGGGAGATGGTGGGGTCGAACATAAACAGTGTCCAACAGGCCACAAACATCAGCAAAGCCACAGCGGCCTTGTTCACTTTCGTCACGCTCTCAAGAGCTATGCACGCATAACCCAGGACGAAGACGATGATAATCGCAATAGTTAGTGTTGACATGATTATTTTTGATAATTGATTTTCTGCTGCTTCACGGTCATTGATTGATGGGTGCAAATTTACTAAGATATTTCTCACTTACCAAATTTTATACGAAGTTTATTCAGAAAAAATTAGGTACTTAGCCGACTTTGTCGTACATTTGCAGTATGAATCAATCACGGGATATGGAAAAGAAGCATTATGACGTGGTCTGTGCCGTGGTGCGCAGGGGCAACGATTACCTTTGTATGCAGCGACTCAGAAAGGGTCCTGACTATGTGTCGGAGCATTGGGAGTTTCCTGGGGGCAAGGTGAAAACGGGTGAGAGCCGTGAACAGGCCCTCCTCCGGGAGATCCGCGAGGAGATGGACTGGGAGATCTATGTCGGCCGGCAGATAGGACAGGTGGAACAGGAGTATCCCGACTTCACCATCACCCTGACGGCATTCGACTGCATGGCCCGCGACTTCGACTTCAAACTACTCGCACATATCGACTGCCGATGGCTTCCTCGCGAGCAACTGACCACACTGGAGTGGACCGAGGCCGACCGCCTGCTCATCCAGCAGCTGCCAGAAGAACCGTGAATCCGATCGACTCTTCATCCATCAAACATCATCAACAACCCATGATTACTGTCAAGGTATCAAAAGAAATAGAATCCGTTTGTCCTCACTTTGTGGGGGCTTGCGTCGAGGCCCAGGTACTGAACACGACTTTCTGTCAACCGCTATGGGACGAAATCAACGCCTTGGGCGAACAGTTTCGCAAGGATCTGACCACAGAGAGCCTGAAGCATCTGCCCAGCATCGAAGCCACGCGCCACATCTATCGTCTTTGTGGCAAGGACCCATCGCGCTATCGCCCTGCCTCAGAAGCGCTGATCCGGCGCATGCTGCAAGGAAAGCAACTGTATCAGATAGACACGCTGGTGGATTTGATCAACCTTGCGTCTATCGCATACGGCTATTCCATCGGCGGATTCGACGCGGACAAGTTCCAGGGCGACACGCTCACACTGGGCATTGGGCGCGAGGGTGAACCGTACGAGGGAATCGGACGCGGCAGGATCAACATTCATGGGCTGCCCGTCTATCGTGACGAAGTGGGCGGCGTGGGTACGCCTACAAGCGACAACGAGCGCACAAAAATAGATCTCCATACCACCCACCTGGTCGTCCTCATCAATGGCTATGACGGCAACGAGCAGCGGGTGAGCGACAATGCGACGTTCATCCAGGGGCTCCTGCGCAAATACTGCGAAAGCGACGGAGGTAGCTTTTACTTGTATCGATGACAGTAGAATCGCTCAAGAAGAAAGAGGACGGGGAAAGAAAGTTGTTTTTTCATTATTATATATAACATACTGAAGTTTCGCAAGTGGTTCAAGAACGGGCTGAAGGCCCAAAAGCTCCTAGCCC
>ENA-OROM01002577-OROM01002577.1-human-gut-metagenome-genome-assembly--contig:-NODE-2577-length-12804-cov-3.600910_pt1 | contig 12804 bp, 13 predicted proteins | sample MGYA00242129_ERZ509050 | MGnify/ENA primary metagenome ERZ509050 (study PRJEB26280, sample SAMEA2338701) | human gut metagenome | biome: human gut; feature: human-associated habitat; material: faeces...
AGCAGCAGCTTTTAAGTTCTCAGCTGTTGTTCCAATTTCTCCACCATTTAATAATTTAAACCACATTTTTGCATGTTCTTTTTCATTATCAGCTGTTTCTTGGAAAATTGCAGCTATTTGTTCATATCCTTCTTTTTTTGCTTTACTAGCAAAATATGTATATTTATTTCTTGCCTGAGATTCTCCGGCAAAAGCCGTCATTAAATTTTGCTCTGTTTTTGATCCTTTTAATTCCATAATTACTACCTCCTAATACTTTTTATCTATGAAAAATATCACATTATTGAATTAAAGTCAATATTTTTTTTGATGTTCGAATAAAATTAAAAATACACCTTGTAATTTGTCTATTCATTTATAGATATAATCTCTCCCTTTTCATCGTAGTATGTTGTCCTTTCAACATTATATTCATATCCATATTTATTTTCTATTGTATCAAATCCACCCTTGCCATAATATTCTTCTATTCTTTTCTGATTTTCAACTACAAATATATTTTTATAATCCTAGTAATTCACATAAGTTCTCTTAAATCCACTCACATATGCAACAAACTTTTGCCCATCCTTTTCGACAACATGTTCAGGGGTATAGCCAAATGCTCCAAAAAAATAAATTATTGAAGTTGATATTAAAAATAACATAATAAATGTGCTTATTAGAATAATCTTTACAATTTTTTTCTTAATCTTTAAAAGCAATTGTATTATTCCAACAATAAAACCAAACATAATTATTATTGCAGATATTATATATATCCATTCTCTAAACATTAATTTACAGAAATATAATATTAAGTATAAAGTAACAATTATTAATGTGTAAATAATTATATCTAATAATATAATTATTGGAATATATTTTTTATTTTCTCTATTACTTTATCTCCCCTACAACTTCTGCTATTACTAGCTCTCCCGACATATCAACTAAAACTCTATCACCAATTTCAACACTTGTATCATCAGAAATATAATTATATTCTTTGTCACTATAGTAATCTTCATACCTTACAGTTAAATAATAATATACTTTTTCTTCATCTTGGTTATCTTCATTACTATTCTCTTTATTCTTATTAACTAGAGATTTTGGAATTTCAATTTCTTTTTCATTAACATCATCGCTATAAAATTCAAACTCATTTGTTAATTTTCCACCCCATCTTGGATTAGAGAATATAATTGATTCTATTTTTTCTATGTCATCAATTTTAACAGGTTTGAATGTTTGGTTATATTTTTCATCATCATCTCCTATTAGTTCTCCTGTATTTTCATTCAAATTATCCCATGTCCATAAATAAATATAATCATGTACTTTTTCATCATATTTTTCTTTATTATGAGTTTCTATTGGAAAAGCAAATCCAATCTCCTCAGCTCCATTTGTCATTGTACACTTTGACATCATTCCAAATATGTGGCAAAGATTTTTCTTATTTAATATTTCTTCTGATTTTACTTTTCCATCTAATTTGTAAAATATTATCTTTCTCAAAACTATTCACCTTCATTCATATTGAAATTCCTTCATACGTTCCTGATGTGTCTTTATATCCTATGACTTTACCATTTTTTATCTCCAACTCATATGTTATATTATACGAATGTGGTCCTATAAAGGCTCTCCCTATAAATCTTTTCTTTAATTTTTTTTGCGATAATAATGGTTCCTGAATAATTATTTAATAGCAAATTTATATTTTTATAAATATGATATCCCTCTCTATTTTCACATCCATTAATACCATTAATTAAAGGATAATTATCATTACTATCATTTATATCTAATCTATTTAATATGAGCTCATCATTTTTGTTTACTATAAAATATATAATAAAACCTTTCCAGCATGCAGTATCAATAGCTTCTGGTTCAAATCCAAACTTTGACGGATCAAATAATTCATATATATTATCTGCTCCTACAAATTTATATTTTTTTCTTTTTCCATATAAATGAATCTGGTACCTGCATTGTCATATCTCTTCACCATCCAATTTATTATTTTTTCACATTATATCATTTTTTATTTATAATACAACAAATATCCACAAAAGAATAACTTTTGTGGATATTTTATATTAGTTTTGAAAATTTATATGCTCTCCACTTATTAAAGGATATCTAATAAGTTGATTTACATTCAAGTCTTCTTTATGCATATTAACCGCTGTAATTTGATGATTGTTATATGTTGTATAATAGTAAATTCCTTTTGTCACATTGCAACATGAAGTATAAATTGTAATTTCATATTTTCCATCATCTAACTGACAACATCCTCTTTGTTGATCAACTGAATTAAGAATATGAAAAAATTGACTTACACTTTCGTTTTCCTCGTCAGTTGATACAGAATTCATTTTTACAAATGTAGCTCTAACAAATCTAGATTGTGAAGATAAATCCCCTGGAAGTCCTATTGCTCCCATTCCTCTGCTATATTGTTGTAATTTTAAATCTGTTGCGAATGTATTTCTTGGTGATTTATTTGATAAATTTATATAATTGTTTAGTGCATATAATTGTTTATCAAATGTTGGATTATTAGTCAACACTCCTACCGGATTATCATATACCTTAATTCCTTCTTTCACTGCTTCTACTGTTATTGAGCTCTCTGCATCAGCAATTATCCAATGCAATTGTGCCAATGGTAATTGATCGTTAAAAGATACATTTAATATATTTATCTTTTCTATCAATACCTTCGCTTCTTTTACAGTTGCACATTGACTTAAAATCCATGGAATAAATTCAAATTGTGCTATATTATCTTTTCCTTCTTCCTGTTCATTATAGTAAGCATTTCCTACAAAATTGAGTCCAGCCATTCCAAGGCCTTTTTCGTTTATAGCATCATAATACAATGGATAATTCTCTTCTATATATGCCATTCCTATTATTGCATAATGATTACTAATTGAGCCCTTATTTCTAAATTTAAATTCATAATTTCTTGGTGTTATTGTTATTTCTTCATTATATGAAAATTCATAATCCAATGTTCTTCCAAAATAAAAATCCTTCGTTTTGTAAGTCGCAGCAGTACACATAAGTACCTCCTTTTATAATAAATACTTCATTTACATTTACATTTTCAATTTCAATTTAAAATTTCTTTTATTGTAAACTCCTTTTTAATAAAATTTTGTAAATTTTTTCATTAATATATTTAATTATTTTTCCTCTAATAGCCAATCCAACACATTTATCTTCTTTATTCCATCAAAATCTGCATCTAAATCATCATCTAATGTCAAAATGTATTTAGGATAATTATCATTTATTTTCTTTAATGGTGTTAATTCTCTATCTAATATTTTATTATCTCCTTCATTTTCTCCTCTAGTTGTTAATGCTACTTGATAATATACAGTATTTTCTGGCTTCTTTGCTACAAAATCAACTTCTAAATCATCATATTTTCCTATATATACTTCATATCCTCGTCTCAACAATTCAAGATACACAACATTTTCTAATATATGACCCATGTCTCTACCAGAGCCTTGTCCTAACATATAATATCTTAATCCTATATCTATTGCATAATATTTTTCTTGAGTTTTTAAAAACTCTTTTCCTTTAATATCATATCTGTTGGCTTTAAATATTAAATAGCTATCTCTTAATGCATCTACATAGTTTGAAATTGTATTATATGATGAATTTTTTTCTATTCCTTCAATATTATCACTTATGCTTTTCATACTTGTTCTATTTCCTATGTTGTCATACAAATATTTTGTAACTCTTTCTAAGACATTTTTATCTGTTATTCCTTTTCTTTGCATTACATCTTTAAATAAAATAGTATTATATATTCCATCTAAAAATAAATTTATGTTTTCTGGGTTTATTTTATATAATTCAACTGCTTGAGGAAATGAACTATATCTTAGATAATCTCTAAATTTTCTTGACAAGTCTGTTTTATCTTCAAAGCTTGATAAATATTCTTTAAACGATAATGGCAACATTTTTATTTCTATATATCTTCCTGTAAGCAATGTTGCTAATTCTGAAGATAATAAATATGCATTTGAACCTGTTATATATAAATCTACATCTTTATTTATAAATAGGCTATCTACTGTTTTTTCAAATTCGTTTACATTTTGAATCTCATCTAGAAAAACATACGTCTTTTTTCCTTTTACTAATCTTTCTTTTATATATTCATATAATTTTTTTCTGTCTCGTAATTCCTCATAATCTGCGTTTTCAAAATTTATTGATATTATTTGCTTTGCTTCTACTCCATTTTCTTTTAAGTAATCTTGAAAAATTTCAAGTAATGTTGATTTACCACATCGTCTTATTCCTGTGATAACTTTTATTATTTGTTGATCTTTGAAATTTTTTAATATAGATAAATAATTTTCTCTACTTATTCTTTCCATAAATCTCCTCCTAACTATAATAATTATACTATCTTTTATTATTATAGTCAAGTTTTTTCAAAACTATGAAAAAACTTTTACTTTTTTAGTAGTCTTTTCAAATAGTTTTTATGTAATTTTTCTAAAAAGCAATAAAAACAAAGAAAATATCAATGTTTTTGAGATTTTTTCTCAAATTTTATTGATATTTCCCTATTATTTTTTATTTGATTATGTATCGAAGTTTTATCTGTCTATATACAAATAATTCAAACTTCTGCATAACGTTTCGTTATTATTCGTATTTTATAACACATATTTAGATATAAGCGAATTTATCATTCTTATATCAACATTTGATTTAAAATCAAATTGTAATATATGTCCATTACTAAATGTAAGGATTAGTTCGCTATCTATATCCATAAAGCCGGCTGTTTCTATTCCATAATACTGTATTTTTGAATACGGATATGAAAAATATGCAATTTTTTTACCTGTGACTCCCTTTACATTTACAACAAAAATTCTATTATTAGTAAATATAACCTGATCTCTAATAGTTTTATATGCACACATTATTTTTTCACCATCTACTAATAATTTCTCAACTTCTGGTCGTACTTCTTTTATTTCTATAGCTTTTAAGTTTAAAAAATTAGAATCTAAATTAATTCCTGTAGAAATATTTGGCATAACATTCCCTCCTTTTTTATTTTTAGCAATATAATTATATCATATTTAAAAAAAAGTCATCTAATTATGTAATATAATATCGAATTTTATTTTGTAATCAAATAAAAATTCAATATTTATTCAAATATACTTTCATATTCTAATGGTACAATATTTTCATATAATAAAGTAAACTGTGAATTTACTTGCTTATAATCATGATAATGTCCAAAATACCATCTTTTAAATGTGCATTTTTCTGAAATCTGCTGTAAATAGTCAGTTAAAATATCTCTTTTATATGTTGGATTTATTAATGTTTGTATACTTGTTGGACAACAATGCGAAATAATATAATCAACTTTATAATTTATTTTTTCTAGATTTTCTATTCCGTTTTCCGTCTCTTGATTTGTTGGAAGCTCTAAATCCCACCACGAAAAATTTCTAATTCTAAAATATGCTCCTCTTTTACGATACTCATATATTTTTTCTTCTTCATCTAAATTCAATATTCCATCTTGAATATCATGCGATTTAGCACCACCAAAAGCAAATATTTTTTTATTATCAATGTCAAAGATTTCTCCTCTCATTAAGTATAATACGGAATCTCTTATCTTGTGTACTTTTCCACCTTTCCATTCTTCAATTGGATACTTATATAATCTTGTATAATTTTCATGATTTCCATCTACAAACAATGTTGTAAAATTCTTGTTATTTAACCAATCTAGTACTTCTTTTTCTCTCCTACTCTCTTCTTCAAATGTCCATACTCCGCCAAAATCTCCACATATTATTATATAATCATCTTCTGTCATTTCTGATTGTATTGGAAATTTTTCTTCGGTAAATCGTTGAAAATCACTATGTGTATCGCCTGTAATGTATATCATAATTCTCACCTTCTTTTAGAGTTCTTCATTAGAGTAGTCTTTTCCAAATCTACTTGGAGTAAAATACTTAACTTCTCCCTTATCATTTACTGAAAAGATATGTAAACACAAAATTTCTGCTATTTCCTTTGGTATTCTTCTTAATGCAACTTGTGCTGATTCCCAATATAGTCCTAATCCATATTTATATGCATGATTTATTCCTGATATTTTTCCATATGTTTTGGACATAGAATATCTTTTTACATCCATTCTTGTTATTATTTGCCCTAAAGCATTTAGCCATCCCTCTCTATTGATTGACTTAGCAGATTTTGCATAGGATTTGCCTTTACATTCGATATAAAAATATTCACTATTTCTTTTACCACCAACTAATTTTATATCAACACCATGTTGGTGTAATTCACTCTTTTTTACTTTTTCTTCATGCCAATTACCATTTTCTTTATTTATCATAAATTCTATGATTTTGTCTACAATGAACTGCTCTGTGATTTTTTCACTCATTTTAATCAATCCCCTTTAATATATTAATATTCTTCAATCATTCCTTTGCATTGTAATTCTGCTTGTCTAATAACTAATTGAACTGCTGAATCTCTTTTAACTGGTGGATAATCATATTTTATTAATAGTTTTTTTATTTCATATCTCATTCTGGCTCTAGCATCTTTTCTAATATCCCAATCTATTGTCATATTTGAATTTATTGTATCTACTAATTCTTTTGCTATTTTTACTAAAGTTTCATCTTTCATCAATTCTTTAACCTGAGGATCATTGCCTAATGCATCAAAAAAAGCTTTTTCTTCAATTGATAAATTATATTCATTTCCTGCTGCTAGTTCTTTTTCAATTTCGTTTTTTAGATTTATCATTTCTTGTATTATTTTTTCTATATCTTCTACACTTGTTCTTTCATTGTATGCTGTTGCTATTTTTTGAAATTTTGTAGAGAATTTTTCTTGCATAACAATATTTTGTATTCCCACTTTTTCAACATAATCTTTTAATGCCTGATTCAAGATTTCTACTGCAATGTTCTTTTTTTGCATTTTTGCTATTTTATTCATCAATTCATCACTTAGAAGCATTATTCTATTACTATTTTGCACTTTTCCAATTTGTAACATTTCATCATCTTGGATTGCTCTTTCAAGCATTTTTCCGACATGTTCATTAATTTCTTTGCTATCTATTGTATTTCCACTATTGCTTAATTTTTTTATAAATGATCTAACTGAAATAAAAAATAATATTTCATCCTTTATTTCTTGTGTTAGTTCTCCTGCACATAATGAATATAAATTTTTACAATCATAACTATATTTTAAAAATTCTTTTTTAGTCTTTTCATCTTTTAAAACCCAGTCTGCTCCTGCCATAATTATTTCATATTTATCACTATCTGTTGTTGTAGCAAAATGACTATATATAAATCCATGAAATATATTTCTTATTAATTCGATTTTGTCCATTAAAACTTTAACAATTTCTGTATTGTCTACTACTTTTCCTTGATCACGTTTTGTATAAGTCTTTAATGCATCTATTAACCATCTTTTTAATCCAATATAATCTACAATTAAGCCTCCCTGTTTGTCTTTAAATACTCTGTTCACTCTTGCTATTGCTTGCATTAAATTGTGTGCTTTCATTGGCTTGTCTACATACATTGTTCCTAGTGATGGTACATCAAATCCAGTAAGCCACATATCCACAACAATTGCAATTTTGAATTCTGAATTATAATCTTTAAAATCTTTCTCAAGTTGATGTTTATCTTTTGTAGATCCAATTGCTTTTTGCATTTCTTCATCATCTTTATTATTTGATGTTATTACCATATGTATTTTATTTTTCCATTCCGGCTTTAATTCTAAAAACTTTTTATACATTGTATATGCTGTTCTTCTCGAGTAAGCAACAACCATTGCTTTATTTGCAACTGTATTTTCAATATCACTATAATTTTTTATAATATCTTTTACTATAAGTTCTAATCTATCTGGATCTTCAATAATTTCTTGCATTTTTGCCATTTCTTTTTTAGATTCATTTAATGTTTCTTCATCTACACCTTCATCCTTTTCAAGATATGTATAATAATCGTCTATCTCATCTAGTATTTTTTGATTTAATCCAACTCTCGCCATTCTAGCTTCATACATAATCGGTACTGTTGCACCATCAAGAATTGCTTGAGTCATATCATATGTATCTATTACATTTCCGAAAATTTCTGACGTTGACTTATCTTTTGTTTCGACTGGTGTACCTGTAAATCCAATATAAGTAGCATTTGGAAATGCTGTATGTAAATATTTTGCAGTTCCGTATTTTTTATATGCTATCATTTTTTCTTTATCGAATTTCATTGTAGCATCTATTCCGTAATGACTTCTATGTGCTTCATCAACTAAGACTAAAATATCATCTCTTTTACTAAATACTCCTGTTTCTTCTTCAAATTTTTGTAATGTCGTAAAAAATATTCCTCCTGATATTCTATTATTAAGCTTATCATTTAAATCTGTTCTACTCTCAATTTGCACTGGTTTTTGTTTTAAAAATTCCGAACACTGTGAAAATGTATTGAATAACTGATCATCTAAATCATTTCTATCTGTAACTACAACAATACTTGGATTTTTTAATATTTTTATCATATTTGCTGAATAAAACACCATTGAAAAACTTTTACCTGATCCTTGCGTATGCCATAATATTCCTGCTTTTCCTGTTCTTTCGTTATAAGCTTTTTCTGTGCTTTTAATTGCTTTTTTTACACCAAAATATTGATGATATGCTGCTAAAATTTTATTATCTCCACTCCACATTATAAAATTATTTATAATGTCCATTATTCTGTCTTTTCTCATCATTCCATTAAATAATGTATTATGAGTTGCCATATTTTCTTTTACAACATCTGTATCTTCAATCTTTTTCCATTCTGAAAACCTACTCCATGGACTTGTTATAGTTCCCGCTCTCGCTTGCACACCATTACTCACTATTAAAAATTGATTATAATAAAATAATGTTGGTATATGTACATTTTGATATCCTTTTAACTGGTTATATCCATCTTCTAATTTTACTTCTTCTCTTGTTGTGCTTTTTAATTCAATAACTACTAGGGGCATTCCATTAATAAACACAATTATATCAGGGCGTTTTTCACTTTCTTCAATAATTGTATATTGGTTAATTGCTTTAAATATATTTATTTCTATATTATTAAAATCAATTACTTTTATTGTTTTATATCTAGTTGTTCCATCTTCTTGAATTGGAACTTTTACTCCTTCTAATAAATACTGTGTAAATTGTTTATTGTTTAATATTGTATTATTATTATCCAAATTTTTTATTAAACGGATAACTTCTTTAATGTCTTCATTTGTAATATTTTTATTTAGTTTTGTTATCGCATTTTCTAAGTCTTCCTCTAGTATTACGTTCGAATAGCTTTCTCTTTCTAATTCATATCCATTTAATGTTTCGTATCCTAAATTTGTTAGTATTTCCATTGTTATTTTTTCTAGTGTTGCTTCATCAAACATAATTTGTCCCCCTAAATTATACTTCTGTTATTATATTTTTTTCCTCTAATAATTGTAATTTTCCATTTTTTCTTTTAGTATAAATAATATTTTTAATAGGAATTCCATCATACTTTTCATTTATATTAAATCCTTTATATTTAGTAAAACATATATATAAGCTATCTTTTTTTCCTTCTGTTGTAGCTAATCCTATATTATTGAATTTACTTTGAGCCAAAAATTCAATATATCCTACATTTCCACTTCTATCTTTATATTTTGTTTTTTGAGCTAACGAATATATACATAATGTTATTTCTTTTATTATTTTTTCATTTAAGGTAATATTAAAAATTTCACCTATTTTATCCCATTCATTTTCCCAATCTTCTTGGCTTATTCCATTATAGCCTATTACTTTATTTAAATTTTCATCATAAGCATATCCATTCAGTATTGTATTTCTTATATTTGTCATTACAATTCCTTTATTTCTTTCTCTATGTGCAATTAAATCTGAAAATTCTCTAATAATATTCATATTTTCACCTAAATAGCTTCTAATAAATATTAAAAATCCTAATATATCATATTCGTCAAATTCTTCATTTTCTATTATTTCTCTATAATGTTCTAATATTTTCTTTGCTTTATCATCCATATCTTTCTCTTTTCTCATACAAATAGTAATTTGTATGATTATATTTCTATTTTATCTAGGTCTATTTCTCCATTCATAAGTTTGAGTAGTAGTGTATCTCGTAACTGTGCTAAGGTATTATTTTCTTCAATTATTTGCTTTTGCTTGTTTCTTAGTGGAAATAATTTATTGCATATTTCATCTTGATCTTCTTTAGCCATTTTTATAATTTTATATGATGTAAAATAATTTACTTTCATATTAGGTCTAACTGATGTTTCTCCATCAATTCTATGTACATATTCATAAAAATCTTTTGTTTTTAAATATAAATATATAAACATAGGGTTGTATTTTTCATTTACTTTCATTCTGATTAATCCATTATTACATACAACTTTCATATCATCCTCAATCATATAAGCCAACCCATTTATTGCAGTTCTTGTTACAACTATGTCACCTATATCTAATTTATAATTATTAAAGTCTTTTTCTGTCATTTCAGTAAAGCCCCACTCAAATCTGTTTCTTGAATTAGTCATATCTCCAACTCTAATGCATCTTATTCCTGTATCATATTCAACAATTGGAGCTCTTTGAATAGCATCAGCACCTGTTCCAATTTTCTTAACTGCATCTTCTAATGCAACAAATTCTTCATTATGTTTTTCTAAAAAATTGATAAACATTCTTTCAATTATTTCATGCAAATTATCATTTGTTTAATTATTAAGTCACATTATATAACAAATTATCATTTGTCTGAGTATTTAATTCTATTTTATCATCTATTTTAGATAAAATTTTTCCAATTTTTATTTGGTCTTCTTTAGCCTCTGGTACATTTACTATTATATTTTTCATGACTGTACTAGATACTTCTTTAAAGGTTGTTCCACTTCCCATTGCTTCTATTTTATTTTTGTTATATTTTAAAAGATAATATAGAAACATATAATCAGTTTTTGAATTTGGTATAACACTTTTAAACCCTTGATTTGTACATACTTCATTTTTATTATTTATAGCTACATATCCGATTGGAGCTCTAGAAGAAAACAAAACACTATTAATAGGTAACATTTTTACAGAAGTGCTTTTATAGCCTGCTTCTGTTATGTTTCTCTCTCCCAAATTAATATAACGACCATTAAAATTGGCTAAATCTTTTGGTGTTAACCATGGAATATCTCCACCATAATATGATTCATTTTTTGTAAACGGTGTTGAACCACCAACTATTTCACCAAGTTCACTCAATTTACATTTTATAAATTTCATTATTTTACCCTATATACTTTCTATGTGATATTTTCACATTATTTTGATTAACCATTGCATAATGCATTGTAGTTTCAATTTTTACATGTCCTAATAATTTTTGTACTTGTTCTATCGGCATACCTTTATCAATTGCCATTGTTGCTAGTGTTCTTCTAAATTTATGTGGATGAACTTTATTTATTTCTGTTTCTAATCCTATTTTTCTAACTATCAATTCAATTCCAGCAATTGATAGTCTTTGGTACGGCTTATTTTTCGAAACAAATAATGCTTCATTCTCATCTTGTCGAGTGTTTATGTATTGTTTTAGATGTATTTTTGTTCTTGCATCAAAATATACTTCTCTTTGCTTATTTCCTTTTCCAAATACTTTACAAGATCGATCTTCAAAATTAATATCTGAAATATTCAATTTTATTAATTCTCCAACTCTTATTCCCGTTGAATATAATAATTCAATTAATACTAAATCTCTAATACAATTACTTGTATCTCGTAATTTTTCAAGATTTTCATCTGTTAAAGTTTCTTTTATTATTGTTGGTGTTTTTACCTTATGTATTCTTCTAACGGGACTCTTTATAATATAGTCTTCATCCTCTAACCAAGCAAAAAAACTAGATAAAACTCTTCTTAAATTATCAATAGTTACTGCATTACATTTGGTATTTTCTTTGTAATCTGCTAAATATTTTCTGATTTCCTCTGTTTGAATCTCTTTAATTGGCTTATCTATTGTATTTATTAATTTCTCGATGATTTCTCTGTAGTATTTTAAAGTTCTAGTTGAACACCCCTCTACTTCTTTTGCAGAAAGAAAAATATTTATATAATTATCATTGGTTTCTTTTATCTGTTGTTTTTCTTTTTCATCAGTTAAAATATTTATTTCAACTTTTTTTAAATTATTCTCAAGTGTTTCTTTTAATTTTTCTAATTGATATTGAGTTAATACAAGTGACATATCATTTGTAATGTTAATAATTATGTCTGTTTTAATCATATAATATTCCTCCTCTAAAGAATATTATATCATTTTATGTAAATTAGTTAAACAAATAGTAATTTGTATGACTAAATTTCTATTTTATCTAGGTCTATTTCTCCATTCATTAACTTTGGTAGTAGTGTATCTCTTAATTTTGTTAATATTTCATTTTCACTTATATTGTTTTCAATTTTATCAAATAGTGGATTTATTATATTATTAAATTCAACTAATATTTGATTATTCTCTGGAAAAGCAAATTTAAATTTTAAAATATCATCTTTTGCAATCATTAAAACTGCTGTTCCTTTTGCTGAACCAACTATTCTATCTCTATATCTTGAGGAATTTAATAATAAAAATAAAT
>ENA-OROM01002580-OROM01002580.1-human-gut-metagenome-genome-assembly--contig:-NODE-2580-length-12796-cov-2.539283_pt1 | contig 12796 bp, 10 predicted proteins | sample MGYA00242129_ERZ509050 | MGnify/ENA primary metagenome ERZ509050 (study PRJEB26280, sample SAMEA2338701) | human gut metagenome | biome: human gut; feature: human-associated habitat; material: faeces...
CGCGTTGAAATGTGCCAAGAAAAGCCCAGTATTAAAAGACGATGTTATTGATTTCGCCGTTCCCCTATTCTCGAATATCCATTTATGCGGCTCCATCCTAACGGAAGTCTTCTTCGTGATGACCGTATCACTCATGCTTTACGGCTCGCTCCCGTCATTAACCGTCATGATCCTGTTCATCATCCTACTCGGCATCTTCGCCATCGGGGCTCCGGGAGTTCCCGGTGGAACCGTGATTGCCTCGCTGGGAATCGTGATCTCCGTTCTCGGATTCGATGAGGCCGGAACAGCCCTTCTACTAACTATATTCGCTTTACAGGATAGTTTCGGAACAGCCTGCAACATCACGGGAGACGGGGCATTGACATTAATCATGACAAAAGCATCCAGCCACCGTTCTACAAAACATCCCCTGCAACATAAGACTCATAAAGATACCCCGGATTTTCATAATAAAGACTACTGTTGAAGTCTTCGATCTTACGGGATAACCATGAATTGTACACTTCGATTAAAGTATCAATAGGTTCTTTACCTTGTTTTACACAAATATCAACGATCAACCTCTTATAAACCTTTCCTATATCCCAATGTGTAGGTATCGAGTACTTACTATCAGTAATATTATCAAACGATCCTTCTTTGATATGATAATTATCAATCAGTTCATCACTAACCCTATCTATATTATCACTATGATATACATCCGCTAACTCGTACAGATGCTGCAATTTATCCTTACCGATAGCGTTAACAACAACACTTCGATGATTTTTCGTCTTTCGGCCAATATATTCTATCAGGCTACAAACAAAAAACAAATCATTATATTCTTTCTTTTCTCGTCCAATCATTTTTTTAGCTCCTCAAACTTCAAGAAAGTAAGACATTTTAATGCATCCAGAGTACAAAAGTTTATTTGATGCGTGGGACGCTTAAATTTTGCCAAAGCCCAAAATTGCTCTCTTGTAATAATCCCATGAACAAAATCCGATATATAATTATAGATTTGATCGTTAGCCATGGCACCAATCACTATATCATAATCATGCTTTACTCCATTACGACAATTTACGATAAAATCAAGCCATTCCTCTGTCATTTCTGTAAAACGGAGAATTTTCAATCCATTATCTATCTCAAAACGATAAATATTAATTATAGGCTTATCATACCGACGGGCCCAACGTGCAGCCTGTTCCTTCAACTCTGTACAATAAAAACCTCCTCCGAAATCTTTGGCATACTTACCTATAATAATTTCAGGAGATTCAACCGGACAATATCCTCCATGATATACTTCTATACAATCCATATTGACCGTAAATATAGTAAAAGTTATTATAAAGAAGAAGTCAGAAAATTATTAATAGCTAGAAATCACCTTCCGCCAAGAAACACGACATATCACGAATTCCATCAAGAAAACAAGAAACAACATCACCACGATAGCTCCCCAGATTCCAAACCACGACAACCGCATAGCCAGCGTATGCGCTCCCCCGACAAGAACCAGCATAAGCATCAGTACAATAACCCGCAACATATTCCCGGAATCCATGGAGCTTTTCTCTTTCGAAAAGGGAAAAAGCATCCCGGAAAACCATAGATAAATATAACTTACCAACGTACTCACGACCAGAATAAACAACAAGTCCGGAAGAATCACCCAGTCCAGCATTGCGACAAAAATCCCGCAGAGCAACACGTAAACCGGAAGATAATATTTCACGAACAAAGCCTTGAAACACCCGAGGATCAAGGCCCCCGGACGCTCCAACGGTTTGGAACGATAAAGCCAAAGTAAATCCCCCTTATCCGTAATTGACATATTCATCTGGATTCCGATACTAATCATCGCCATCATGTAAAGAGGCATATAATAAGCAATGCCGCCAGCTTCCTCCTGCCGTCCCTGGTATAAAAAGAAAACTGCCAAGAACATCGTGTAAATCATCATGGGCAAAACACCTTGTCTGAACTTCAAATTATCACGGGTCATACGCCATCCCAAGACAAACCCGGTCACCTGCATCGGGCTCCGACCAAACACTCGTGCTAAACCGTAAAGCCATCCCTCCTTTCCACCCTTACGTTTCTTGCTCACGGGTGAGTACGAATTCAACACACCCGCTTTTGCCGCAAAATAAGGAGCAAGATAAGCCACCGTAATATAACCAAGCACGACAACAAGCCCTACCCCGATCAACGCCAGCAACAAGGCGGGTCCCGTCGGTTGCTTAACCATCACCGTCAAGGACATAAAATAACAAGGTGTCGTAAAATACATCCAAGTCCCCGGCTGAAACATATCCAATTGAATATTATGAATTAACTGCCCGACCAACTGGTAGCTCAAAGCCACCCCGGCAATCAACACCACCTGAACATAGCTCATCACCCGCTGAAACCTCTCCACTGAAATAAAGCGCATCACCCCGAGATAAATAACATTAGCAAAAAGCAACGTGAAAATCGTGTTCAGAAACACTGAAATAATGAAAAAAGCCCCAGACATCACCCCTTTCCAAAAACAGACAATCACCAGAGGGATCACCGACATACAACCGGAAAGAAAAAACATGTACACCAACATCGACACGAGACGAGCAACCAGTATCGTTTTAGAATTCACGGGCAAACGCTGCAATATATGATTATCGTTCCCGTCAAAAAGAATCCGGGAATATTCCATCATAAAACTCATCATCAACATCAGAAACAGGTACGACTGGTATAACAAAAGCGACACCCCGAAAGCTCCCGACGCTATTCCCGTCAAGAAAAAGATCGGCCCGCAAATTCCGAGTAAAATTCCCTGCCTCATCAACGCGTTCGACGCATTTTTCTTGTTCCGTCCACTCCGGTCAATCCGGTTATCCACCGTCAGTTTCACCGTCACGATGGCCAGCATCCGGTCGAAATCAACGCCCATACGGGTAAACACCCCTTGAAAGAGTCGCAGAATTTGTGTCACCACCCTAATCATGACTCCCTGTTTTCAAAAGCGTTTACAATCTGTTCCGCTTTTTCCGACTGCCCAGTAGCTCCTATTAACTTCGTGAACAATCCCTCCAAAGAACTCGTTCCGGCCTCCTTCATCAACTCCCGAACCGAACCGTTAGCGATAATCGTACCCTCATTAATCAGGATCACCCGACTGGCTATTTTCTCCACCACATCCATCAGATGTGAGCAATAAAAGATCGTTTTCCCCTCTTTCGCCAAGCGAGCAATGACCTCCTTCACGATAATCACCGCATTAGCATCCAACCCATTCAAAGGTTCATCCATGAAAATCACTTCCGGGTTATGCAGCAATCCCGAAATAATATGCACCTTCTGTTTCATCCCCTTCGAGAAATTCACCATTCTCTCGTCCCGGTTCTCCCTCATCTCGAACAACGAGAGCAACTCGTCAGCCTTCCGGTTCACCTCCTTCCGGTCCAGCCCGTACATGGCTCCAATAAACTCCAAATACTCCATCGGGGTCAAATGCTCGTACATCACGGCATTCTCCGGGATATACCCGATCCGTTTCTTCACCTCTATATCATTTTCCCGAACATCATACCCCAACACGTCCACCTTTCCTTCAAAATCCTCCAATAACCCGCACATAATCTTCACGGTCGTGGACTTCCCCGCCCCGTTACTCCCAAGGTAACCAATCACCTCTCCCGGCCGGATCTCCATATCGATCCCCTTCAACACGTGTAAAACCTCTTTCCCCTTGGGAAAACTCTTTTTCAAACCGGTCACCCGGATCACGCAATCATCTGCCATATACTGACGTTATTAATTATTCTCCGAACACAACATGACAAAGATAAAGGATAATTTAAGAAATGAGCATAAAAATTCCCCAAAAGCAAACACCTTTGGGGAACTCTCTCTACTTATTCAATAAATTAAAATTTATAGAATGCCCGTACATCACAAGCCTCATCCTGATCCATCAAAGAAACATCGACATCACCTCCAAACATTGAAAAACTCACACAACGCACCAAGTCACTCATCGACAAGGTCGAAGAAAAATAACCATTCGTATCCCACCAGTCTGTTTTTATCATCATTGCTTCAGGAACACCAGTAGCCATAATCTTACCATTTATCAAATCCGTATTATTATACAACGCATTCCAGAAATTTTTCAACTCGCCTAAAGCCGGCAAATACCACCCGGAAACGCCGTCCTTATTTTTATCCATACACCATTTCATTGCTGGAAATTGCTCTAACGTAGGATCGACCTTCAACACCTCTTTCAAATTTTCCTGAGCATCATCGTAATACGCCTGTGCCATCAAAGAAGGATCTGTACACCACAAAGCAGAAGTCTCATCCAACGATATTAACGTTCCGTGCTTACCACTCTCATCCAATGCAATCACCAAACCTTGCACACCATTCAAGTTATAAAAATCATACAACTCAAATACAGGTAAATCTTCCACAGCCTCTCCCAAAATAGGCTCGCCTTTCTCCGTCCAATCCTCAATTTCACTCACCGTAACATGACATTCCCCACTCTCGATACTCACCTCCAGTGTCACTTGTTTACCAGACTGAAATGTAAAATCCTCCGGCAATTCATAAGTATAAGAATAACCTCCTAAAGTTTTCACATCCAACCATGTCACCCCTCTACTTACTGTTTGCGGTACAACAACAGCCTTCACCCCAATCTCAAAACCCTCTCTCTCTATCAACTCGTCAGTCGCCACAACTCGTCCAGCTTCTCCTTCTTTCTCCACGGTTCCCTCTTTTAAATTGATTTTAGCATTCGTGGCCATACCAAGAATACTTACTTCACCCCCAATCATATCCCCCGGAATGATCGCATCACTCTTCAAGTAAATAACCACTTTACTCATTAGATGTTTAAAATCTAAAGATACCGGTTCGGTTTGATAATCTGCACGAGCCTTCGCCCACAAAAAGTCACTTTCCCCATAAGCAGAAAGTCCATCCAACATCTCCCCTTGTTGTTCTGCAACTTTAAAAAGGCAGGCTTCAGGAACATCCCCCTCTTCCTTTAGATAAGGATAATAAGCGAGAACCTCAATAGGAGTCCCTTGCATCCAGTAAACCAAAGGATCACCAACCAATCCGGCTGCACTCTGCATAAATTTCACGTTATTTACACGAGGTTCAAACAAATTTCCAGATCTACTTCCCGACTCATCCGTAATATAAACACCGACACCAGCACCCCCTCGGAAACGAGTCAAAGCCTCTCCTTCATTCATCCCGACAATCTTTCCAGATAAACATATAGGTGTATCGGAAAACAAAACTTTCTTGTCATCATCATTACAAGCCGCCAAAAAAGTCAAAATTACACCTATCGAAATCAATAATATCTTTTTCATAACATTCATTCTTCGTGATTCATTTTATTCACCTCCACTTTTCAACGTGAAGATAAAACGTGTGCAATTCCCTCTTTCCAAAACAATCTCTTCTCCATGATAAATATATATTTTCCCACCCTGCAAGCATCTAAATACAGGAGTTCCCGCTTTCAACGTCTGGGCCGGCAATAAAGCTTTATATGTAAAAGAATTCATCTCTGTCGCCTCCTCCTGCCGTTTCATATCAATTGTCCCGGCAGTCTCTTCTACTGGTGCAAATACGTTCATTCCTAAATCGAACCTATTTCCCAAAAGAATATTTGTCATTTGAATCTGAAGTTCCTCGTTAGGAGCCAGCATTTCACTCGCCCGGACTTCCACCACTACCGATGCCATCAAATGCTTGAAAACCAAGTTAACCTCCCCCTCGTTCACCCCTTCCGTGTTAAAGGCCGCCATCCAATCAGACCCTTTTTGTCCTTTTTCTGCCCGCTGGTCCGGATTCACGCTCATGAGAACCTTTCCCGGATTCTCAGCATTCCGGGAATAAGGATAGTAAGCATAAAAATCAAGCTTACTCCCATCTTGCGGGAAAACGATCTTGTCTTTCAATGAAACCGGTATCCAACCTTCCTTGGTTTTTATCCACTTGGCATTGTGAGCCTGATTACCAGAAACGCCAGGCAGTTTCGCTTTCCCGGGAACATCCCGTTTTACAGCGTAAATTCCGATAGAATCCCCGATTTCAAAGCTAGTTGCCGTAGCCCGAGCCAACAGATTATCAGCCTGAGAAATTCGAAAAGTAACCTCTCTCGCCTGTCCGACCTCATCCTCGTCCCACGATATTCCGGAATGACAGGCAACACAAAGCCCTAAACAAACTCCAATACAATATTGATATATTCTATTTTTCATAACTCTAATATTAAATTCCTTCCAAGCCATTCAACGTACTCTCCGTATCGGCATCCGAAGGACGGCTCATATCACTATTTATTATTTTTCCATCCTTATCCAATAAAATAAAACGAGGTATTGCCCTAATACTATAATCCTTTACAATTTGAGCTTTACTCCCCCCGTGCAATTGAATTCCCCCTAATTTTTCCTCTTGTACCATCTTGATCCATGGAGCCTTACTGGCATCAATAGATATACTTACAAAATAAATATTCTTTCCTTCAAACTTCTCTTCTAATTTTTTCAAATAAGGTAATTCAGCCTTACACGGTCCACACCACATCGATGTAAACATATTTCCCTTTCAAATCATCCAAAGAAACCATTTTCCCGTCAATATCCTGATATTTATGATCAGCAGACATTATTTTTTCCCCCCCGGCAAATTTTTCCCACACTTTTTGAGCTTTAGCCAAAGCTTGACGATAGGCCTCCTTCTTCACGTTACGATCATAAAAATCTTTTAATTCTCCAAGTGGTTTCCCTTCTGTAACTTCGACGTAATCTATAACTAATCCATGAGTAACATCCTCTAAAATAACGGGAGTTTTAAAATGTTCTACCAAATAACTCAAGCGCTCCAAAGCAGACTTTTTCTTATCATTTCCCATAAGCTCAGACACGGCCAAGATTCCAATTCCACCTTTTACATATTCTCGATAAGAAGGAATCTTCCAAATTTCCGCATTATCAACAAACAATTTCGGGATATAAGCCTTTACGATAGGAGTCTCCTCGTATTGTTCCAATCCCGTCCATTTACGACCGTCTCCATCTTCCCAGAAATGTTGAACCGGATAGCGAACCAAAGAGTTATACAATAAATATTTACCTCGCAATAATTCTGTTACCTCGAACTCTTTTGGTAATCTCCATTTTTTTATCAACTGTTGATTCTCCTTATCCAATTTCATCAATTTCTGCAAAAAATCATTCTCTCCTAACGTGAAATCTATAGGCTCAATAAACTTCAATTTATTCTCGTTCAAATACTTATTAATCTTCACATTACCTTTATCCCCTTCATATTCGAAACAACTTTTTTGAAATGTAAACTGCCCATCCTTATTAGCTACCAAAATCAATGTCAAATCCTTCCCCGGCTCCAGATAAAGTAAATTATTAGCATATCCGATCTTTATATTTACATATTGCCCTTCTTCAAGTGAAACATCAATTGATCCGATCTTGTTTTCTCCCATGACAATCTCCTCTTTCCAATCACTCATTCTCAGCTCCACTCTTGAAGAAAGCGGGTTATTTTGCAAATTAACCGTCAATTTCATCTCTTTTTCCCGGGCAAAAGAAATAGAACCCAATACCACAATAGCAATTATCAATAATAAAAACTTTTTCATTTCCATTTAAATTTAATTCTTATTTCACTGAATCCCAATCTTCTCGAAGTCCTGTTAGTGCATATTTTGACTTATACATCCAACGAGAGGGACACTTCTCTATATGTTCACGAATCCTCTTAACTTGATCTACCGTGATGGAATTTTTCCAACTATACCGATCCATTATATTATATGACGTGAAATATTCTGTATTCTCGTCAACCGTCCCCTCTTTCTTACTTGTATTTTTAAAAACAGAAGAACCATCATTCCAATAATAATACGTATCAGGACAATAATCCGTGTCTCCATCAACAATATTCGTTATTCCCGCGTACTCAGAAGCCTGCGTGGACAATAATCCGAAAAATTGTGCCATCGTATTCGAGATCTCGAAAAAGTCGGTAGAACTCATCGGGTTTAAAAAAGCCGACATATTCACGAAAAAACCAACATCTCTCGGCTTCTCAGGGAATGTTGACAAAGGCCATTCCTTAGCAGACAATCCCGGAATGCTTTCTCCCGCAAGAATTACACTCGGGGCGCTTACAAAAGCATTCCCCCCTTGAGGATAATTTATTAACCAAATATTTAAATAATGACGATAATCATACATCAAATTCAATTGATTCTCCATCACGTAATTCTCATAATCACCAATCTCCTCAAAAGTTTTTGATTTACTAATCTCCCAGTTATGAATCCCCTCATCCATTAACTTCATGCCGGAAATATCATATTTAGCGGCCACGAACTTGATCTTCGCATTCCCCCCGTTAGGATCATTCGTAATTAAACGATTAAAAACTTTATTCAATCGTTCAATATTCTTGCTTACAGCTTCTGCTGTTATCTTAAATTGAGGAATCCCGACCTGCTCTGCTGGTTTAAGAACATGAAATATCACGGGAAACACCAATTCATCATACACCTGTTCTGGCAACTCCCTAATTCGAATTGCAATCTCTTCACTTTCCAACTCTCCCGATTTGGCATGAAAATAAACCGTCCTTTCTGTTGCATCCGTTGTCGAGTAAAGGGCATTCGGAACTTCATTCCCCTCTTCATCATACAATTTCAGCGCTCCCGCGGGAAGCACGTCATCCGGAATCACGAAGGTGTCACAAATAACCCGGGGGTCATATACAACCGTATCTTGATTTTCACCTTTGTACTGTGCCGTGTAATCGGGTAGCTCTTTTACACCATAAGCCGTGATATAAAATTGCATTTTCGCCTGTCCATCAGGAAGTAATGTCTTATGATCCGCCCGCACCGAAAGTAATTTTATATCACTCAGTGAAACCGGATTCTCGTAAAATACCTCGTCATCATCACACGCAACGGATAAGACGAGCAGCATAAAAAATAATAACAATTTATTCATCTGTTTTCACGTTATTTACGGTGATTACTTTAAATTTCCCCAACCGGGATTTTGCTCTATTTTGTTATAATTCAATTCAATCGTTGTTGGTATCGGCAGAGCATATCGATAATCATTCGCCTCCAGCACATAAGTTTCAGATCCTTCACCCTCTTTACTCATTCCAACCCGGCTCGTTGCTATGCCCAAGCGCTTCATATCCAACCAGCGAGTCCCGATCTCGTAACAAAACTCTTTTCTTCTCTCTCTCAGAATCTCCTCCAATACATCCTGTCCCGAATATCCCTCAAAATCCAGGATCCGCGATTGTTTAAATACTTCCAACATACTCTTGGCTTCCGGAACTCGATTCTGACGACACTTCGCTTCAGCATTGATTAAATACATCTCCGCAGACCGGAAAAGAACCGTGACTTCATTTATTGACTCCGTGTAAGCAGGTTTGTTAATATAATACACCATTCGTCCCTCCTTCTCTTCCGTTTTAAACCATGCAGCCCGACGTATATCCGAATCAGCGTACATCGAAAGTAAATCGGAAGAAACTCTTTGCGCTCGACCTTTCGCCCATATTCCCGTGTACAGATTCCCAAACCCGCATGATTTACGATAAGTCATACGAAGTTGATAATTAGGATTCGCCACCAGATATTCCCGAACAGTTCCGGAAAACATCTCGGACAGAACATCAACTTGATTCTCCGGTTCATATCCCTCGATCAACTCCCCGGAATACTTCTCCGCATTTGCCCAATCACTTTCTTCCGCGGCAGCAGACCCAGCTTTAAACATATACACCTGCGCCAAAATAGCTTTCACAACCCCGGGAGAATAAAACATATTCCATTTATCCCGAACCGTCTCGAACTCCAATACTTCTTCCAACTCCCGGATAATCACCCTATAAACTTCACGTTGAGACAATCGGTCACTAGGAGTCACATTATCCGAATCCAGATTTAACGGAATTCCCAGTTTATTATCATGATAAGGTGCAAAAAACTGTAATAACTTGAAAATATAATAGGCCCGTATCGTTTTTGCCTCCCCGACAATACATTCATACTCCGTCTGGGTATATCCTCCTGCCTTTTCCAGATCATCAATGATCACGTTCATAAAACCAATTGCCCCGTAACACTTTTCCCATAAAACATTCGCCAGGGAAACACCTTTCCAGTCGATACATTCTTTATACACGCCAACACTTCTTTCGTCAATATCGGAATGTTCCGAATAATACGACATATCAATATCATCCTCATACAATGCCAAACGAGTTGCGACATCATTGTACAGCGGGAACCGGAAAGAAGAACTACCATAAGAAGGTTGTAATATTTTCCCCACGGAATAGGTTATTGAACCTAAATACATCAACATTTCTGTTTTCACATCCTCCACGTTAGCCACGATCTTCTTGTTCTTTGGTACCAAATTCAAAAAATCCTTGCAACCGACGTTACTCAGTGCCAGAATCCATACTATAACTAGAACTTTTTTCATAATCCATGTAAATTAAATTTCAATATTCAATGAAATGGTATATTTCCTAGAATTAGGATAACCAAATCCACCGAAATTCTCCGGATCCAAACCACTATATTTCGATATAGTAAACACATCTCGAACATTAAAATTCACCCGTAAGGAACTAAGTAATAATTTACGGTAAATTGTTGCAGGAAGTCGATAACCAAGCGAAATACCTGTACATTTCAAAAAGTCCCCTTTCTCCAATTTCAAGTCATACCACTCGCTATACAGGGAAGAATACCCCCCTTCCACCGAATAACCGGGAACATCCGTAATATCTCCCGGTTTACGCCAGCGAGAAGCCTCCTTTTTCAACATATTTTGCTTAACTCCTGAAACAGAACCACCAACAGCAGCTGCGTAATAAGCCGCCGTGATCTTATGTCCGGCCATGAACGAGAATGTTGCATTCAACGTAAACTCCTTCCACGAGAAATTTGTTCGGAACCCTCCCGATATAGTTGGGTAACTATCCCCTAGATTTTCCTTTATATTCTCTTTATCGGTATTATACGTGTCATCCATATCCAAAACCCACCTCCCATTCTCTTGCTGAAAACCGATAGGATTCTCCCGCTTACTATTGTCCACGTAAGCCAAAGCGTGACCTGTCCGAGGATCAATCCCGGCAAAACGATACCCGAACCATGCATTTGTAGAGGCCCCCTCTATGGGAGTCGTTTTGTCCGATCCTTTGGGAACTTCCGAAATGTCTTTATAATAGGTATCAATTACCTTACTTTTATTCATCCCCATGTTTAACCCAACAGACCAAGCAAATTCTTTCGTGCGGACAATGCGGGAATCTAAAGATAACTCCCAACCATAATTCCTGACAGAGGAACTATTGTACTTGATACTATTCACCCCTACCGAGATTGGAAGATCCTTCGTGTCCAACAAATTACGAGTCACATTATTATAATAATTAATCGTACCTCGAATCCGGTGATTCAAAAAAGCGAAATCTATTCCGAAACTCCGATCTTCCTTCTTTTGCCACTTCACAGAAGGATTTTTCGGTTGAATATATGACGGAATATCATACCCGAAATACTCGTCTGTCGTACTGAACGTCATCACGCCAAAAGGCAAAGCATTCTTATCTATACTCCCCGTGAACCCGTAAGAAAATCGAAAAGCCAGCTCGTTTAACCACGACACCTTCTGCATAAATTGTTCTCCATGCAGATTATACTTAAAACTGGCATTCCACAGAGGTGAAAAACGATTCTTCGAACCTATAATATCCGCTCCGTCCATCCGGGCGCTTCCCGACAGAACATACTTATCAGAAAAACTATATGACCCGGAAATAAAAAAGGAAACACTCCGGTTCTGATATTCAGTAACCCCGTCCAGTAATCTCAATATTTTTGCATTAACATCTTCAACTCCATCCAATTCCGGAACTCCTATCAATCCTTTCTCCGGATCATATTCCGGATAGTTCACGTAATTACTATTAGATTTATACTCTGAAACTTCATGACCGACATAAACACTTACAAAATGTTTATCCCGAAACGTCTCTCGAAATTCAATATTATTCCTCCAAGTCCATCCTTGTGACTTGGAATTATCATTCCTTAATGATCCCTTGTTTAACTCATCGGGCAACTCCGAATAAACTGAAGATAACCAATTACTTAATTTTGACGTGTAAGACCCGGGATCCAAAACAGTCTTCGTTTCATGAGTATTCGTAAAAACCGTTCCCCTAGTCGTTAACTTTAAATTTTTCAATAACTGAAAATTCAATTCCAACGAGATACTATTATCTACAGATTTCTTGGTCGATTTATTCCGCTCCATCTCGTTCAGAATATTAAAATCATATTTGTAACCATCCTTCAGAGAACTTAATTCCGAAGCATAAGAACGATCATATTCTAAATTTCCCTCCTCGTCATAAGGCCTCTCGTAAGGATTCGCGTAAGTAGCATAACGCAAAGGATTAACAGACATCTCAGAATCTTGATCTGTTCGAATGGTTGACGACAAATCAAAATTAATTTGAGCCCAATTATTAAATTGCTGAGATAAACGCAAATAACCTCCCCAGTTTTCGTAAATATTGGTAGGAATAACACCTTCCGTTCTTCGATAACTTAAAGAGGCATAGTACTGGTTCTTCTCCGTTCCCCCGGAAAGCGTCATAGAATGATTCTGAGAAAAGGCCGTTTGAAAAATCGCATCAAACCAATTTGTAT
>ENA-OROM01002586-OROM01002586.1-human-gut-metagenome-genome-assembly--contig:-NODE-2586-length-12782-cov-5.622692_pt1 | contig 12782 bp, 11 predicted proteins | sample MGYA00242129_ERZ509050 | MGnify/ENA primary metagenome ERZ509050 (study PRJEB26280, sample SAMEA2338701) | human gut metagenome | biome: human gut; feature: human-associated habitat; material: faeces...
AACTCCCCGTTGTGGGATAGTGTACCCGTTGTGGGATAGTGTACCCGTTTTCAGTTGGTATAGTAGAAGATAACCCCGATTGTGTGCGGCCATGAAGATTTTTATATCTAAAGGTTTTCACGCGGGTTTGTACCTAACAAGCCCGTTCCCAGAGGTCCAGACGTCTGGACCGATTCACAAATCAAATAACGTAAAGGAGCAAACAACCATGAGCAAAACCACTAACAAAGTCGCCAAGTTCGACGCAAAGCAAATCCTCTCCAAACCGGAAGTCAAAATCTTTAATGACCAAGTTGCAAAGTGCGAGAACGCAGGCCGCCTTGCACAAGTTACCGTTGCAAACCTCATTTACGCCGCGGATACCGACGGTACCACGAAAGCCATGGGGCTTGACAGCGCCGCGGATTTCCTTATTCAGGTACGAGGATATAGCCGCTCGCAGGCATACAATCTTCAGCGCGTCGGGCGTTTCCTCAAAGGTAATACCGAGAAAGATTTAGGCGGCAACGTTTACAGCGTCTCCGCGTTGTTGGAGCTTTTGACTGCATTCAATAACGACTATGAAGCCGTCCACAAGTTTATCGCAGAGGGCAAGACCGACGCTTTCACTTCCGTACGCAAGTTGCGTGCCGTGCTCAAGGCCGCAACTACCCCGCAAATCGCAGCGGACGCCGAAAGCAAGGACGTCACGGACGGCAAGGTCGAAAGCGAAAGCAAGGCCGAAAGCAAGGACGAAAGCGAAAGCAAGGACGACAATAAGCCGTTTATCGTGGATATGGCTATTATTGTCCCTAACGGTGTAGGCGGTGAAGTAACGTACAAGTCCATCAATGGAAAGTACACTTTGCCCGGTATTGTAGTACCGCTTGCCAAACTTGCCGCAATCAACAAGCACCCCGACGGCAAAATCGTTGTCACAATCAAAGCTGTAAAGTGATTTCACTTTACACCCGCCCCACGTGGGCGGGCATTTTGTGACCCCAACATATGAACAAGTGTTCATGTGAACAGTCCAGTCGTCTAGACTTATGAACACTTGTTCATATATCATTGACCTGTTATGTGAACATATGTTCACATGTTCACATTCTCATTTCCAAGTATTACCAGTTTTAGCATAAACTGGGTTTACAACCAAGGGTTGTAGCCCACAACCATGGGTTGTAGCCGGTTGTAATCTCTGTCTGGATACTACCGCGCATTTTATGAATGCAGTGAGTGTCGCGGCAAGTCCAGACGTCTGGACTGGTTCCAGAAAATACCCCGCCTGACCAAATAACCTGCTTGAGGTAAATTTTATGAAAGAAAAATTTCGTTGGTTCCAGTTTGAAGTCGTTCCTTATCTCGCGTTACCCTTCGGCATCGTAGCTTTCTACTTAGCGGCGGTGATTGCCCCGTGATTCCGAATCCCAAGCTATGTCCTTCAGAGTGCATCTGTTGGAAGTGCATGTATCACGAAATATACGACTACTGTTGTAGTGATACAAAGTGCAATGTCGATTGCCCAGAAGATGGGCCGGGTCAGAAATGCCCTAAATTCACTCCGATTCAAGTCCAGACGTCTGGACTGAATAAATAAATCGGCCTTACGGCCACAAAGAAAGGAAATAAAATTATGTTTAACTTCCGTGAATCCGCAATGAACTCCACCCTGCTGTCCTCCCTCCAGAACAACCGCAATAAGATTTCCACCGAGGAGCTTATCAACACCTTCCCCGACGGCATCACCGTCAATGCCTTCGACTTTGCGACTGTGCAGGACAAGACCTTCGCTGTCGTCACCTTTTCAGAGGACGACAGTCGCTACTACAACGGCGGCACCGTCCTGACCAAGATGTGCCTGGCCTGGGCGGCTGGATTCGACGGCGACCCGGAATCTGCGTCTATCGCTCTGGGCAAGTCTGGCGGCGTCAAGCTGAAGTTCACCGAGAGCAAGACCAAGAACGGCAACAACGTGACGACCATCACCGTCGTCTAATTCCGAAAGTGAGGTGACTAGGGAGTCCAGACGTCTGGACTCCCTTTTATTATATGAGAGTACAAGAATATGTCGGTTATGTTTGCTCCATTGCACGACGTAGGCACGGAGACCCGCAATGGAAAGTTGCTCAACATCTAGGAACGTGTCAGCAGACAATTTCCAACTTTGAGCGCGGAAGGTGCGATTCTTATCCCGTCCTAGTGTATTACATAACGTGGTTTCTAAACGAAGATGACATAAAAATGATAAAAGAGGGTGTTCGTAATGGCAAAATCAAAACGCAATCCCGGTCAAGTAAGAAACACGAAGTTCCAGTTGAGCCAGAAGTCGCTGGACGTTCTGTCGATGGGTGTTCGCAATCTCTCTCGTCTGTCTCTGAAGGAACAAAAGGCGACGCTTCGGCAGTTAGTCCAAACAGCTAACCGTAGAATCAAGTCCCTTGAGCGTCTTAGTCTTACCCCTACAGCCCTGCGTCACGTTCATGCAGCCGGTTATAAAAAATTTAGTCTCAACGTAACCGAGAAAGAATTGCATAAAGAATATGCGGCATTGCAGGATTTCTTTACGCAAAAGAGTAGTACCTATGCAGGGGCCGTGGCCGTTGAGAAAGAGTTCTTTAAAAATCAGGCTCTCATGGCAACTATGACCCCGCGTAGCGCCGCTGACCTGACAGAGGAACAAGTGAAAACTCTGTATAGGGAAACGGGTGGTGAAATTACCCCAGAAATGGCAGAGAAGTTTGCCAAGGAAAACATCGTGCAGTTCTGGGATATTTTCCATGAGATTCAAGAGACTGACCCTAACTATCGCGAAGCCCGCGGTAGTTTGGCGTTAAAGCAGGTCTATGAGCGGGAGTACGACCCCGACGAAAATGTCAAGAAGATGAAAGACCGAATCATGGCTATAATGAAATCTCAAGAGCGCGGCGAAGTAGCCGAGAAGAAGGAGAAGCGAGATGTTTTTTCTGCGGGACGAAATTCTCTCTAATGAGGATTTTCTGTTCACGTTAGAGATTGAAAAACACAGCTTTGAAATCGTCAGTGTGCGCAAGAAGTGTAAGTATTACAACGTTCCGGCATCGTTCGATATTGAGACTTCCTCGTTCCTAGTCCAGACGTCTGGACTGAAATGCAGTACTATGTATGAGTGGACGTTCGGCATCAACGGTTTTATAACCGCTGGCAGAACTTGGGACGAATACATTGAGTTGATTTCAAAGGTAGAAGAAATCCTAGGAATCAACGAGAATCTCCGTCTGATAGTGTATGTACACAACCTGTCATACGAGTTTCAGTTCATGCGAAAGTTGTTTGAGTGGGACAAAGTATTCTCACTTGATGTTCGTAAACCCGTCTATGCAATTACAACATCCGGCACGGAGTACAGATGTTCGTACAAGCTCTCCGGTTACAGTTTGGAAACCATAGGAAAGAATCTGCAAAAGTACAAAGTCCAGAAGATGGTAGGCGACCTAGATTACTCCAAAATCCGTCACAGCAAAACTCCTCTGACGGATAAGGAGTGGGGCTATTGCGCTCACGATGTTTTAGTAGTAATGGCGTACATCCAAGAGAAAATAGAAAGTGACGGGAATATCGCAAAGATACCCCTGACAAAAACTGGATACGTTAGACAATTTTGCCGTGAAAACTGTTTCTATCAGTATCGTTCTCACAACAAATGGACTAGCAAGTATAAGAAATATCACGCTTTAATGAAAACTCTGACACTGACTCCTGACGAGTATACACAGTTAAAGCGGGCATTCCAAGGTGGTTTCACGCACGCTAACGCCTGCTATTCCAGAAAGACCTTAAATAATGTTGGGTCGTTCGACTTCACTTCATCTTATCCATACGTCATGGTTTCCGAGAAATTTCCAATGGGGCCGCCTGAGCATATAACAATAAACTCGCCAGAGGAATTTGAGTATAGCACAGACCTGTACTGTTGTATGTTCGATGTGGAGTTCACTAACATTTCCTCTATTACCTCGGTTGACCATCCTATTTCCGTTTCTAAATGTTGGGATGTTGTGCATCCAATCGTAGACAATGGCCGTTTGGTATGCGCTGATACAATAAAAACTACGATTACAGATTGCGACTGGGAAACGTACAAACATTTTTACACATGGGACGATGCAAAAATCTACAACTTTGTCCGTTTCCGTAAAAGCTATTTGCCCACCGATTTCGTCAAGTCAATTCTAAAGTTGTATCAGGACAAAACGACATTGAAGGGCGTAGTCGGCAAGGAAGTGGAATACCTAGGTTCAAAGGAAATGGTAAACGCCGCATACGGCATGACAGTAACCGACATTTGTCGCGATGAAATCGAATACGAATCCAGACGTCTGGACTCTGTTTGGTCTAAAGAGAGTCCAGACTTGGAGACAGCAATCGACAAGTACAACAAATCCTCGCAACGTTTTCTGTATTATCCTTGGGGAGTTTGGGTAACAGCTTATGCAAGACGAAACCTGTTCTCTGGCATTTATGCTTGCGGTGATGATTATGTATACTCCGACACGGATTCCATAAAGGTTCTAAATCCAGAGTCTCACATGGATTATATCAGTAATTACAATAAGATAGTTGTTGATAAGCTGAACGACGCTATGGAATACCACGGCCTGCCTGAATCATCTTACAAACCTAAAACAATAAAAGGTGTAGAGAAATGTCTAGGAGTTTGGGATAATGAAGGCGTTTATACTAGATTCAAAACCCTAGGTGCAAAGCGGTACATGACTGAAAAAGATGGAGAAATCTCGCTTACTGTATCTGGATTGAACAAGCACGTTGCAATGCCCTACCTGATGGAGAAATACGGTGACGATATATTTGAAGCATTCGATGACGACTTATATATTCCGCCTAACTACACAGGTAAAAATATGCTAACGTACATCGACGATGAACAAGAAGGAATAGTAACCGACTATCTCGGAGAGACAGCCGAATTTCACACTCCGTCTGGAATCTACATGGCACCGACAGACTACTCGCTGAATCTGTCCGCCGAATATCTTAAATATCTAATGGGGGTAAAAGATTATGAGTACTGATACAGTCCAGACGTCTGGACTAAAAACCAAAAAGCCAAAGTATTACCGATTGAAGAACATTCTCCAGAAGAATGCAACATACAATGTTATGTTCGGAGAACGTTCCAATGGTAAAACTTATGCGGTGCAGGAATACTGCATTAAACAATATTTGAAAACTGGCGGTCAAACCGCTTGGATTCGTCGTTGGCAGGACGACTTCAAAGGTAAACGCGCTCGTACTATGTGGGACGGTTGTGTAAACAACGGCGAGTTGGAAAAGTGGACGAATGGTCAGTTCGACCATATCAACTACAAAGGCGGTGCATGGTATCTGGCAAAGTTCGACGAGACGTTGAACAAGGACGTCGAATCTTTAACTCCGTTTGCATACTCGTTCGCAATCAGTGCCATGGAACACGACAAGTCTACCAACTACGATGCCATAATCAATGCGGTGCTGGACGAGTTCTTGACCCGCACGTTCTACCTGCCTAACGAGTTCGTGCTGTTCATGAACGTTTTGTCAACCATTATACGTGACCGTGACAACGTCAAAATTTTCATGATGGGCAACACCGTAAACCAGTATTGCCCGTACTTTGCGGAAATGGGCCTGACCCATATTAAAGAGATGAAGAAGGGTGATATTGACGTTTACGAGTACGGCGAAAGCGGCCTGACTGTTGCCGTCGAGTATACTGATTCACCAAACAAGGAAGGCAAAAAGTCCGATAAGTATTTCGCTTTTAACAATCCAAAGCTGTCTATGATTACAGGCGGTGCATGGGAAATTGCAATCTACCCACATTGCCCATGCAAATATAAACCGCGTGACGTGTTGTACACGTACTTTATAATATTTGACCGCGAGATGTTACAGTGCGAAATTATCTTCACCAAAGACGAACGGGATAACGATGTATTATTCACGTTCATTCATCGTAAGACCAGTGAACTGAAAGACCCTGACCATGAATTGATTTACAGCCCTGATTACTCGCCGTTACCTAATCGCCGTCGTAAGATTACCAAACCGACGGACGATAGAGAGCGGAAAATCTGCTCGTTCTTCAGCAAGGAAAAGGTGTTCTATCAGGATAACACCGTAGGTGAAATCGTCCGCAACTATATAATGTGGTGCCAGAAAGGAGAATAACAATAGCCCCAGTCCAGACGTCTGGACTGGGGCTATTGTTATTTAGTAGTGTAGTTGATACCGAGTTTCTTCAGCAACTCGGTTACGGTCTTGAAGTCACCAGCCGACAGCGGCCCGGCGTTGATGTAGTACAGGTTCACCGTACTGTCACGTTTAACGGAATGATACACACCGTTCGCAACACTGGCGTATTTGTTTACGAAGTTATCGTCAAGCCAGTTAAGCGGATTGTACCGCCTGCCCTTCCAGATAACCTCAAAGTGCAGGTGCTGGCCAGTCGCGTTGCCAGTCGAACCCATGTACCCGATAATCTGGCCGCGGTAGACGTTTTGTCCCTGCTTAACCAGAATCCGAGACATGTGCGCGTACCGCGACTGGAGCAAGCCGCCCTCGAAGTGGCCGTGGTTCAATCGAACCATGTTGCCATATGACTGCATACCAGTTTTGGTCTTGCCGTCCCAATACTGGAGTTGGTCAACGCGCCCAGATTCCGAGGCGTAAATGGGTTTCAGTCCAGACGTCTGGACTGTCTCGGTGACAATGTCCAAACCGTTGCCATCATTGATGAAACCTCGGGTCAGCTGATGCGGGGCATCAATAGGCCAATCGAACAACCATTCACCATTACTCTGAATTCCCATTAGAGAATCACTCCTTTCTTGAGCAACTGTTCAATCTCTTGTTTTTCCGCATCGGTAGCGTTCATACCTTCTATGTGAGCCTCCTCAATAACTGTAAATCCAGACAGTGTACCCAAACGTGCAGACTTATTATAGGTCTGACCTATGTTGCTATCGTAGGTAGTCGGTTTGTCATTGATTGGTCTAGTAACAACAATGAACGGCTGATAGTCACCCATAATACCAGCATTGCCGCTAATACCACCAGAGCGAGACACAGAGTTTCCGTCCATATTTCCGATACTTTCCGCACCATGTACAGCCATGCTAGTTGATGACAACAAAGGAGCGCCACCCATAACACCGCCAATACCAGCAGCCAAAGAAGTAACACCACCTACCATACCGAAAATAGGCGTAAGCATACGTGCCCAGTTACCAGCAGACAGCGGCAAGAACATTGCCATGTTACCGCTGTAGCTGTACAGGCTCTGAGCATTAGCATGAACTATTGCAGTACATACCCCGCTAAGAAGGTCAATGTTGTATGTAACATCGACAGACTTGCCCATAATATCGTTTATATTAAGCGGGCAGAAACCTATAAACGGTAAGAAGATTTCGGCTTTTGTGTAAGGAGCATAGTCAAGGTACGAGTTATACTTATGAGGTACAACAAGTCCAGACGTCTGGACTGTCATAAACTGGTTAGAGACACGCCGGGCGGCAACGCCACTGTCGATATACCCAAGAGATATGTTATGAGTACCATCTGTAGGCGGTGTAACAGGGAACAACGCAAGAGAAATTAGTGCATCCATAGGAGACTGCAAAATCTTCTTGATTGTATCAACGAAGTCTGTAGACCACAGAAAACTTGCAAGACTGTTAAGTTGAGCCTGCGACGGATTCCAGATGGTATATAAAGACGACGCAGAAACATTTCCGGATGGTTTGCTAGGAGCAAAAGAAATATTTGCATATTTATCACCGGTTGCAACGGTATCAGCATCAGTAGCGCCAGCTTGAGCAATATTCTGCACTTGGTCAATTACATTATCAAGAGCATCTGTAATATCACCGGTAAGAGCAGGATTCTTAACAGCAACAGGAACAAATGGAATTGTAGCAGTACCGATACCAAGAGCCGATGCCACTGCTGCACCTACTGCGGATTGAAGCCAACCGACAATATCCTCGTTGGTTATGTCACCAGTACCTTCACCGGGAATAACAACATCTTTGCCAGGAACATTTTCGCCGGCTTCAATACCACTATCATTAGAACTAGAAATAGCCTGCCCGTAATTAGATAATGCTTTTTCTAATGTGTAAGTAGTTGTCAATGAGATATACCACTTATCATTAACATATCTCCTCGTACTAAAGCTACCAGAAACCCTAGCGTTATATGCTTTTGAATTCATTGAGTATCCAATAAATTTATTATGGTCTATATCTTCTTCGACTACACTAGTAGATGGAGCAGAACTGTCACCAACTGATATACTATACGTGTTTATAGGGTCACTATCCGAAAGCCTTGAACCGCTTAATTGAAATAAAACTCCGTCTAATGACAAATTAAAATGAGAAACTATAGAATCAAAATAAGATATATCTTTAGCGGTGAAAAACTTTTTTACTTCATCGTAACTAGACCCGGAAAACGTCACGTTTTCACCCACATTATAATCAGGGAGTGATGGAGTGTCGGAATTATACGCCCCGTTATCAGACAACCAATTCTGAATCCAACTTATAAGATTTTGCGGTACACAAGTTTTACCGTTTACAACCTGCATATACGCATAAAACAAATTAGGATTTAATCCCATTGCAACAGTGCCAAGAATAACCTTAAAACCAGGTACAGACGACTTAGCTAAGTCTGAAACCATCTTAGTTATTGAAACTCCGCCTTTAGATTCATCGGAAATCTTAAAGCCAAGAGCCGCTACACACGCGCTAAGAATGGCTGCTGCACTATACAGAAGAACGGTTTCACCCATTTTGACCACCTGCCGTTACTAAAACATACTGAAGATTTTTGCTGAACGCATAAGGATAATAAAGAATATCAATTTCTTTATTGCTTTGAATACGCTCAAGACGGTCAACAAGAAGTTTATTAGGATTACTTTCCTGACGAACAACTACTCCGGTAATTGTTTTTATTTCATCCTTATAACTCATAAGAACGTCACACCGCATTGATACTTCCCATACTTTCGTCCTTACGGACGTAATATCCACAATGTAGTAATAGCGCCCAAACTCGGGAATATAACAGTAGTTGTAACCTGCAATGTTCTCTGCCGATTCAATCCTTATCTTAGGATTCAAAACGCTTGTCTGATTACGAAGTTCGCCAGACAACTGTTTTTCATCGGTGAGGTCTTTCACAACTCGGTTATTTTCCGAAGCTGTCTTAAACAATGAAATTGTAAAAGCCATCTTTATCCTTTCCAGTCCAGACGTCTGGACTAAAGATAAACGGGCTGACGGGTTGCCCGCCAGCCCGTAGGTTGGTTATGCGACGTAGAACACCACGAAGTTCTCGTTGAGGTCGTTGAAGTAGCCAGCATCCATCTTGTAGAAGTAGTTGGTGAACTCGGCCTTGGCGTTGTAGTTCGTAGTAGTACGACGGTTCATGTTACAGACACCCAGCGCGTCACGGTCAAACATGACGCACAGAATACCGGCGGCGTTGACCTCGTTGCCGTTTGCCGTCTTGATGTGGATGTCAGACGTGCTGGAGAAGGCGAAGTCCGTACCAGACCCCTGCCAGAACGGGACGCTCTCGGCCTTGGGCAGAGCGACGAACTGATCGTGGTAGGTGTCGCTCTGAAGGTAAGTGGACACGCCAGTCTGGAACTCGGCCAGCATGACGACGTGGAGCATATCAGCAGGCGTAAAACGAGCCTTGCCACCGACGTTGAACAGCTTGCTCATAGAGCGCATACGAATCTCGTACAGGCCCATAATGTAAGCGGCGAAACGCAGGAAGTCCTTGTCGAAGATGGCCTGCTCCGCGGTCAGGGTCTTGGTGAACTTGGTGTTGTACAGCTTCAACAGGTTGACGGCGCGAGCGTTACCAGCGGCGGTGTAATCACCGTCAGCCATAGCATTGTACATAGTCTCCGCGGTCATGTTGTTGATGGTCTGCATGATAAGACCGTCCAGCTTGACAGTGAAGGACTTATCAACCTCGTTGAAGATCATGTTGATGAAGCCCATCATCTGGGCGGCAGAACTGAACGCAGACTTGACCTGACGCTCGGTGATAGAGTTCTCAATCTCGAACGTCACGCGGCTGGAGAAAAACTTGGTTTCGGCCTTGGGCTTGTGGAACACGTTGGGGTCGTAAGACGTGCCGTCGGTAAGCTCCCACGACTTGTTCTCGGTGGCGGCAGGCATCTCGCTGGAAATCTTTTCCAGAATGGCTCCGTATTCCCAGCCATCCATCAGAACGGACGGGGCAGAACCCTGATAGGCCCGGTTGACGAACACAACTTTGCCGATGTGGTCAACGAGGGTTTTTACGTAGTTGTCGTAGGAAGTGGCGTCGAGGGCCTGTTTGCCCATGTCGATAAGACCTGTGAGGTCAACGGTCTGAATGGCGTTTTCGCCAACAATCTGCTGCTGGGCAGCATTAACGATAGCGGCAACCTGTTTAACAGTCATTTGAAATCATTCCTTTCATGTGTTTAGTCCAGACGTCTGGACTTAGTAGATTGGGATTGTGAGAACAGAGTCGACATCTTTGAATACCTGCTCAAAGAAGTCGTACATCCAAATGTTGCGCTCCTGCTGGAGCAAGTTCTGAAATGTGTTTGTACCTATGTTGCCAGTGCGAGTCAGCTTGCGGGAACTCGTTCCGGCAGTCGTGTCAGTACCGGTTTCTGTGTAACTACGATTGTAGGTGTCTGTGTTAGTGCGGTCGGTAGTGTCAGTACCGGTTTCGGTTTCGGTGAGGTCGCGAGTAGTCGTATTCTCGTTGGTCGCCGTTCCGTCGGACATATCAGACGGGACAGAGGTTGACGAGTTGAAGCCCCAAATACCGTTCTGGTTGGTGTTAGTGGCGGAGCCATTATCATTGACAGTACCAGTTCCGTTACGGGTCAAATTTGGAGTTCTCTTGTCCTGTCCAGTCGTCTGGACTGTGCCAGTGTCACCTTTGGTGAGGTCGGGAGTTCTGGTCGAACTTTCGGTGCCCTCTACAGTTTCTTGCATCTTGTAGTTGGTAAGAGGTTCGTAATCGACGGGCTTCATAGTAGCCCAAAGGCGCGTCCACTGAATACCGAACATCGCCCACAAAATGTTTGCAATAAGCGTTCGGTTGTCAGACGAGAGAACATCAGAATCGTTAAGACGATGATTGATGAAGTTGGAACAATAGCGTTCGCCAGAATGCCCGTCCAAATACAAAATGTCGAGGTTAGTACCGGACATTGTATCAGTCCAAGGAGCGTTTGACATTGGCGAGAATACACCGCCGTCAGTTGGGTAGTTGCTGTACACATCAATCATCTTGTTGAGATTGTTTGTCCCCATCATCATCACCTTCTTTCGGTTCATCGTCAGGCTCGTTTTCCTGTCCAGACGTCTGGACTCCTTCGGCTTCTACTTGCATTTCCTTGATTGCGTATTCGGATTCCAGCTGAACATCTTCCCACGCCGAAGAAAGTTTCACTGAAATATTTGTGCCGTACATAGCGTTGACCTTATCAAGGTCTTGCTGACGACAGAGCAACATCTGGTCAATCATGGGGAGCATAATGTCGTTGTTCAGACCCAATTCTGCGGCAGACAAAGACTCTCGCTTCATGTTGTAGTTGGCCTGAAGTCCAAGTTCATTGAACCACTTAGACTCAAGATACTGATGAAGTTCGGTGAGTTCCATAATCTGTGAAGAACCAGAGTTTTGGCCATATGGTTGCGCTGTGATGCCGTCAAAGAACGGGGTTGTCATGACAGCGGACAGTTTACCATCAACAAGGTCTTTTACGAACTTGTCCGCGGCATCTTTGTCACGGTCATTGTCAGCCCGCAAGAACGTCTGGGTACGCTTGTTGATTGACGCCATACGGATAGAAATGAAGTTTTCTGCCAAGAGGGTTGCATACCGGGAGCAAAGCGGTTTCAAGCCCTCAAGTAGGAAGTCATTTCTGATTATCTCGCAGTCCTTGTGGATTTCCAACGAAGCCGAGTATTCAAGAGCGGGATTAGCGACGGTCAATACCGTGGGCTGGTAATAGACGTCGGGAACTCCGCCTAGGCCGCCCCACATTGCGTAGAGTTCTCCGCGAACTTTCACAATGCCAGAGAATCCAGACGTCTGGACATAGGCTTCCAGAAACTTAGGAGGAATAGTATCAGGAAGCCCCGTGTACTCAAACATCGCCTGCGTTCGGATAAGCATATAGCGGACTATGTCGTTGATTAGTCTTGTCTTGTCCGTAAAGTCGTAGACGACATTACCAAGTTGCAACCAATCGTTACCGTAGTCCCAGCATGGGGCGTTCTTAGCCATCGTTCTTACCTAACAGTGCCACAAGCTGTTTCGTTGCGACAGTGTTATCGTTGATAACGCTGGTGAGTTTGGAGATTTCCTCAGCATGGGCTTCGGTCTGCTTGTTCATCTGATAGTACATCAGAAGGCACATAGCGCAAGGAAACCCAATATTGGAGATAACCTGGGAGATAACATTTGCGTCCATTGTAACACTTCCTTTCATTAGAGTCCAGACGTCTGGACTAACCAGGCATCTAGCGATTGTGTCAGTCCAGACGTCTGGACTGGGAACTGAGGACAGAATGGTAGCGTGGCGTGAGAATACCAATCCTATCCCTAGTATCAGTATACTACAGAATGCAGAAAATGTCCATTGACATATTGCACAAACTTCGTGTACATATTCGATGAAATACTGTTGAAATTGCTGCCGAATATTAGGAGTAGATCGGAAG
>ENA-OROM01002593-OROM01002593.1-human-gut-metagenome-genome-assembly--contig:-NODE-2593-length-12752-cov-4.053398_pt1 | contig 12752 bp, 23 predicted proteins | sample MGYA00242129_ERZ509050 | MGnify/ENA primary metagenome ERZ509050 (study PRJEB26280, sample SAMEA2338701) | human gut metagenome | biome: human gut; feature: human-associated habitat; material: faeces...
TCTCGTTACACCGTATCCAAATATCCCTGCGGATTGCGGCTGATATAGATTTCATTAGCCGGAATTGTCCGATAAACAATCCCCCGCCCTACATTTTCTTCAACACTCCAATACCCTGTACCGTAAATTCCTATCTGATTCAGCAAAAGGTCTGCTTCACTGGCAAAGTGGGAACGGTTATCATAACGCACCTTAAACAGTAAATCGGTCGCATACTGCAAATAAGCCTTAACCATATCGGTATTTTCCCAGTCGGGATTTGTCGGCTTCAGCCGGTGCCAACGCTGCGTCGTCGGAACGAGAATGCTCTTGAAAGAAGCTGAAAAATACGTCAAAGCATTGCGCGCCGTATTGTCAAAAACATTCTGCCGATGGCGCCGGTTCTTTTCCTCTGTCCATATTTCAGGCGAAAAAGAACACATTTCGGATAATTTTTTCCAAAAAGGTTCCCAACTTCTCCGTTCGTCTTTCAGGCGTTCCAGCCGTTGCTTAATATGTTCGTTCAGTTTTTCCATATTATTCCCCTAAGGTAGGCTTACGCAAAACGTTTCCCGTCATAGATAAATTTCCGGCAATAAACTGGCTCTGACTTCCGCGACGCTTGCGTCTTGCCCGCTCCATTGCCTGCGTCTGCTCGGAATTGCCAATAACCGTCGGTGTCGTTTCTATCACCTGAGGTTGCGCTTTTGGCGTTGAAAATAAACTACTCATAATCACCCCGTATATACACTGTCGTCCACAAATTCCGCTTCTTCATACTGCAAATGCAGCAAAGAAGACGGATAAAACCTTTCGGCAAAAGTTAAAGCAAGGGCGTCCCCCACATCGGTAGAACGCCCCAGTCTTTTCTTTATGTCCTCTTTTTTTTCCAATAATAGCCGTCCCAGCCTGTCATAGCTTTTATTTGGCGCGGTTAAATCTTCCGATAACCCTTCACAGTCAACCAGACTTACCGGAAGTTCCGCGGTAAGCCAGTCTTTAAGCCTGCCCCACATCTCTGCGCGCCGGTTGCAGTATTTTTCCTGTTCCTGCGCGGCTTCGCCGAAATTCACCGCTCTGACAATACTGCCGTATCCCCGGTCAAACAAAATATCAACCACGCCGCCGCCTACGCCGCCAACATCAACATTAACTATTGCCGGGCGCTCGTCATGGATAATGCCGACCACAAGATTAGCCACCTGAACAACATTCATTTTGGCATAAGTCTTAATCTGATAGGCCTTCCGCCCCCTGCGCCGGGCTATTGCGGTTTTATCATCGCCAAAGCGCGCCACGTCCACCCCGATAATCAGCGGTAAGTCAACCTGAGCTGAATTTACCAGCCTGTATTCCAGCGCCCGGTATATTTCCGCATAGCCGATTAGCTTGGTATCGCCTTCCTGCACGGGTTCCCCCGCCCAGACATGGAGCCATTGGCTGTAATTTTCTTCTTTCATCCTCTCCGCGATTTTTTTCATCTCGGGAGGACAATAAAGATTATCAGTATAATTAACCTTCTGTATATAAACATCCTCATGGGGATTTCTCGCCAAAGCAACCCATATCGGGTCATTTTCAAGCTCGCGGTTCATCGAAATCCATATCTGGGCGCCGGGTTTACGGATTGTAGGATCCAAAATTTCCCAGCTCTTTTTGGAAATGGACTGCCCCTCCTCTATCCAGCATATATCTACACCCTCCAAAGACTTGATGTTTTGTGCATTGTTGTCCTGCAAACCCTTAAATATAAAACGGCTGCCAGTCAAAATGTTTTCAATCCGGTCTTCGTAAAACCGATAATCTTCAAATCCCCAATATTCAGCCCGGTCTTTTAACAGTTTGTAAACGGAATCCTTGATGGAATTTTGCACTTCGCGCACACAGGCAATCAAAAGTTTCCCCTGACGAGCCAGTACCAGCAGCGCATCGGCAAATCCGTAAGACTTGCCTCCGGCGCGCCCTCCATAATAAAGCTTATACCTCACTTTCGGCATAGACAACAACGGGGCATACTGCTCTTGTATTTCGACCCGTATTTGTTCTTCTTTCTTTTTCTTTGCCATTAGTGTTTACTCTTACGTTTCCTTGCCCCAAGTTCTTTTATCAGCAGCGATACATTGACAACAGGTTCTCTTTTTTCACGCTCTCGTGCTAATTCAGCCAAAAAAGAAGAGATGCTTCCTTTCGAAACATCTCTTTTGGTTTCTCTTGTCTTTCTTTTTCTATGGTAACCTCTGTATTTTACGAACTCATCGTCTTTGCGAAGAATATTAAAACCTTTTTCTACCGCTTTACGCCTTTTTATTTCTCGTTCTTCCGCCTCTTTAATTTGCTTTGTGATGCATATTGCCCGAAAAACAAATCTTACCTCTGGATGTTCCCATAAAAAATTATTTAATTTATAATTTTCCGTTTTATTTTCTAATGCCCGTCTATGCTGTTCATACCTTTTTTTGAAATTTTTAGTCCTTCCTATATAAACCATATCGTTAATATTATTTCTAATCTCATAAACTCCGCTTTCTTCTGCCGCCTCTTCCCCTATCTCAAATATCAAAATTTTAGACAAAACACACACCCTCCCTCAAAAGTATTTCATCGGGAATTCTCGATACCACTTATAATTAAATCAATAACTTATTTTTTAGACAAAACCAAATCTTCACCCGCCTTATTCTACCTTTTTTCCCTTTACCTCCTGCCAATATCTCCCATCTTATTGTTTTTACTAAATTGTTATAAAAAGAATGCTTTTTGTGAGATGGTACCGATGGCGGTATGGTTGTTTGTGGTTTGCCAACCCGGCGCGCCCCCATCCCCCCTGTTTGGAAAAAGCATGCTTTCTCGCCGCGCCGCTGTATCGTGTGCGGTTTTCTCTCTGCTTTTCCTTGCTCTTGCTTCGTTCTCGTGCTTTGCTTGCGCTCTTTTGCTTTACTCCGTGCTTTTGGCTGTTTTCTTGGCTTTTGCGCTTTTCTTTGGCCTGCCTAATTTCTTCCCGTGGCTCACTTTCTTTTTAGGCTTGGCAATGGTTACGGCATCCGCGGCGCTTTCTGTATGAGAGCCGACAACTTCCGCTTCAATCGTGGGAATTTCCGCCGCTTTCCTGCTCTTTGTCTGCGCGTTGACATACACCACAAGCGCGGTTTTCGGGGCTTTATTTGCCAATGCTGCCGCTTCTTCTTTCGGGTCAATCCAGCCATTCCGCAGATTACCCAACAAATAAGGCACAACCCCCGAATTTCTCCCAAAAATAGCGTATTCTTCAAGATGTTTTTCCAATAGCGTCTTAGCTTTCTGAATAACGCGAGCGAAACTTGGCTTATCTCCATACCCCCACATCGTGCGTCTATCGCTAAAGCCTAAATAAAGAGCTAATCCGGCTTGAGTCGGCGCCTTATCCTTCATTACTGCGCGTCCATACTTATCAAGCTTTACACGCCCTTCATCATCTGTCAGCGGCTCAGGCTTTTCGAACTGGGCAAAATACTCGTCAATGCGTTTTTCCATTTCTTCCGGCTTGCCGTACTTCGCTACATTTGCCACCGTTTAAACGCCCTTTTTTATCTGTTAATCCCGATTATTTCCGTACATACATTAAAAGCCCGCAACTTTTAACCGCTGCGAGCCTTCAAATTCCTTTGTCTTGATACACTTATTTTCATTTATCATATTACTACATATTTTTTGACAAACAATTTATTTTTTTGTCTTGTGCATAACTCAATATTATACATTCTTATAGTATGTATAATATTTTATAACACATTGATTTTACGATAAATTTTTATCTTGACATTTGCGTTATTTTGTCGTATAATACACATAATAAAAAATAAATATATTTAACCGTCGGCAAGGCCGACACACTCACGGAGTAACACCATGCAATACTTTAAAAATATTTCAACTATTGAGCAGCTGCGAAAATCATACAATGCGCTTGCGAAACAATATCACCCCGACATTAACCACACCCCGGACGCCGTCCGAATTATGCAGGATATAAACGCCGAATATGCCGCCGCGTTCAAATGGCTGCAAAATCACGACAGCGAGCATTTAAATTGTTACGATAAAATCGACCCCGCCGCATACCCTGAAATCATATCTAAAATTATAGGCTTAACAGAGTTGACGATTGAAATATGCGGCTCTTGGGTCTGGCTCACGGGCAAAACGTGGCTTTACGCCGAACAATTAAAGGCTGCCGGGTTTAAATTCAGCCGGAGTAAAAAGGCTTGGTATTGGTCAGACACGATTAAATTTTCTCATTTTCGCGGTCGCTATTCATTAAACCAAATACGCGAGAAGTTTGGCGTTCAAAACGTAGAAACGCAACAATTAGAACTACTTTTTAACTAGGATTTTAAGAAATGAAAAAATTAAACGAAAGAGAAAAATCAATAAAGCGGGGGTATCTTGACTGTCTGAACGGTAAGCAAATTGCGCTTGCCTTGCGCGACAGCGGACAATGGACGCCGACCAAAAGCCCTAGAAAGTGTTATAAAATATCTTTTATGACTGATGACGGGTTCGGATATAGAGGTTATCCGGCAGTAATAGAGAAAACTTTTTTTGATGAAGGAGATTTTTAAAATGTCTAGTTTTGTATGTGGTGAAAAAACCTTTAACATTATTTACAACGGTTTAAATAAATATGTTGTAAATAATTCGTTTACATTTAACCAAATCAACGAAGAAATGGCGCAAGGCGGGTTTAAAATAACGAAGCGTTTCGCCAATGAAGAACAGGCAACCGAATTTTTAAAAGAGTTTAGGCTTTATGATATTTATAAAAAATCAGAAGTAACAACAGAAAAAAGACCGTTTCTAATCTGGAGCAATACTCAAACAAACGAAAAAAGCATTGAATATTTAGACTAGAAAGGGGCAAAAAAATGATAATAAGACAACACAGCAACACAAAAGATTACACCGTACACGCAACGAAAAACGGCGGCACGATATACTACACGAAAAGAAAATCAAATTTGCGCCGGTGGTTGAAGGTCAGAGGCTGGAATCTTGACGAGTTAAAAATTGAGTGGGTACAACATTAACAACTGGCGAGGAGTGATGAACAATGGAAGAATACAAAGGAAAGCCCGTCGAAATAATCGACAGATTCGGCGACAAAAGATTCGTTGACTTTGAACATATAGCCAACAATAAAACAAAATTCGCTTGCCTGCTTTATAAATACCGCGGCAAATGGTATTTTAAAAAAATGGAGGGAGCCGGGCAACTTTTAATTAATAAAGAAAATATAAAACAAGTTTTAATTTAAAGGAGTGCTGAACGATATTTAATTAAAACAAGAAAGAAAGGATTCTAAAAATGAAAAGTTATACTGTGAAAGTAAAATTTGTTTTTTCCGGCGATGTTACTGTAAAAGCAAAAAATCGCGCGGAGGCAGAAAAAATAATTTTAGAGAATGTTTGGGCTAGGCAAGCCAAAGTTGCCGACAATGAGCACCCGCAAATTGAAGACTGGGGAATTAATTGCACCAGTGAATCAACAGAAATAGTAAAATAACAGCAGCAAACCCCCGCAACTATAACAACGAAAGGATTCGAGAAATGTTTACTAAAATATCACAAGAAATTTTAAACCGTGCGTATTACTGGACGAGCTTTAACCCCGAAAAACGCGCGGAGAGATTCAACGCCGAATATGAGCAAGCACAGATTGATTTTGAAAACTTCGTAAACGCTCAAAACATAACCGACGAGCAGAAAAGCGAGTGTTTGGCGTACTGGTCAGATCGCTTGTATAAAAACGCCGTCGATTATCTGAATGCCGAATCACGCTGCATATCGTGGGCAATTACGGGTCCGGCAAAATTTCCGGTTAAAAAAGCCGAGAAAGCACAAGCCAGCGCGGAGGCAAAACTAAACGATTATGTTTACACGCTGGACAAGATGAAAAGCGCGGAAATTTTCAACCGCTATTTAACCGCCGAGCAGAAGCAAAATAGAGTTGACGAGCAGAAATGGCGCGAAATAAAATACACACTGTCCGAATTTGTAGCATATAAAAAACATGGGCTGACTCTTGACCCTAACAACTGGACTTTCAACGCTTTCCCGCATCTTAAAAGAGCGTTTACAACGCAAGCCCAAAACGGCAATTTTGCGATGTGTGATAAAATTTTAGAATATTTGCACGAGCGGCAATCCGAGGGGTTGAAAGTTGAGAAAAATATCAAAATTTTAACCGATATTTTGGACGAGTGGAAAGCAAAACTAGCAACACCGCAAGAAAGCACGGAGAAAGAGGTTGACGGCGTGCGGATTGTCGAGAATACAGAAGAGAACCGTTTACAACTCTTTTTTGATGGCAAACCGGAAGCAGACATTATAGCACTATTAAAACAGCACGCCTTTAAATGGTCGCCTCGGTTTAAGGCTTGGCAGCGGATTTTAACACCTAACGCAAAGTTTGCGCTTAATGAATATATTTTGCCAAAGCTATTAACCTCAAATTAACCACACAAGATATATCAAGAAAAAAAGGAGAATAAAATGCCGATTATAAATAAAGGATATTTAACAGGAATTGAAATCAAAACTATTCGCGAGGAGATTGGCATTACGCAGTCAGAACTCATGCGCTTACTAAAAGTAAAAAATTACCGAACGGTGCAACGGTGGGAATACGAAGAAGGACGCGCCCCGACCGGTGCTTGCGATGAAATTGTAGAACTCCTTAAAAATTCTTATTCTGAACAATCAGACATTGTAGAATCTTTGGTCGCTAAGTATAAAAGATGGGAGTATGCCGATTTTGCCTTAATTCTTTATCCTGAAGACGTTAAACGCAATGCTGCCGTTCGCAAGGCTTTCTGTCGTTTTATTGCAGAGGGGAAAAATGCCCATCTGGTGCGTTTTGACAAAGAGGATTACAATAATTACCTTTCGGCTCAAAATCTCTCTGACTGCGAAAAAAACCGCGATGCATGGGCAATTTATTACTGGAAAAAGGCTAAGGCTTAATCTTTTCCTTTTTCTTTGCGACATAAAAATCACAAAGCTCATCCAGACCGCGGCATAAATCACGTTTTAGCGCATAAACCATCTCGCGGCTTTTTCCTTTGACAGGTATTCTCTCTTTTTCAAGGGCAACGTGCTGCACAATCGCCCAGTTACAAAATGAAACGTTGCGGATAGCTTTATTAAACCGGTCTTCGGCAACCTCCCGGCTTTCCGAAGGATGTTTAAAACCTTGACAGTCAACACGAGGACGGCTCGGATCCATAGTGCGGATAATTCTCCCGGATTTAACAAAGTCGCGGTATAACAGTGTCCCCGCCCGCAGCCGGTCTTCAGCCCTCCAGCGCCCCTCCTCAATACTCAAAACCCCGGTTTGATAATACCTTTCTAAAATCCCGTCTTCCATCTCGCCCCTCCCTATTCGTAAACTTCCAGCGCTACGGCTTTTATATCCGGCCGCTCCTTAATCTCCGCCAACTTAATTTCTTTTGAATAATAAATCGGGCTTTTCGCATTACTCAAAGAAACTCTGCACTTCCCCCATTTTGCGCTTATCTCAACTTCTATCCGGTCGGCCTCCGCCGGATATTCAGCTATGCAGTCCGCAATAAACGTCCTTACCTTATTCCCTATATCTGTCATCGCGGCATACTCCACTGGCGGATAAAGCTTTCCAGTATTCGCTTGCAATCGCCGGATTTTGCCTTAACGCCTTTCAGCCCGGCCGCCTGCAAATCCTCATCGCTCGGAAATTCAAAATCGCGCGGCTGTTCTCCCCTTGCCGCGGTTCTTTTGCGGCACGAAAGCCTTAACCCTTCGTCAAAGTCCGCCGCCTCTCCGGATTTAACCAGCGCCGCCGCATCCCGGTAGCAGTACAGATTATGCCGGCACCGCCCCAAAGCAATGTCTTCGTGGAATCTTCGCTCCGGCATATCTTCAACCAGTTCGCCCGGCGGCTGATAGGCCGGCGACTGATTCTGCCGATTAAGCTTGATTATTTCGGCAATTTGGCCGCCTTTGGGCGCAAAACCGGTTTTGGATGTCGCCGCATATTGCGACACGGCCGCCTTGGCTTCGGCAAGAGTTGCATTCGCAAGAACCTGCTGCCAAACATCCCTCAACCCTTCGCTGTCCGCTCTGAAATCGGGATAAATGCTGCGGGTGTATTCTACCCAGTTGTTAAACTCAAAATTTTTCATCAAAACTCCTCATTCGGGTCAAATTGAGATAAAAATTCCCTCTCTTTTGCAAGCGCTGCTTGGCGAGCCTGTTCCCTTCCCGGCGGGTCTTTAGACGGCTTGTAAAACAGCTCTGCGCCGTTTGCAAATCCCTGATAGCCGGAATCAACGCAATGGCAGATAGCCCTTTTCGCCAAATCAAAATCGTTCCCTGTCAACTCCTTCAGCTTGGCAAGCATACGGCTGCGGCTCTCCGCGTTCTTGTACCTCCCGCCCTTTTTCCAGCTTTCCCAGTAATCGAACAGGCTTTCCCAGTCCAAAACGTCAGAAAAAGAAATTTTTTTCGGGGATTTTTTATTTTGGGGGACTACCCCTTTAGGGGTTAAGGGGGGATATATTTTATTTTTTTCTTCTTGGGGGTTTAAGGGGGTATTCTTGTTTTTTTCTTTTTGTTTAATCCCGGTTTCCGTTTGGTTTTCTTTTGGTTCCGTTTTGGTTTCGGTTTGGTTATCGTTTGGTTTTGGTTCGGTTATTTCTTGGTTATTTTCCGGTTCCGTTTTGGTTTCGGTTTGGTTATTTATTCTCTTCGGACGTCCGCCCTTGCTGCCGTTTACAAATTTTTGATTGTTGGCATCAATCTGCTGTTTAGCCAACGTCATAAACATTCTAACTTCCGGTGTTAAGTCCGGCATATCCCCATCAAGCGCATATTGCGCCAAGGCCATAAGACAATCAGCCTGAACGTTTTTATCCATACCCTTTAAGGCTTCGTAAAAACTGCGATAAAATACAAAGCTGTCCCTCATCTCAATTTCTCCCCAATCATTCTTGGAAAATTAACCGTAGAGTTCGTTACCAACCCTATTTAGTCCGTCTGGAACATCTATCCGGCAGCCATAGCAATACTTTAACACGAGTATCAGTAGCTCTCGAACAGCCAGAAACGGCAGTTTTAAAGGGATTAAAAGTTTATGCAATTTGACTCTCCTTAAAAAAGGCGTTAGAGTCCCCACGAATCCAAAATAAACAAAAATAAAGGAACTCTAACATGGATGTTAATACTATTCTCAAAATAATATTTTCAGTAGATAGCTGGCCTAAAGCCATAACAATCATTTGCGCTTTTTCCTTCATCCTTTATTATCATCTGTACAAACTGCATTTTTATCGCTACGGATACCGTAATCCAAAACGCTGCCCGAATTGCGGCTCAAAATCCTGCAAAAAAACTGGCGGAATTTTTCCCACAGAAAACTGGTATTGTCCCAAATGCGAAAATTCTTATACCTATGATGTTTCCCGTAAACACGGTAAATAACCCCGTCTTCTGAATAATCCGCTTTTACGTGCCCTAGATTACGGCTATCTAGCCAAGACCATAAATCATATTCTAACCTGTAAATATCTCTTAACGGTAAAACTACTCTTCCTTTCCCTTTCATGAAAATAATAGATTTATCATCTTTTGTAGTTGTCCATCTATAATCTTCTGATAATTCTAACTCACTCACTCGCTTTTCTCCTCTATACCGTAAAAGTCGTTCGCTGTTACCTCGCCTTTCGTATAAGCGACAATCTTTGCCATTGTTTCAGGACGGGGGATTTTCTGCCCAATTGCCCACGCCCTCACAACCGGGTGTTCTAATTCTAAATCTCTCGCCATATCGGCCATCGTTTTATGTTCTTTTTCTAACCATTCTTTTAGTTTCATTATTTTGACCTCCTAAAATTCTGTTAAAGCATTTTGCTATATTTTGCAAGAAAAAAATAAAGCAACAAGCTTTATCCACAAGAATACATTGACCAACAAAGCTTTTTGCTTTATAATATTAGAAAAAATAGAGGTGGATTTGGCTAAGAATAGAATAAGAGAGCTTAGAAAAGAAAGAGGACTAACTCAAGTTGAGTTAGCTAAAATTCTTGGTGTTACCCAAAATGCCATTTATAAATTAGAAACAGGAGAAAGCGACCTAAACACTAAATGGATGGAAAAGCTTTCATCTGCATTAAATGTAAAACCATATGAACTATTGCCAATAGAATGGCAACCCCAACCCATAAGCAAAGAAGAAGAGCAGATTCTTGCCCTATTCAGAAAAAAAGAACAAACCGCCCCTGCTTCTCCTCCAGACAAAACAAATCTCTATAAATCCTCCAAAAATAAAGTCAGCTAACGACAATTAAAGGAACCAAATAAAATGGAAATTATCATAACTTTAGTTATTGCATATATTTTATTTGTACTAATCCATTTAAATGCCACAAACACACAAATGAAATTACAAGAATATAAATTGGTTAAATTTAAAGAAATAAATAATCTCTATTATTCAACCTTTATATTTACGGTTATTTATAAAAATCAAGAAATATATTATAAAGTAATTTTTGAAACAAATAATCCTACATTAGGGGGATTTGATATGCTAGAATCCTGCAAACAAAAAGGAATCTATTTTGAGGATTTAATTGGGAAAAAAACTAAAACTGACTTGGGACTAATAACTTGTGATAAATTTATAAACGAAGATTTCTTTCATTTCGGCCATAAAGAACATTGGAATGAACTTCTTACAATAGCTCTAAATGAACAGAAAGAATGCGTTTCGGAATTTTTGTTAATTTTTGGAAGAATTGGAAATAAGTAATATGGAAAATTTAAACGAAAATCCTATAAAGCATCTGGCTGTTACTTCATTACTCATAATTGCCTTAGCTTTTTTAGATATGCCTTATGGCTTTTATACCTTTCTCAGAATATTTTTATTTATTACTTCAATTTTTTATCTTTATAATACGCCTAAAGACAGTCCTCTTTTTCTTCTCTCTTGGCTAATTTGTGCTATTATTTACAATCCGATAATTCCTTTAGAACTAAGAAGAAGTGAATGGCAACTGGTTAACATTTGTACAATGGCTTATATCATTTTCTGGATATGGAAAAATCTGGACGAAAGCAAGCGTCGTTTCTTTTTAGAAGATAGAGAAATTTGGACACTCATTATTATAGCGATATTTTCAGTTATAATATTTAGTTAACAGCTTGACTTTTATTGATGTATTTTATAATATGCTAAACGAGCTTGAAAAACTCACTCACAATGCGCTACTTGGCGGAGTCTGTGTAATAGATTGAATAAGCAGGCACTAATTGTGAGGTGTTTTCAGCTCCGCCGCCTTAGCGTTTAAGGTTTCCCTGAAAAGGAATCGCAAATGGAAGAGGAAATATATAAACAAACCCTCAATTTTATTGCCGATAAACTGGAAGAAATTGTAAAACTTATCCGAGATTTAACGGCAGAGAAAGACAAGCCCCTGAATTAAGGGGCTATTTTTTATTTACACACAATATAGCTTTTTGCTTTATTTTTTTATTGACATTTATAGCATTTTGCTTTATTTATTTTTTCAGAACACACAAAGACAGCGCAAGCAAAACATCTGACAGCCGCCTTTGAGTGTCAGGGAAAGGTTTGGTTAACTCTACGCTACTTCTCCTTTCCCGCCTTAACAGGGAGGGCATCCAACCAACCTATCGCCCTCCCGCCTACTCTGAAAGGAAAAATAATGACTGAAGAAGAAAAGAAAAAAATCATAAAGCACCATCTGGATGAAATCGCCAAAATATGCCCACTACGCATCGGCGTCTTCGGCTGGGAAGAGGGAGATGCGATTAAAAATACATCTTTTATCAGCGGGGATGCCTTAAATCTGGGTTACATGCTGGCTAAGATAAAAAAAGATGCCCCCGCCGCCTTTAAAGCAATGAAGCTTGTTGAGTTTATGGAGAAAGAAAATAATGACGCCAAAGAAGACTAATCCCCTTAAATTAGAAGATATATTGTTTAACCTCTGCAAACAAGTTGAGCAGCAAAATAAAGACCTTATTACTATCGCAAATATTGTCAAATTCAATTTGCGTTTGAATGATAAATACAATGCCAAACTGCGCCGTTTGGAGCAGGAGGAGGCAAAATTCTTTCGTTGGAACTGCATCATTCTTAGCTGTATCGGCTTGCTTATGAGTATTTTAATGTGGTGGTGTGAGTAATGACAAACTGGGAACAAAAGCTCGACCGGCTGTATCCGAAACTTCGCATCGGGCGCAAGTGTGCCAACCCGGCTTGTAACCGCCAAGCCCTGCATTGCCACCATATCGTGCGGAGAAACGTCGACCTGTTGCGGTATGACGTCAACAACCTGCTGCCGTTGTGCGAAGAGTGCCATCGCCAAATCCACGACGAGGGACTGTATAACCGCGGCATGGATTTTATTGACGAGGGGCGGCGCGCCTATCTTCGGCGGATGAAAAACATTGATTTCAAACAGTATCTGCTGGAGCTGAACATCACCAAAGACGACTTTTTCCGGCAAAAGGAACGCGAGCTTTTAGCCAACATCGGCAAAACCGAGTTCAGGCAAAACACCCCCGAATGGCTAGAGGAAAAGAACAGCGGCATCGGCGCGAGCGAAATCGCCGCCGTCGTCAAGTCTTTCGTGCCGCAAAAGGAACTGATGGAGCTGATGGGCGAAAAACCGGCGCTCAACTTCCTGAGTGAGGATTTGTATTCCACCGGCTATCAGGTGTACCACAAAATCA
>ENA-OROM01002596-OROM01002596.1-human-gut-metagenome-genome-assembly--contig:-NODE-2596-length-12735-cov-7.549290_pt1 | contig 12735 bp, 7 predicted proteins | sample MGYA00242129_ERZ509050 | MGnify/ENA primary metagenome ERZ509050 (study PRJEB26280, sample SAMEA2338701) | human gut metagenome | biome: human gut; feature: human-associated habitat; material: faeces...
TTGTATTAGGATTATTGACAAAAACTCAAAGGGGTGTTATTGCTGAATAGTTACTGAATTATAGCTATCTCCCAACAAGTATTGACACATGGATAGTCCGACTAAACCTAATAACTTATTCTCGTTTTCCTCTACAGCTACGGCTTGATTAAACTCAATCCTGGCTTGTTTTATATAGTCAATTTGGTCTTGTCCTGATGCATTACGAGCATATTCTAAATTAGATTTTGCAGAATTAAATGCTTGATGAAGCAATCTTGTGATTAATGTGTTAACCCCTTCTATCAACCCAAAATATTCTACAATTTTGGTTGATGCTCCTATAATTGTACCTATGGGAACTGCCATAATATCATTTTGATTATGTTGTCAAACGTTCTATAATGGAAGCGTATTGCTGCTTTATTGCGTTTTTATGTTCTGTATATGCTTTATCGAAATTACGATGATTATCGGAAGAGAAACCTCCCCAAAATGTACTTTCTGGTTTTGAATAAGACCATAAAAGACCTATCTCGTTAACTTTTTTTTTAGTTCTATCATACCACTCTTCCTTCCAATACAATTTACCTGAGCCACAATAGCTATAAGATTCCAACCACGCAGAGAAATCCAATTCTGATTTTTGTCTGAATTGAGAACATAATTTATTTTCATGTATTGTATAATAACAAAGTGATATCAGGAAAGACGTTTTCCATCTTTTTTCCAAAAGTCCATTAGAAACAAAAAAACTATTTGATTTAGAATCAAACAATTGAAGGGCAGAGCGCAGCTGTGTAAGTGCCATATTCAATTCGCGTTCAGGACAACTAGATATTCTCATGTCACGAATGGAATTTAAAGCCGCTTGCAATTCTGTTGTCCCTATCTCTTCTATTACACTTTCTGTTTTAGAGATGAAATTTGTTCCCAATTTGTATATTGAATATGCTTGACGCATACTTTCTATTGACATAATGAAACTCATAAGAATAGTATTTTATTAAATCATAGAGATTTTTGTATTGATTGTTTTAATGCCTCGGCTTTTGATATGTATTTATGATTGTAGCCTGGATAGTCAATTATGCGACTCAAACATCTAAGTGCTGCATTTTTGTCACCTAACTCTTTAAAACATGATGCTGCAATTAATTCCGAGATACAATATTGGTCTTTTGACATTAGACTAACTTGTATCTGTGAAGCATCTAATGCCTTAATAGCATCCCTATATTGCCCTTGGTCATACAAGGCTTTCGCATCCTTAAGTTTGCGATTATAGCCATTAATATTGTCGAAAAATCCCATGTAATTTTTATCATTATAAATTAAATTCATTCTTTATTTCCAGTGCCATTTTTTTTGAGTCTTTCAGTACCGAATGATAGTAAGGATTAATTGTCCATCGTGACATAGATAAAATAACATTAATACTATTCAGTGCACTTTGATTATACCCTAACTCAGCATAACAAACTGCCTTTAAAAGATACCCTGCTAAGTTTGCAACACTTTTTTCATTAGGGGATAAATAGAGACTTTCCAAAATGTCAAGAGCATCTTGGCATTTATGTGCTTTTGCCAATTCATGGGCTTCTTTTATTTTGTTTTTTCTATCGAAATTATTAACTATTTCGATACCTTTAGAAATCCCTTAAAAAAAAGCTTTATCCATTTCAATTATAATTTAGTTATTCGTTAATAATATAGTTCTTTTATAAACTTTATATTAAAATGTTTATACTTCCCATCACCAATCCCAACAAAGCGCCCAACCACACGATGGCTTTGAGTTCTTTGTCCATGACTTGGAAGATGAGTTTCTCAGTCTCGTTTACGTCCATTTCGTTGATACGTTCCCGAACAATCTTGCTGATATCAATAGATTGAAGAATCTTTGGCAGATGTTCGGTTATGATACTTCTATATATGGACTCTATAGTGTTGCCAGCTTGAACCAACTGCTCTTCATGCCCTTCAAGCAGTTTACTTACAGGCTTGTTCAAGAAGTTGTCCACTTCGCCTCCAATCATATTGGATACGATCTCCTCGCCATTGTCGCGGAGCATTGTATTGATGTTCTTTGCAAGGAAATGCTCGGCTGGCTCACGAAGCATACCTAAGAACTTGGCAACGATATTGCCGCCAAATAGCCCAGCCGCCATTCCACCTATGCCACCCAATGTGCCACCAATGCCGGAAAGCAACTCATGTGCCCCATCGATGGTTAGCTTTTGCGCTACATGGTCAATAGCTATGTGAGCAACCTTCTCACCTACTGAAGAGTCTGCCAACTTCTCGTATGTTTGCTTCGTAATACTTTGGTTGACATTGTCCGAGATATTGCGGATCTCTTCTTGGGAAAGGTAATGGCCAAGGAATTCTGCAAGTGTCTCGTTGTTCTTCTTCTGTGTAGCGATGAATTCCTCCGCAGACGAGCGCACTTTGGCTATCATTTCTTCCGACAGAAGGTACTTTTCCAATACCTCTTTGTTCATCAGATTCTCGCTGATAACACCTCCGATAGCCTCGGCTATACGCCCTTTCTCCTTCGGAATGATTCCTGGAGTAAAAGGTATGTGAACTCCAAACAGATATTTTGCTGTATGGGGTCGAAATAGCATTCGTATGGCGATGTCGTTGGTGATGTAACCAATAACTCCGCCCAACAAAGGTGCTATGATATATGACATTTCCATAATTGTTTATTTTAATAACAATAAGAGGACAAGCTTGGCTTTTCTATCACCACTGAAATGAAAAAATCATTTCGTTTTAGGTCTCTTATTTAGTTTTCATCTCTTTTCTGTCTTATTACATCCCATCATGTGTCACTAAACTACAGCTTCACATCGTTCCAAGACTTTCAGAAAGTCGTTGGGTATATAGGCGGTGATAAATATTCCGATGCCCTCCAGTTCCAACGCAATGCGCTGTTGTCCTGCCGCTCTCACCACCCTGCCGATGACGCCTTTGAAGTCGCCCTTGGTGACTTGGACGAGGTCGCCACTCTTGTAGCGGACACGGTCCTTGGAGATCATGCCACTATGTTCGCTGGGGACGCTGGTGGCTTTGATGAAGTTGAGCATTTCGTTGTCGGGAATAACGATGGGAGGATTGAGGCCTGTGGCGTTTTCTAGGGGTTTGGTTTTGTCGGTGTAGTATTTCAGCCATTTGGAGGAGGGGGCGGGATCCTTGACGAACTGTTCGGCCATTGTGCGGCTCAACCGAGCGAAAACAATATCGGGAAGCAGAGGCTCGTGAAAGGTTCTCCGCTTCCCGTTGATGAGTTTCGTGATGTCGTGCATCGGAACGTAGGTCTCAATGTCGTTGTCTTCGAGCAAATCAACTGCCTTTTTCCAGCGTCCGTATGTCGCGCGGAGAACAAACCATTGGGGCCTATCCTTAGGTATAAAGTTCGAGGATTCCCCTTCTGAGCATCTTGCGGCGCCTGGGGCGCCTTGAGCTTCGGGGAGGGCACAGGAGGTAAGTCCTGCGCTCGAGGGATTGTCACCGCCTCGTCGGGAGTTCACATTAGGCAATGTGTCCATTTAGGTCGTGTCTTAGATCCAGGTCTGGATGACACTAACAAAAAAAGCGTGAACCGTCCGTTGTCCGATCCACACTCTGAGGCCGTGAGAAAGTGCCCTATACTGCTGAACGAACAACAGTATAGCCCACGCCGATATGATATATAGCAATTATTGCACACTAACACAAGCCGAGGATATTGTATGCCATAGTGGCAGAGCACAATATCTGCTCATGCAAAATGTGACAACTTGGTATAATCACACCCGGGACATCTACCGTTGTCATGTTCAAGGCAGTACATTGTTTCTCGAAATTTCTCACGTTTCAGAGTGTACGTTGAACTTGACGCTTGTAAACGCCTTTTATGTCTGGACTGCTTAGACAAAGCTGGCTGAGGCACGGTTCGACATGCTCCTGCTATTGGGGCTTCCCTACTCTCGGGCATCACAGCTTTTCCCACCCTAGGCCCACTTCGTATAGTGTTCACCCTCGGGGTGACTCGCTACACTTTGTACGGCGTAGGCTGCCGACTCTATCATAATGGAAAGAACTCGTCTCACGGCATGATTGTGGTCTGGCTTTTACAGTCCGACACAAATTTACAACTATTTTATGAATCAAAGAAAAGTTTCTTAAAATATTTTTGTTTTCAACCCCCAAATTTATGTTTTTCAACCCCTAAATTAACATTTAGAGGGTGGGAGCGTCCCCCAAAACGGAGCAACAAGTGTAGTTTGCGATGATTCACTACAACCTGCTGACATGGGAAAACAAGAGCAACAACAAGTACTAAAAATACAACGCTTTCGATAAGTCATGCGCAGAACCGAGCTTGATCGAGTTATGCCATGGCGAGAAAGGTGCCATGAAATGGAGCGCTTCGCAGGGACATAATCCTGCCGAAATGAAACAACAAGAAACAACGCTCCGCGAGGGTCCATGTGGCACAATGAAACGAAATCAAGTCTTGTGAGAGACCAAAATCAATCTTTGAAGCGGATCGTTGCTGTACTCGTCAGATGAGTTGACCCTGTGTATTTAGACCGAAACAGTAAAAATATTCACAGGATATTTTGTAATGTTTACTTACCACCAAAACTTATCTTAAGACACGCATCGTGACTATTGGCTACGGATGGAAGCAAGAGCTTTCTTGTAGCCCAAACAGCGGGAAGAACGTGAGAAAAGGCTATAATGGACGCTTTTTCGCTGACACAGACTTTGTTAAATGAATACGGAGAAAAAGTTAATGGGTCGTTAATTCATGCTAATCGACTTGCATTCGGCAGGACGCGGGGTTATCTTTGTATAGCTGCTGCGCCTTGGCGAGTGATGCATCAATCATCGCTGTATGAAAGGGAGAGCACAACAAGCAACCGTAATGTAAAATATAATCCAAACACATGACAATGGAAAAGTTAAACTTCTTACATAGAGCATTCGTCAGGAGTCGCATCCTATCGTTCTCGTATCGATCCCGTATTGATTCCGTATCAATCCCGTATCAATCCCGTATTGTTCTCGTATCGTCCTCCTATCGTTCTCCTATCGTTCTCGCTTACAGAAGCGGAAACAATACGGAAACGATACGTAAACGATATTTGTTCGATGGGAAGATGATACAAGGTTAACACGTAGCTGATACTTGGAAGAAGGCTGTCACCACGAGTCTGCCACTTTGTCACCCTGTCAGTTTGGCGAGACCGTTTTGGCGCATTGGCACGCTTTTCGCAATGAGAAGGGTGAGGTCCGCAAGGCAAGTGCCGAGGGGTCTCGCAGAAAAGTCAAAAACAAAAACGATTAAAAATATTACGATCATGACAATTAAACCGTTAGCAGACAGAGTGCTGGTTCTTCCGGCACCGGCAGAGGAGAAAGTGGGTGGAATCATTATTCCCGACACCGCCAAAGAGAAACCGCAGCGCGGCAAGGTGATTGCCGTCGGCGAGGGCACGAAGGACGAGAAGATGATCCTGAAGGCCGACGACGTGGTGCTTTATGGCAAGTATGCTGGCACGGAGATTGAGAACGAGGGCACGAAATACCTCATGATGCGCCAGAGCGATGTGCTCGCCATCGTCACCGAGTAAAGAGGTGGTGAGGGACGCAACGAATTGTAAAATTGTATTTATCAAATAAAAACAGAAGAAACGATCATGGCAAAAGATATTAAATTCAATACAGAAGCACGCAATCTGCTCAAGAGCGGCGTGGACCAGTTGGCCAACGCCGTCAAGGTGACACTCGGCCCGAAGGGTCGCAACGTGGTGATTGGCAGAAAGTTTGGCGCACCGCAGATCACCAAGGACGGTGTGAGCGTGGCCAAGGAGGTAGAGCTGGAGGACAGCCTGGAGAACGCAGGCGCACAGCTTGCCAAGAGCGTGGCCAGCAAGACGGGCGACGACGCAGGTGATGGTACGACCACGGCTACGATTCTCGCCCAGGCCATCGTCAACGAGGGTCTGAAGAACGTCGCTGCTGGTGCCAACCCGATGGACTTGAAGCGTGGTATCGACAAGGCCGTCAACGCGGTGGTGGACTACATCAAGGACAACGCCGAGGTGGTAGGTGACAACTACGACAAGATCGAGCAGGTCGCCACGGTGAGTGCCAACAACGACCCGGAGATCGGTAAGCTGCTGGCCGACGCCATGCGCCAGGTGAGCAAGGACGGTGTGATTACCATCGAGGAGAGCAAGACCCGCGACACCAACATCGGTGTGGTAGAGGGTATGCAGTTTGACCGCGGCTACCTGTCTGGCTACTTCGTGACCGATACGGACAAGATGGAGTGTGTGATGGAGAATCCGTACATCCTCATCTACGACAAGAAGATCAGCAACATCAAGGACTTCCTGCCCATCCTGCAGCCTGCTGCCGAAAGTGGCCGTCCGCTGCTGGTGATCGCCGAGGATGTCGATTCTGAGGCTCTCACCACGCTGGTTGTCAACCGTCTGCGTGCTGGCTTGAAGATCTGCGCCGTCAAGGCTCCGGGCTTCGGCGATCGCCGCAAGGCCATGCTGGAGGACATCGCCGTGCTGACTGGTGGTGTGGTGATCAGCGAGGACAAGGGTCTGACGCTCGACAAGGCCACGCTGGAGGAGCTGGGTACGGCCAAGAAGGTGACGGTCTCCAAGGACAACACTACCATCGTCGATGGTGCTGGCACAAAGGAGAACATCAAGGAGCGTGTGGCTCAGCTCAAGAACGAGATTGCCAACACGAAGAGCTCTTACGACAAGGAGAAGCTGCAGGAGCGCCTGGCTAAGTTGGCTGGCGGTGTGGCCGTGCTCTATGTCGGTGCCAACTCCGAGGTGGAGATGAAGGAGAAGAAGGACCGCGTCGATGACGCACTCTGCGCAACGCGTGCCGCTGCCGAGGAGGGTGTCGTCGTGGGTGGTGGTACTACCTACATCCGCGCTCAGAAGGTGCTTGCCGACCTCAAGGGTGAGAACGCCGACGAGCAGACGGGTATCAACATCGTCTGCCGCGCTATCGAGGAGCCGCTGCGCCAGATTGTCGCCAATGCTGGTGGCGAGGGTGCCGTGGTAGTCGATAAGGTCCGTGAGGGCGAGGGCGACTACGGTTACAATGCCCGCAAGGACATCTACGAGGATCTCCGCGCAGCTGGTGTCATCGACCCGGCCAAGGTGGCTCGCGTAGCCCTGGAGAACGCAGCATCCATCGCTGGTATGTTCCTCACCACGGAGTGCCTCATCGTCGATAAGCCCGAGAAGGAGCCGATGATGCCCGCAGCACAGCCGGGTATGGGTGGCATGATGTAATTCTGCGACACAAAACCCCAAATATATTTGAAAAGTGGAGGTAGTCCCCTTGGTGGGAATGCCTCCACTTTTTGTTTCCCCATGGCCTGACGGCAGGAAAAATCGACAAAGACAAGGAAAAACAACAAGAAAACAAAAGATTCTTTCCGTTTACAACCTTTATTAGAAAAAATATGATTACTTTTGCAGCAGAGGAGCGGACGGATCGTACTCGACGACACCCATCCGCCTACCCCACTAATGAACCTTCCAAGACAGAAACCTATAAAAGACAGAATAATGATGAAACAAACGATGCACAAATCCACGACTTCCGCAATATGGCTTGCGGCTGTGGCGGTCATAGCCCTCGTGGCAAAGCCGACAAGCGCCTGGGCACAAAATCCCAAAACCTTCACGGAGTATGTCAACGAGATCATCGAGACGCAGCAGGAGCAGGATGAGCCCGAGGGAGAACGCGTATTCTTCACGCCCTACCTCACGAATGACACCCACTACATGGTGATCTCCGACATCAGTACCAACACGCTGTACAACGTCTGCGAGGGCGCATTCTGCGTCATGGACAACAACCTCCTCACGGTGTGGTCGGTAGATGGAGCGTATCTGTTTGGTCCGAACTGGAAGCCCCTCGGACTGTACGACACCCACCCGATGTGCTTTGACAACGGAGCCTTGCTGGTGAAGTCGGCAAAGAAAAACAGTCTCGGCAAGGAGTACTACTCCATCCTCTACAAGAACGGAGCGGTGCGCAACCTCGACCCGTCATGGGAGCCCCAGTCAAGGTTTGTCGATGGACTGGCTGCCGTGACCAAGAAGCAGGGCTACACCGAGATGGGCAATTTCTTCATCAACACGCGGGGTGAAAAGATGCCTTCGCCCAGCAACCTCTATTTCGGCTATGCCGGCGAAAAGACGCGAGCCCTGAGATGTGGACTGCGCGCCTTTGAGACGAAGGACCACAAGTGGGGATACATGGACGAGAAGTGTCAGGTGGTGCTGCAGCCGCAATGGGACAAGGTGCGCGACTTCAGCGAGGGCTATGCCTGGACGTTCAAGAGAAACACCAGTGACGGCACCCACACCGCCACCCTCATCGACAAGACGGGCAAGGTGGTGCAGACGGTACCGAGCTTCTCTGCTATGACGTCGCTCAGCAGGACGTATATGATCGGTGATGTTTGCGACGGCAAGTACTACCTCTACTCCAACGAGTCGGAACCGACGACGACCTACTACGACCTCAAGGGCAACGCACTGGCGATATCCCACGGCGGAACCTCCTTCTACGAAGGCCATGCCCTGGTGCGCGGCGTCAAAGACACCTGGGACCGCATCTTGCTCGTCGATGACGACTTCACGGTGATGGACAGCTACCCCACCTACGCCAGTTGCGGACACGATATCTATGCCGACGAACTGTGGGTGACGAAGCCCTTCGAGCCTTTCGGACTCCATACCATCCATTCGGAATCGGTCGTGATAGACAGCAGGGGACGACTGGTACTCAAAGAGATGAGTTCCCCATGGTCTTCCGACTACATCAGAGGATTCAGCCAGCCGAGCAAGGATGGCTATATCGTGGCAAACAACATCAATGTCGGCGACAAGCGATACCTGGCGCTGATCAAATATACAGGCGAGATCGCCTGGCTTTTTTCAGCAGAAACTTTCTCCGCCAAGGATTTGACAGGATTCATCAAGGCTCCCAACTTCAACGACACGACGATAATAGTAAAAGATCCGCCTATCACCGATAAGCCCAAGGGACCCACGCAGGTGACAGACGCGACCTACAAGGTGAACATCATCTGCAGTCCGAAGGAAGGAGGCACGGCCAGCGTTGTGGGCAAGTCGCCCATCAAGTATGGTGACAAGGTCTCCATCAAACCGGCTGCCAACGAGGGCTGGGTGGCATCGAGCATCAACGTGGAAAAACAGGAGGTGGGCGAAGAGCCGTTTATGGTCACGGACGACGTGACGGCCACCGTGTATTTCCTCCAGCGTCCCGTCTTTGAACCGATCGACCGGACCAAGACCTACGAGGGCAAAGTGAAGATCATGGAACTGGACGACGCGCCGGTCTATGTGACGCTCTATGCCACGATGAGCAAGGACAAGGACATCAGTTGCCCGTTTGGCGACAAGACCTACGGCTACCTCACCCTGATGCTGGACCCGAAAATGAGATACAACGGCAAGGGAGTGTCGGTGAACGGCTTCTTCCCGCCGATGAAGATCATCGGTTTCCAGCACGAGGGCGGCAAGCAATATCTCGTGGCCGATGGCGGATCCGTCATGTACCACGACCTGCGCGTCACGACAAACGACCTGCTGGCCAACCTGTGGTTCAACCTGCTGGTGAGGATGGACGGCTTTGAGTCGGGAAGCATCGTCCCGCGCCGCTACCGCATCGAGATGACCAACGTCAACGAGAAGACGGGCGAATGTACGCTGGGCAACCTGGAGGTATTCTCCCGCAGCAAGGGATGGGTGCCGGGACAGGATCCGTCGATTGCCAGACACACCGCCAGCAAATTCCCCTCGCTCAGCGGTGGCGCCCACGACCTGGGCATTGCAGCTGACTACTTCAAGGGATGCACGCTGAAACTGGCCAAGAAGCGCGACGACGTGCTCTGGTATCCGCCGCTCGAATGGGCAAAGAGCCAGACCGAATATGACAAGAAGATAGAGAAGATGAAGGACACCTACCTTCACTTCATCACCGATTGCGAAGCGCTGTTCGGCCTATAACATCATACTCATCTTTTACGCAAGAACAAGAAAAGAATGAAACTCATCACCACCAGCGACTGGCACATCGGCAACCTCTTTCATGGCAGCGACCGATTGCCCGAACATCGCCACTTTCTGCAATGGCTGCTCTCGCAACTGCGAGCGCAGCAGCCCGACGCTCTCCTTGTGGCGGGCGACGTCTTTGACAATGGCAACCCATCGGCAGCGGCACAGTCGGCCTACTACGAGTTTCTGGACGAGGCCACGCAGGCTTGTCCAGACCTCCACATCATCATCACTGCCGGCAACCACGACTCGGCCAGCAGGCTGGAGGCGCCCCGTGCGCTGCTGACCCGACAGAGGGTGGAGGTGAGGGGCCATGTGCACCGCACCTGGCAGCAACAGGAGGAGGGAGGACGATGGGTGATCGACTATGAGGACCTGATGATACCGCTCACGGGGCGGACGGGCGACCGGGTGGTGGTGCTCGCCGTGCCCTTCCTCCGGAGCGACGTCGTGCAGAACAGTTGTTATTCGCAGGGCGTCACGGACCTCTTGCGCCAACTGACGGACCGTGCGAGGGAGCTATATCCTGACACGCCAATCGTCATGATGGCTCACATGTATGCCAAGGGGGCCGACATCGCCGAGCGGGATGCCAGCGAGCGCATCATCATCGGCGGACAGGAGGAGGTGGAGATGGGGGACTGGGAGAACCACCCCGACTACCTGACCTGTGGTCATATCCACAAGCGGCAGCATATCTGGAACACCCGCTGGGCACGCTACACAGGGAGCGTCCTGCCCATGTCCTTTGCCGAGAAGGACTACCGCCACGGGGTCGATCTGGTCACGACAGAGGCGGACGGCAGGTGGCGAGTGGACTTCCTGGAGTATGAGCCCCAACACCCGCTGCGCATCCTGCCGGAGACAGACGAGGCGATGTCGCCGAAGAAACTGCAGAAGATCATCAAGACAACACTGCCCGACAGGGTGGATGGGCTGCTGGGCGACGACTTTGTCTATCTTGTGCTCAAGGTGAAGACGGAGAAGGCAAGCAACGACGAGATCAAGGCGCTCCACGCGCTCGTAGAGACAAAGAACGCCGTGCTCTGCAAGACGCAGCGGGTCATCGACGACATCGACCTGACAACCATGACGGGGCAAGAGGAGATACACAGCATCGACGACATCCTCAACCGCGACCCGCTGGAGACGCTGAAGGAGACGTTCGCCATCAAGCACAACGCCGAGATGACGGCACACCAGGAGCAGATGCTCCGCCATCTGATAGAAACCATCCATACAGATCAGGAGAAAGCATGAAGTTTATCAAGTTAGAGATACTCAACCTGGCCTCCCTCGACCGGGAGGAGGGAGAGACGATCCATTTCACATCGGGAGCTCTAGGCGAGAGCAATATTTTCAGTATTGTGGGGCCCACGGGCAGTGGCAAATCGACGATTCTCGACGCCATCTGCCTGGCGCTCTACAACCGGGCGCCTCGCTATCCGCGCAAGAAGGGCGACCGCAACCAGAACATCGAGATCTATGGAACGCCGGAGGAGGGGGAGCGCAACCGACTGGCGCCTACCGACTCGCGCAACATCCTGACGCGAGGACGGAAGGAGGGCTACAGCAAACTGACGTTTCGGGCCAACAACGGCCTGGTGTATCGGGCCGAGTGGTATGTGCGGTTTCAACGAGTGAAATACGAGAACGTGAGAACGGCGCTCTATCTGCTGGGCAGCAAGGAAGGACGGCCCACGGAGGAGGAAGCCGACTGGAGTACGCTCCCTGAGCTTATCGGCCTCGACTACGACCAGTTTCTACGCACGGTTCTCATAGCGCAGGGATCGTTTGCCAACTTCCTCACGGCCAAGGAGAACGAGCGCTACGAACTGCTGGAGAAGCTCATCGGCTGTGAGGAGCAGTATGCCCTGATCGCGGCGGATATCAAGCAGCAGCGGGACCTCGCCCAGCAGGCTTACCAAGCGGTGACGGCGGATTTCGCAGCCTTCGAGAAAGACCTCATCGACAGTGAGGAGGAACTCCAGCTACTCGCCGACCGCATCAAGCAACTGGAAGAGGAGGACCGAAAGGCCAAGGCCGAACTGAGTGCTGTGACGGAGGCTTTGGCTTGGTATGTGGCCGACGATCAGCAGCGACGGAACATCGCGCGCTACGAGGAGGCGTTTCTTGGTGCGCGCCAACGCCTCGACGCCATCAAGGGGGATGTGGATCGGCTTCGGTTGCACGACGCTACGCTGCCGGCCGTGGATCTCTACAAGGCGATGCGCACGGCGGAGCGCAACAGGGCCAGAATGGGCACTGAACTCGAAAGGATCACCAAGCAGCGGACCGAGAAGGAACAGCTGCTGGAGGCGGAGAACCGCAGGCAGACTGAGTTGACGCAGATGGCTGCCGATGCTGGGAAGGAAGTGGAACAGATGAAACCGCACATCGACCGGGCCCGCATTATCAAGGGCGAACTGGCGGCCGCTTCCCTGAGCGTCAAGGAGAAGCAGGAGGCGCAGGCCGTGGCGGAGAAGGCGATCCAAAAGGCGGACCAGCAGGTGGCGGACAATGCTGCTGCCATCGTCAAGGCGGAACGGAAACAGAAAAAGGCGGAGGAGTCGCTGACCGTGCTGCGAAAGGAGGTAGAGGCCCGAAGCGGACAACTGGCAGCGGCGGT
>ENA-OROM01002602-OROM01002602.1-human-gut-metagenome-genome-assembly--contig:-NODE-2602-length-12718-cov-2.199795_pt1 | contig 12718 bp, 10 predicted proteins | sample MGYA00242129_ERZ509050 | MGnify/ENA primary metagenome ERZ509050 (study PRJEB26280, sample SAMEA2338701) | human gut metagenome | biome: human gut; feature: human-associated habitat; material: faeces...
CAAAGGAAGTAAAGATTGAAGTATTGGGTACTGCTTTTAGTGTAAAGAGCGTCGAAGATGCTCCGTTCCGTCTTTCGGTGCAACGGGGAACCGTTAGGGTAACCCTTAAAAAGAGAAATAAAGAATGTTATGTCAAAGCTGGTGAGACAGTGGTATTGCAATCACAGCAACTTTTGCTCAGTTCGACTGAAAATGCCGGAGAGTTGAATCGCTATCTGAAGCATGTCTGTTTTAAAGATGAATCTTTGGGGCATATTCTGAAAGTAATGAATATGAATGCAGGCAGTTCGCAGATACGTGTAGCTTCTCCTGCGCTTGAAAAAAGAAAGCTGACAGTTGAATTTTCCAATGAATCTCCAGAGACTGTGGCTACATTGATAGCCTATGCGCTTAATTTGAAGTGTACACGGCAGGGGGATACATTCATACTGACAGAATAAATAAAAAAAAGTGAGATGAGGATGGTTTATCGCTATATGGTGATTCTGTGTTTGTTCTTTATCGTACCGGATACGTTGAGAGCTGACGGAGAAGATGTGCTGGAGCGTATGATCAGTCTGCCGAAGATGAAAGGAACGGTCTATTCACTGTTAGGCAATATTTCTCAGCAGTCAGGTTATCTGTTTATCTATGACAGTAAAGTAGTAGATAATGATGTAACGGTGAAGATACGGAAAGGAGAGCGAACCATTCGTCAGGCTATTTATGAGATAACAGGAGATACCAGCCTGGAATTTAAAGTAATAGGGACTCATATTCTGATAACTTCTTCTTCACCGACCAAACAGCAACAGGCGAAACCTTCATCCGTTCACCCTGTAAATCTGATGCTTACCGGAACTTTACTGGATAAGGAAACCGGAATGCCTGTTGCTTCTGCATCCGTTGGAGTCCGGAGGACATCTGTGGGGATTATTACTAATCAGGAAGGAGAGTTCAGACTTTCCTTACCGGATTCTTTGCAAAACGATTCGGTTGTTTTTTCTCATATAGGATATGTTTCACAAACTCTGGAAGTTTCAGTTTTGGCAGGTCGCCATCATATTCTGAGCTTGGAACCAAAGGTTGTTCCTTTACAGGAAGTAGTGGTTCAATGGGTCGATCCTTATAAGCTGCTGAAAGAAATGGGAAGGCAAAGAGAGCAGAACTATTCTCATTCTCCTGCCTACCTGACCACATTTTACCGTGAAGGAGTTTTATTGAAAAATAAGGTTCAGAATCTTACTGAAGCAGTTTTCAAAGTTTATAAGATCGCTTCGCATTCTCCCGTTTCCGATCAGGCGAAGCTGTTGAAGATGAGTCGGCTGAGTAATGTCGAAGCCAAAGACAGTCTGCTTGTAAAGGTGAAGTCCGGCATTCAGGCATGTTTTCAGATGGATATAATGAAGGATATGCCTTCATTCCTGATACCTGACGCAGGTGATAACGGTTATCTGTATACTTCGCAGGGAGTGACATTCATAGACGACCGGTGTGTGAATGTCATACACTTTGCACAAAAGAAGGAGATTATCGAGCCTCTCTATTGCGGAGATTTGTATATTGATGCCGAGACGAATGCCTTGTTACAAGCTCGTTTTGAGGTAGATCCCCAGCGTGTAAAGAAAGCGTCGGAAATGTTTGTAGAAAGGCGCACGCATGGCATTCAGATAATACCGCAAAAGGTGGTTTATACTATTTCCTACAAACCATGGCAAGGTATCTATTATATTCATCATATCCGTGGAGACCTTTCTTTCAAGGTGAAACGGCGACGGTTGCTGTCTGCTAGTCCGCAGATGCAGATCTGGTTTGAAATGATCACTTGCAAAGTGGATACGGAACAAGTGACTGCATTCCCGCGGGCAGAAAGATTACCGACGCGTACTATCTTCTCTGATCTGAATTTCAAATATGATGAAGACTTCTGGAGGGATTTTAATGTGATACCTCTGGAAGAGGAACTTGGTAAGCTGATTGAGAGAATCTCTTTGAAAATAGAAGAAATCGGCCCTTGATTTGTTTTGCCATTCGCCGGGATTGCTGTAACTTTGCGCCCGGTTTAAAAGATTGTAGAATATGGAATTGCCTAAAGATCCGATGGTGCTGTTCAGTGTCATCAATATGAAGTTGCGTGACTGTTATTCTTCGCTAGATGAGCTTTGCGAAGATATGGATGTAAGCAGAGAAGATATTGTCAGTCAGTTGAAAGCTGCAGGTTTTGAATATAGTGCGGAACATAATAAGTTCTGGTGATTTTCAGTCAACTTCGGCTTGTATATAAAGAGTTAACAGCGCCTCCATGGTCTTGAAAAAGATTATGGAGGCGTTTTTTTATTCCTTGTATGCCAATGTCATATTTCCTCTTTTCTATTAATAAATGTAAAATCGGCTCTTGTGCATTTAACTTCGTTCCTTTTCGGCGTTCTAATAACCAAAGCTCAGAAATAATAGATGATAAACGAAGATAAAATCCGAAAAGCTTGTTCCTCAGATCGCGAGCGGGGATTCAGGTTGCTGGTGGACAGTTTTCAGGAACCGATATATAATTATATCCGGAGAATGGTAGTGTCTCACGAAGATGCGGAAGATGTGCTGCAAGAAGTCTTCATTCGTGTATTCCGCCATTTGGATCAGTTCCGGAATGAAAGTTCGCTGAGTACATGGATCTACAGAATTGCAACGAATGAGTGTCTTCGGTTATTGAATAGTCGTAAAGAAGAAGTAATATCAGCGGAAGATGTTCAGGAAGAACTGATGAGTAAACTGAAAGCTTCTGACTATGTCGACTACGAAGATGAACTGGCTGTAAAGTTTCAGGAAGCTATATTGACTTTGCCGGAAAAGCAGCGGATCGTTTTCAACTTGCGCTATTACGATGAACTGGAATATGAAGATATCGCCCGTGTTCTGGATAGTAAGGTTGAGACACTGAAAGTGAATTATCACTATGCGAAAGATAAGATAAAGGAATATATATTAAACAGGTAACATCATGGATAAGGATTTTGATTTTGACAATATTGGTAAGCGGACACCTTATCGCACTCCCGATAACTTTTTTGAGGAGACACAGCGTAAGATATTGGAACGTACGGTTGACGAGCAACGCAAGAAGCGTCGGCTGAAAAGGATTATTCCTACTGTGATTGCTGTAGCAGCAGTATTGGCCGGGATTTTGTTTACGCCGTCTCTCCGCTATATGAATACCGACACACCATCTGCTTCAAATATATTGGCTGTCGATAAAAATAATGTAACAACAGATCCGGTAGATAAATGGATTAAGGAATTGTCAGATGAGGAGTTGGAAGAGCTCGTCAGCTTCTCTGAAAACGATATATTTTTAAACTGAATAACTCAATTAATTATTAAAACGTGAAGATTATGAAGACTAAGTTTATTTATGTAGTGTTGATGGCTTTATTTTTGGGAAGCCAGATGACCCTTTCTGCACAGAATAAAGAAAACAAAGAAAGAAAACAGCATCCTACACCGGAGCAGATGATGCAGATGCAGACCAATCAGATGGTGAGAGCGCTCATGCTGGATGATGCAACGGCAGCCAAGTTTACTCCGATATACGAGAAGTATCTGAAAGAACTTCGTGAGTGTCGTATGATGAACTTCAAACCCAGAGCGAGAAAAGATGCAGCTCAAGGTACGGAAGCCAATACTGCCAAAGAAACTCCAAAACCGGTTATGACAGATGCGGAAATCGCTAAAATGTTGAAAGATCAGTTTGCGCAGAGTCGTAAGATGCTGGACATCCGTGAGAAGTATTATAATGAGTTCAGCAAGATTCTGTCTCAAAAGCAGATCATGAAGATTTATCAGCAGGAAAAGAGCAATATGAATAAATTCAGAAAAGAGTTTGACCGTAGAAAAGGACAGAAACCGGGACAAGGTCATAAACCCGGACAAGACCGCCAGAGACAAAGACAGCATACCCCTCATCAAACTCAAAAGTAGATAATGGATTAGGTATTATTTATTATAGTGTTTTATTTTACTAAAGTCAACACAAATTGGGCATAGGCAGATATATCTATTCTTTTCAGTATCGTTTGATTATTCATTGTGTCTTGTTACTGATAAGTTTTGGCAGCCTATGCACAGTCCGGCAAAGAGAGCTTTGCCGGACGTGTAGTTGATGCTGACTCATGATACATGGTATTCTGCGTCTGAATCTGCTGGAAGGATAAAGCTGATTAAATATTTATCAGTCTGAAACCTCTGCGGGGTATTAATTGTTGTATCCATGCGAAAACAATGAAAACTTTGCTGAATGGAGTTTCGACTGATTAAAAAATTAAAGGACAGAGGACGTTGGCGTATCTTCAAACTCAAATTGATTGATGCGCGGCTTTACTTTGTCAGTATCTTTGTCGGGTTACTGACGGGGCTTATTGCTGTGCCTTATCATTACCTGCTTCAGTTCTTCTTCAATCTTCGCCATGACTTCTTTGATTCTCATCCTAAATGGTATTGGTACCTTCCTCTTTTTCTGTTAATGTGGGGGATTCTTATATTTGTCTCCTGGCTGGTGAAAAAGATGCCGTTGATCACAGGAGGAGGTATTCCACAAACACGTGGAGTTATCAATGGAAGAGTTGCGTATAAACATCCTTTCATTGAGGTGATTGCCAAGTTTGTGGGAGGAATACTTGCGCTAAGCACCGGTTTGTCTTTGGGACGTGAAGGACCTTCGGTGCAGATCGGTTCGTATGTAGGATGTCTGGTTTCTAAATGGGGGAGAGTGCTTGCCGGCGAGCGGAAACAATTGTTGGCGGCGGGTGCCGGTGCCGGGTTGGCGGCTGCTTTTGCTGCTCCGTTGGCTTCCTCATTGCTGGTTATAGAATCTATTGAACGGTTTGATGCGCCAAAGACGGCGATTACTACCTTGCTGGCAGGAGTCGTTGCCGGAGGAGTCGCCAGTTGGCTTTTTCCTATCAATCCGTATTTTCAGATTGATGCGATTGTACCGGGAATGACTTTCTGGTCACAGGTAAAGTTGTTTCTTCTTTTGGCGGCTGTGGTTTCTGTTTTCGGAAAGTTCTTTTCTGTCACTACGCTTCAGGTCAAACATATCTATCCGGCCATCAAGCATCCGGAATACGTAAAAATGCTATATCTGCTCTTTATTGCTTATCTCATCTCTATGGCAGAAGTCAATCTGACAGGAGGTGGGGAACAGTTTCTGTTGGCACAGGCCATGCATCCCGATACCCATATTCTTTGGATTGTCGGTATGATGTTGTTGCATTTTGTATTCAGTACCTTTTCTTTTTCGTCAGGACTGCCGGGAGGAAGTTTCATTCCTACATTAGTGACAGGAGGGCTTTTAGGGCAAATAGTTGCATTGATTCTGGTTCAGCAAGGAGTGATTGCTTATGAAAATATCAGTTATATCATGTTGATCTGTATGTCTGCTTTTCTGGTTGCGGTCATACGTACACCTCTCACCGCTATTGTGCTGATTACTGAGATTACGGGACATCTGGAAGTCTTTTATCCTTCTATTGTAGTGGGAGGACTGACTTACTATTTCACGGAAATGCTTCAGATAAAACCTTTCAATGTGATTTTATATGATGATATGATTAATTCTCCTGCGTTTAAAGAAGAGGCCCGCTACACTTTATCGGTAGAGGTCATGAGCGGTTCTTACCTGGATGGTAAAATCGTGGATGAACTTCGCCTGCCGGAACGTTGCATTATTATTAATGTTCATCGTGACCGGAAAAACTGGCCTCCCAAAGGGCAGAAACTGATGCCGGGGGATCAGGTGCAGATAGAAATGGACTCGCAGGATATCGAGAAACTCTATGAGCCGTTAGTCAGTATGGCGAATATTTATTAAAAAAGAAGTGAAGCGTTTATTCAACGCTTCTCAACCATGCAATTTCTTCTGCCCACTTGCTTTCATCGGGTGTTTCAAGAATAAGTGGCATATTATCGAATCTTGAATCTTTCATTAATCTTTCAAAGAATGCACTCCCGGTCAGTCCCTGGCCTATGTTATCGTGACGGTCAACATGACTGCCTAATTCTTTTTTAGAATCATTCAGGTGCATACCACGCAGATACTCGAAACCTACTTCTTTTTCAAATTCGTCAAAGACTTTATCGTAATCATTCACTATGTCATATCCCGCTGTATATGTATGGCAAGTATCCAGGCAAATACCTACACGGCTTTTATCATTCACCCGGTCGATGATATATCTTAATTGCCAGAATTCACTTCCTAAATTACTGCCTTGTCCCGCAGTATTTTCAATAACGGCCGTTACTCCTTTAGTCTTCTCCAAAGTCAGGTTGATACTTTCTGCAATGAGTGCGAGACAATCCTCTACGGAGATTTTATTCAGATGGCTGCCGGGATGGAAATTGAGAAGTTTCAGTCCTAATTGTTCGCAGCGTTGCATCTCATCTAAAAAGGCAGCTCGACTTTTCTCCAATCCTTCTTCTTCGGGGTGTCCCAAATTAATAAGGTAACTGTCATGCGGTAAAATATAGTCTGTTTGGAAATTGTACTTAGTGCAATTTTCTTTGAAAAGACGGATGTTTTCTTCTGTCAATGGTTTACTCACCCATTGACGTTGATTTTTAGTAAACAGGGCAAAGGCATTTGCTCCAATCTCATGCGCATTGACAGGGGCGAATTCTACGCCGCCGGATGCGCTTACATGTGCTCCAATGTATTTCATCTTTTATTCTATTTAAATTTTATCTGTTGATATAACATTTATGCAGGTTTCAATGTTTGCGTAGAGTACCAACATAGGCAAAGATACAATTTTTTAGTAGTAAACTCAATGCTCATTATGATAAAGGTACAGTGATCTACTGTCTTTTTATATCCCACATCTCAGGTATTAATGGTTGAGTTGTCAGATGTTAATATCTGAGATGTCAACTGTTAATACCTGAAAAGTCAGATATTAATACCTGTCATGGACATTATTAATGCTTGAAATGTGGCATAATAAGCATTGTCACCTTCAATAAAAGACAATAAAAGAAAGGAGCTATTCGTAAGTTTATAATAACCATTGAATAGCTCCATATTGTGTGCCAGAATGGAGAAATTATATCTCAAAATCCGGTAAATAGTCAGTCAGAACCTTATTGACCTGTTTCCCTTGTACTTGATCTGTGATGATAGTCGCACCTTCCTTCTTGCCGGCATCGTATTTCAAAGAAACCTTTTCCGCTTGATGGGTGACGCTGATTGCCGCTTTCCCTTTCTCCGTCAGATTGCAGGTAATAATCCAGTCGCCTACTTGTACCGTATTGCCTTGGCGAACCACTTTCATATCCGCACGGTTATTTCCATGTGTATCCATAACGGTGAGGAAACGGGCAGTTTTACATGGAATGGTAGTAGACGAAAAATGCCAGTGATTGGGATACTTCACAGCTTTTCCCTGGGCATTGGTTACATTCTTCCAGTTGGTTGGAGCGCAGAAGAAGGTATCTACGATGGCCTGTTCCGTCTTTGCCGAACTGAAAAGATGAGCAACAGAGATGCCTTCATCCTTATTCTTTCCCGTAACTTTCACTTCATCAGGAAGTTCCTGCATTTCCATCGGAAGTTCTACCGTATGCAGCAGATAGCTCCATGTGACCGCTTCTTTTCCTTCCAGTTCATCATAAATCACATACACTCCCGTATTGCCTAATTGAATGATGTGCCGACGGAACATCTTCAGTTTGTTCTCATCCCATCCCTTTTCGGGAGTGTACTGCGTGCCGGAAAGTTCACCACGTTTCAACCAGATAGGAGCTGTGATCTTTCCGTAAGCATTGGAAGCGTCTCCCACCATATACGAAATCTTTTCTCCTTCATACCAACGGGGAATCCATCCGTAACCTTCCGTCCCGATAGTCTGAGTCATTCCATTGACCAGAATACTGTTGTGTGCACGGGTGTTTCGATAGGAATACATACAATGGTCATCGGTAAAACCGGTACGATGTCCGCTGCTATAGAAGATCGCCTTGCCGCCATAGAAGGTATTAAATGCATTCTGATTGGCCAATGCGTGCGAAGTTGAACCGTATGGACTGGAACGGAATGACAACATTGCGTTCTTTTCTATATCCCCCAACGAAGTATGCATCGTAGCAATTCCCGTTTCATTAAATACTTTCGTCATCGGCAACTCTGCCAATGAGTGTTCTTCTTTCGGGAGTGCCTTGTCAGTAATGCAGCGATACCAGGTCAGATCACCTGCTTTTCCAAGAAAAGACTTTTTCATGATATCCGGTTCTTTCTCTAGAATGGTACGTGCGTAGGCGGCTGCCCACGGATTATTGCATTCACGTGCTAAAGCATCCGCATAGCCGACCCGTGTCCCGTTCGGTTTCATTTTCGTTTCATGGGAGTTACCGTGTCCCGCAGATTTGGAGAACGGAGGCTGATGATAGATTACATAGAGCACATTGTTGTTATACCAGGGATCGGCAAAGAAATCGAAACCGCTGATACGTGAATAGAAAGCGGGAACTTCGATCAATGTACGAAGGTTGACATGGAAATAAGAGTCACCGTTGTGCCATCCTCCGTCGGTGTTGAGTCCCGGCAGACGGGATACCCATTCGTTATAGCAATAATCTACCCAAGTGGAAGCCATCGGCAATTCACCGTATGTAGCAAAAGCTGCCATATTCAGAATACGGAAAGTCATCTGCCATACATGATTGTCGGCAATACGGTTTTCCAGATGATTCACATATTCATGATAAAACTTATGGGCGTTTTCGCTGATCGTTTCGAGAAGCAACTGTTTTTCGGCAGGCGTTAACAGATTGTACCATGCATCATAAGCGGAAGTACTCATGGACAGAATCGTGGAGCGGTTGAAATCTCCTGCGAAGTACTTACTGTCTTTCCACGAAAGAATTTCGGAAAGACGTTTGATACCTTCTTTGTAGTACACTTCGTCTTTCGTCAGCAGATAAGCGCGTACCATAGCTTCTATGTTCGCTTCTTCGCGGTCTACTATCTTGCGGCTTTCCCGAATCAATGCCGAGCGATATTGTACGATGTTTGTCAATTTGACTACTTGGGTGGTATCGATTTCCTCCTCCAGATGTTTCAATGGATGATTGAGGCATTTCCTTGCTTTCTGAATATAGAGCTGCGCTTCCGGATTATTCTTGTTCCGCTCGATGATCTGATCCCAGTCTTTGGCATCGAGCAGGATACGGGGATGGCTTTGAGAGAACTTCGCCAGCACTTCTTGCAAGGAGGGAGGATTGAACGTACGTGTCTGCTCGTCCACATAGAAATGATAGACGGGCGACCATTCTTCTTTGCCGTCCTTATCAAGGTAGGCGTGCTGCCAATACCATTTCCCTTTTTCAAAGAGTTTGAAAGGATTGAAGAAAGCCCAGTTTCTTTCGGCGGTCATTACTTCCGATTTAAACTCAGGATCACGTGCGATACGGATGCGGTATGTCACTTCCGGTTTGTGATCTTCTTCTTCCACTCCGTCAAGCACAGGTCCGAGGTGGGGGAACTTATCCGGCCACATGAAACGCGGCGGATTGACTGCTATGTGCTGACCGTCTAGTGGAGAAGGTGTTTCGCGGACTTCATGCATCAGCGTCTGCTGACTCAGACGCAGGATGCTTTTCTGCGCATATCCACTATAGGAAAGCATAGCTACAAATAACAGGAAAATATAATATCGTTGTTTCATCATCTTATTTTTTTAAGAGTTCTTTCAGACTGATTGTCTTGTTGTTGATCAGCGGACGTGCCCAGAAACCGATGAAGGTGATATATCCCACAAAGAGCAGGATAGACAGCATACCTGTACGCAAGGACGTAGCATCTGCCAATGTACTCACTCCACCCACGATAGCCGAACATAAAATTCCGGCAAATGAGCCGTGATGCTGTGAAGCCGAGTTCAGCGCCAATGAGAAGACGATAGAGTACATCATGGAAATACTGAATCCGATAGCAGGAAAGGCGATTAGCGAAACATCCTTGCTTCCGAATAAAGCGGCTAGTAACAGCACTATCGTCAATACCCCCGAAACCTGTAGCAGGCGTTTGCTGTCAATCAGTTTCAGAAGAATCATTCCGACCAGACAGCCTGCCGTCATCAGTCCCCAGAAGTAGCTGACTGCCTGCGCACCTTCCGCCTGCGGGTTTACACCGTGATATTGTTCGAGGAAGGTACTCATGAAGATAGAGGTTCCTTGTTCCGTACTGACATAGCAGAAGATTCCCAGAAAGAACAACCATACATATTTCTGCTTGAACAGGGCGAGGTAGGAATCTTTCGATCCGCTTTTCTCATCTTCTTTCAGTTCAATCTTCGGGAAATGCGAAACACCGACGGCAATCAGCATCACCAGCAACAATAAGGTAAATACCCAGTAGAGAGATACCCAAGGCATATCTTGTGGCGTCATATCCGCCAGCAAGTCAAGGATAAGGCTTTTTCCTGCTGTATAAGTGGCAGGATCAAGTTCCCGAATCAGATAAGTATATGCCAGCGGGCTTAGGAAGGAGGCGATACCGAACATAAATTGTGCCAGTTCAGCGATGAAAGCATAGTTTTCTTCTCCTCCTACAGTACGTTGGAGCGGATTCAGCACGGTTTGCAGCATTGCCATTCCCAGACCGATGATGAAAGATGAAGCTAGCAACATCGGATAAGTATGCATACAGGCGAACAGGATGGTTCCGATAAACGGCATCAGGAATCCACAGAACAAGACAGGCTTTTCACCGAAACGGTCGATCAGTAGTCCGGCAGGGATGGACATAATGGCGTAAGCCAGAAAGAAGGAAGTCGGGATAAACCCCGCCATCGCAAGATCGCTCAGATTGAAATTGTGGATAATGTCCGGAATAAGCGGTCCCAGAATATTGGGAATAAACGAGATAGTGAACCAGAACGCCATAATTAGCGCCAGCATTCCTAGATTTTTCTTCATAATCTTAAATAAGTTGAGAAGGTTTTCTGCTCTTCATTTAATTCGGTTTTCTATTTAAAAAGAGGGAGGCGGCACCGATACTTCCGGCTTTGTTGCCTAAAGAGGCTGCCATGATTTCCGTGTTCACGGCACAGTCGGGGATGGCATAGCGAAGGGCTTTCTCACTTACTTTCTGAATATAAAAGTCTCCGGCTTCGGACAGTCCTCCGCCGATAACGACTCTTTGAGGGCTGAAGATATTAATAAATCCGGCAATGCCGTGACCGAGGAAATCACAATGTTCGTTCAGCGACTCAGCCGCAATCTTATCTCCTTGTTTATAGAGACGGACGATCAATTCTCCGTTTATTTCTTCATTCGGATAAGAGATGCCGGCTTCGGCTATCCGTTTGCTGAAACGACGGACCAGTGCGGCAGTGGAAGCATAATGTTCAAGGCATCCTATTGAACCGCAGGCGCAAGGTTCACCATTAGCTATCAAGGGGACATGTCCCAATTCAGTACCTCTATTGGCGTATCCGTTAAACAGTTTGCCGTCAATTATGACTGCGCCACCGATACCGGTTCCTACAGTCAGAAAGACCACATGAGTGGCTCCGTTTCCGGCTCCGTACATCGTTTCGCCGAGTCCCATCAGATTAGCGTCATTTCCCAGTTGGGTAGGAAGTCCGGTCTCTTTTTCCATCCGGTCTGCCAGTTTCAGATTTTCCCAGCCTTGAATATTCTCCGCACCTCCCAATACGATACGATTCGTACAATCGACAATTCCCGGTGTCCCTATCCCGATACCGGCTATCGTATATTCCTTTGCTTCGGCAAAGGTTTTCACTTCATTGACTGCCTTGACTAATTGCCCGATGACAGCTTCGGCTGATACGTCGGCATTCGACGGTAGCTTCCCTTGAAAGTGAAATACGCCATTATTATCAATAAGAGCGTATTTCACAGAAGTCCCGCCAAGATCAATTCCTATAGCGTATTCTTTTTCCATATAACTAGGTATGTTTTAAATTCGTTTATACTGTGCCATGCTTGTGCCACCGTATTGGCACGCTTGTGCCAAGGGCTTGGCATAGCAGTGCCAACAGCTTGACACAACTGTGCCAACGGCTTGGCACAAGCAAAGCAACTGTTTTCTTTCATATACCAGTTTATACTCTTTCTGCCCAGATAGGTGAACTCCATGCCCATTGCCCGTCACGCTGGCGAACACGCACGTAGTAGTAATCTGTATCACGCTGAGGCTCTTTATCTTCCATATAGTGTTCCACAGTGAAACAGCTTTCGGGCATAGCACGATTGAAGAGAATCGCTTCGCTCAGCCAGCCGATCATGAAGTGCGAACGTGAGCCTTCGAGCAATTCGCCCAATGTGTGTTCAAACTTCTTGCCGTTGAAATCAGCAATCACTTTTCCGTCTTTCGGCATCTCTACTTCGAGGATGACAGCTTGCATGGCAGCGGTAGTCGTATTCGGATTCTTGCTGCTGTACATATCCAGTTCGGTTTCTTTTTCGTCTGCGGATACAATGCGGTTTACGTGAGTATGGAATTCTGTTTCCCCTTCTTGCGGAGAAGTGAAGGCTGCACCGCGGAAACATGGAGTGACGCTCAGAATGCGTCCTTTGTCTACAGACAATTTACCTTGCCAGTGTACATACTGCTCTTCACGGTTCCATCCGAAATCTACTTTCACTTTGCAGCGGACAGTATCACCTTCGGGGGCAACCGGAGTCAACGGACCATTCATGCGGGCCAGAATCTGACCGTTCTTGA
>ENA-OROM01002607-OROM01002607.1-human-gut-metagenome-genome-assembly--contig:-NODE-2607-length-12700-cov-2.853223_pt1 | contig 12700 bp, 9 predicted proteins | sample MGYA00242129_ERZ509050 | MGnify/ENA primary metagenome ERZ509050 (study PRJEB26280, sample SAMEA2338701) | human gut metagenome | biome: human gut; feature: human-associated habitat; material: faeces...
TCGCCGCCAGACCCGGTAAAATTGCCGTCTGAGCCTCCTGGTGCATTGGATTGGTTTACAGTACCCCCAGGATCAAACGAGCCTCCAGGGCTATTCTGCGGGGAATCTGAATGTCCTGCGTCCGTGTTCCCGGGTGAATCGGAACCCGATGGCCCCTCACTGTCAGAAGACGGGCTATCCTGCGGCGCGGAGGAAGGACCGCTGGGTGCAGCGGCTGGATCCCCTCCAGAATGCCGCCTGGAGGGAAGGCCTTTGATCGCGCGGCCAGCAAGGTCTGCCCCTGTATTAAGGCCGTCCTCCATTTCATCGGAGGTTCTTCTCTCATCGTCGCTCATCTACTCTCTCCCTTCTCCAGTTGTATAGCCATGGTCATTTCCGGCGCTTTCCGCGAGGCGTGGAAGTCCTGGCCTCACGCCGCATCTGATCAACACGGCTGCTGGACATGGTGGAAACGTCCTTCTCTACCGGATTGCTGACATCGACAAAGCGGGCCAGGTTTTCTCGGGCCTGCTTGACCTGAGCGGAATTGTTCGGATCCACTGTGGCGCCCATCTGAGCATAGGTCTGGGTATGGCCATAAGGAACAGTTGTAGCATCGGTCGGGCCAGCTGTCTTCGGGATAACATAGAAGCCAGTTTCGCCGCTTCCATCGCCGATCCTGCCAACCGACTGGCTGGTATCGAATTCCATTGCCCCAGGGACTCCAGCTGCAACGGCCTGTTTCTGGGATTCTACAGCGTTGTCATGTACCATCTGGAAAGCGGTGGAATTGCCGTCTGCATCCGTATAGACGCCGGTAGCAACGCCGCCTTCCACGCTGTCAAAGGTGACAGAGGAGCCGTCCGTGAAGTTCTGGCCGGAAATGAAGGAGGCGCCATCCGGCTCCTCGGCATAGTTGAAGTCCTTCAGATTCTCGTTGCCAAAGGCAGTGACGCCATTCATAGCGGCAGCGGCCTCAGCTCCCTTGTAAGAGGAGATAGGCATACTCTTGCCATCCGGTGTGGTAAACCGCTCTGCGCTGGTCGCGGCGGCTCTGACACCATTTGCGGTATTGGAATACTGATGGATGGCGCCCATCGGCTTCCCGCTGCCGTGGAATTTGTCCGCAAACTCGTTCTGTTGGCCTGCAGAAGCCAGAACGCCGCCATCCACAAAGTCCATTTTGGATCCGGTGCCCTTGATGCCATTGGTCCCACCAATGCCGTTTTCGCTGTTTGGATTGGTCTTATGCCGCAGCGCATCGTCGATCTCCTGTTGTCCCTTCATCACCTGGGAAGAAGGGCTGCCCTCCTGACGAAGCAGATCGCCGGATTTGAGCGGCGTCTCGGCGTTCACACGGCGCCCAGGGGCGTCCTGATCGGCCTTTGTGCCGTCCTTGCGGCGGTTGGTTTCCATGCCGCCTATAGTAGAATCCCCGGTGTTCCTGGCCTGGCCGGTAAGGTCGGAAAATGCAGTGGCAGCCGCCGCCTTCATCCCGGCGAAAGTGCCAAGTCCCCCCGCCGCCTTGCCGGCCGCTGCCGCATGGCCGATTGCGCTTCCTACGGTCTGCATAGACCGTGCGCTGTTGATGAGCCGGCTGATACCGCCAATGGCGCCGTCCAGTAAGCCGGAGCCTGTGTGTGCGGTATTTAAGCCAAGAATGCGCAGCAGCGTATCGACTCGGGAAGCAAAGTTGAGAAAAGCAAAGCCAAAGAACAGCATGGAGATGGTCGGGACAAATGTGCCGTTTGCGTTAATCCCCAGCAGGTTTTGCGTAAATACCTGGCAATAGCTCAGGAAAGCGCGGGCGCAGAAAGTATTCAGCAAGATGAGGAAGCTCTGGCCAAAGAACGCACGGAACCAGGTCCCGGCAATATCCCGGGAAGATTTGAAAGCCGCTGTAGAAATGAAACAGGGCCCGACCAGGCAGATAAAGCAGAAAACGATGTAACGCTCCACCATTTCTACCAGCAGCTTGATAAACTTCCAGCCCAGCAGGATTACGCAGATGATATAAACGATGATGAGCAGCCCCGAGGTCGCTGTCAGATCCGCAATCAGACCTGTCACCAGGTTGGAGGCAAATCCCTCAACAGAAAACTCTCCAGTACCCAGGGGCAGGTCGTTCATGTAATCCAAAGCGATCTGGAAAAACCGGATGATCAGATCCAGGATTTCTGTCAGGTTGACAACTGCGATCCATGTGATCGCCACTTTCCCGATAATGTGCAGCGGGTTCTCATATTCCACCCCAAAGGGTGCTGCAACCCCCTTTATTCCGTTCCAGATCAGCCCGCCTGTGAGGAAGGCGAGTCCCAGGGCTACGAAAACATCCATGGCGTTTTCCGCAAATGGGAACACTGCCAAAAAGGTGCTCATGTCATAGCCGACGGAATTCAGCATACTTGTCACAGCTGAATCCACCAGGTTGATGGCAAAGCCCAGCACGAAACTGACGATGCCCATCAAAATTCCCATGTAATTTCTCCTTTCTGTGCGCATATAACAAGGTATGTGCGCACAGAAAGGGCCTTGTGCGTACAGGTCGGAATTTATACGCACAAGGCCAAAGTTATGCGCACATATTGTGGCATAGTGCCGGTTGAAGCCAGCAAAAGGCTGCGGTTAAATCTTGCTTCCTCTGCCCACCCGATGGCTGTCCTTATAGTCCGAGCCTGTGGTATAGGAGCCGAGGAACTGGGAGCGGATACCGGGCACCAGCGCAATCGTTGCGATAATGGCGATCAGGCAGCACTTCATGCCAAAGTGCATTGGGGTCCGGCCCAGCAGGGCGGCGATCACGCCCTCTTTTGGCAGGATCTCCCCCAGACCAGCCGAAAAGGCGACAGCGCCGATCAGCAGCGCCGCAACGCCCACGGCAATGACGATGAGAACCGACTTTTTCATATCCTTCATAGAGATGACCTCTTTCTTTGTAAAATAACACCCTTGGGAGGAAGGGTGCGAAAAGCAGGGAAGTGCAGCGAGAGCAGGCTCTATTGGCGCTCTCGTTACGGCTTGCTTTTAGGGATTGGTGCCGGATGTGCCAGTGCCGCCAGTGCCGAATACCTGAGCAATCGTATCCAGGACGACGGGCATCAGCTGGAAGAAGATGAAGGCGATGATGACGGCCTTCAGTGCGGATACCATCGTCGAGGTGGCCTTGGGACCCATCAGGGAGCCAAGCAGGATGCCGAGAATACAGATGACGACCGCAAAGGTAGCGACCGTCAGGACCAGATCCTGGGCGTCGGTGAGCAGCGTGCTGAACGCCTGGCTCAGCCGCTGGAACAGCGGGGTCGCCGCAAAGACGACGCTCATATTCATGAGGACGTCAAATGCGGAAACAGCCCCGACAGCACCTGCGACCCCAGGGCGGGAAACAGGCTGGATGGTGGCGCCGATAAAAGTGCGCAGATCGGCTCTGGCATCAGCCATATACTGCTTTACAGCAGCAGGTTTAACCATTGTGGATTCCTCCTTTGCATTTCAGTGTGGTTATGTGAACTTGGGGGTGTGGTTCATCGCCCTCCCACCGCGTATGAGCAATCATACCCCTATGCAGGAACGCTTCTGATTTGAGAAGCGCCCCTGCATAGGGACACAATCGTGTCCCTATGGAAGAACCGGCAGGGTTCCCCTACCGGTTCAGATGATGGGTTGTATGAGGGTCAGGTTTTCCGGTCAGTCTTCCAGATACTTCAGGTACTCGGGATACTGCTCGAAGAAGTTCCGGCCGCCGGTCTGAGGCAGCTTCTTGCCGCCATGACCGCCGTCGCTGGAACCGCTGCCCTTATAGACTACGGTGATCCAGCTGTCGCGGTCGTAGGTCCACTCATGGCCCTTGCGGCCGCCGACATCGGTGGTGTTGACGATCTGGGTGCCAGCATCGAGGTCATCGTTGACCTTGACCTTGATATACGGGTCGGTATCGGCGGCAAAGCCGGCGTCAACCGTACCGAACTCCAGCTTGAAGTCGGTAACGTATTCATTCGAGGCAAGGCCCAGGGCATCGCCGGTCAGGTCAATCGTGTACTCTACGTTGGTATGCAGGCCGCGCTCAATACGCCGCCAGCCGGACTTCTTATTGGTCTTGATGTAAACATCATAGGTGCCGCGCTGGTTCCAGGTGCCGGTGTTCAGCGACTGGATGCGAACCTCTTCCGGCAGGTTGTCACGCCAGTAGAAGTCGTCCAGCGAGCAGTTGGACTTGTTGGCGATGTCGCTGAAGGTGTAACGGATCACTTCGTTGGACATGGTTTCAGCAACGCCGCGCTTCTCCACGGAAACCTCAATGTCGATGGGGGTATTCTCTACCCGGAATCTTACGAGGTCGCCGTGGGTCTTGATTTCAGCGTAGAAGGGTTTGCCGTCGGTGAAGTAATACCGCGGGGCCTCGACCTCCTTGATGATGTACTTGCCCAAGGGCAGGTCATCGGAGGTGGCGATGCCGCGGCCGTCAGTCTCGATCTTATCGACCAGGTTCAGATCCTCATCGTAGATCTCGAAGACAGCGCCGCTCAGGCCGTCGCCCTTCTTGTCGCCAGTTACTTCATTCTTGCCATTGGAAACCTTGACGATCTGGATGTTGCCGACCTGCAGCTCATTCTCGATCTCGATCTCGGTAGTAGTACCGCTCTTGACCGTGATGGCGCGGACTGTCTCATCCAGCACATACCCCTCGGGCGCCTTGATTTCTTTCAGTTTGTATTTTCCTGCCTGCAGGCTGGTGCCAAAGACGATCAAACCGTTCTGGTCGGTGGTGTACTCGCCCAGGAGGTTGTCGCGGCTGTCATACAGCAGGAAGGTTGCGCCATACAGCGGCTTGCCGGTGTCGGCATCCACCTTGATGATGCGCAGCGTACCGAGGGCGGTGTTCTTCCACTCGACGGTGGTGGTCTTGCCGCCTACCAGTTCGATCTCACGCACGGTGTTGTCCAGCACATATCCGGCCGGCGCCTTCTGCTCCTGCAGGTAATAAGTTCCGCTGGGCAGACCCTGAACAAAGATCTCGCCCAGGTTGTTGGTGGTATAGGTGCCGATCTCCAGGCGGTCATGGTCATACAGCTTGAAGACCGCACCCTCCAGAGGATCGCGGGTCTCGGAGTCAATCTTCAGCAGCCGCAGGTCGCTGTACGGGGTATTGAAGACTTCCAGCGTGTTGAGCTTTCCGCCCTCGACCTCGATGTACCGCGGGGTAGAATCCAGGATATAACCGTCGGCCGCCTTGGTTTCTGTGATGACGTAATGGCCAGGGGTCAGGTCAGCAATGAAGAAGGTTCCGTTCTCACTGGTCGTATAGGTGCCAAGATCCTTCTTCCCGCCGTTCTCCAGCAGGGTGACATTGAATCTGGCGCCGCCGACCGGCAGGCCGGTGATCTCATCCTTCTTGATGAGCTGGAGGCCGGGCTTCGAGGTGTTGAACAGCTCGATCTGGGTCAGCTCACCAGGCTTCAGGGTGACATTGTGCGGGGTTACATCCAGCACATAGCCATCCGGCGCCTGGATCTCAGTGACTACGACGGTGCCTTCTGTCAGGCCGTCATCGGAATCAAGGGTAATCAGGCCGTTGACGTTGGTTGTGTACTCCCCGATGAACTCGCCGTTGGCGTAGGCAATCTTGAAACGGGCGCCTACCAGCGGTTCGCGGGTGTCGGCATCCAGCTTGAGGATCTGCAGGCCAGGCCGTGCGTAGTTCACGAACTCGACGGTAGCCGGCTTGCCGGATTTGACCTCGATATTGACAGGAGTTTCAGACAGGATGTACCCATCCGGGGCCTGGATCTCCTCGACGACGTACCAGCCGGGTTCAGCATAAGGGATGATGGCATAGCCAGTGCGTCCAGTCTCGACCTCACCGACCATTGCGCCGTTCATGGTCGTAACCTTGAACTTGGCGCCGGCCAGCGGGTTGCCGTCCTGGTCTACCTTGGCAATGTAGATGGGGCTCTTGGGCGTATCCGTGAAGGTTACTTCATAGGGTTCGCCGTACTCAATGGTGACTTCCTGGGTGGGCGCGTCGATGTTGTACCCATCCGGGGCCTTGATCTCTGTGATGAGATACCGGCCGGGGTCGATCTGCTCCAGCCGGACGATGCCATCCGCGTCGGAGGTATACTCACCGATGAGCTCGGTGCCGTTATCGGTTTTCTTCTCGATACGGAAGGTGGCGTTGGCCAGAGGGGTCTGGGTTACGCTGTCCAGTTTGTAAATTGTCAGCGAGGGTTTTGCCTCGTTGAACAGCTCGACAACGGCGGTTTTGCCTTCCTCCAGCATCACATTATGTGGTGTGGTATCAAGCAGGTAGCCCTCCGGCGCCTTGGTCTCAACGATGGTGTACCAGCCGGCGTTCAGGCCCGTCACCAGGGCGGTGCCGTCTTCACCAGTGGTCACATCCCGGTACTGTTGGCCGTCCTCCCAGGAAATGCGGAAAGTAGCTCCCGGGAGGAGCTCGCCGGTCTGCTTGTCCTTCTTGACGATCTGGATGCCGGGATGCTCATAGTTCTCGACAGTGATCGTATGGGTACGGCACTCCTTCAGGACAATCTCCTGCCGGTAGCCGGAGTTGATATAGCCTTCGGGCGGGTCTATTTCCTCTACGATATATGTCGTGTCGATTTCCAGGTTTTCCAGCAGCGCCGTACCGTCTTCACCGGTGGTGATGTCCCAATACTGGCCGGTACGGCTGTTGGTAATGCGGAAGCTCGCACCTTCCAGCTTGAGGGTTGGGTCAAGGCCATCCACCTTGATGATCTCAATGGCGGGCTTCTTCTTGTTGACAAAGGTAACGGTGTACTCCTTGTTGTCATCCGTCTCATAGATCCGGATCTGCTTGATGGGATTTTCGTCCAGCAGATACCCCTCCGGGGCCTGGATTTCTTCGATGACGTAAGTATCATCCGTCAGGTTGCCGCGGTAGATCAGGCCGTTTTCATCGGTGGTTTCAGAGAGCAGCACCTCGCCGGAGCCACGGCGCAGTTCAAAGACCGCACCAGCCAGCGGCTGCCCGTTCTCGTCTACCTTCTTGATGAAGAGGCCGTCCTTCTTGTAGTCGTTGACCTCAATGGTCACGACCTCGCCGGACTGCAGGGTAACAGGCTGAACCTCATCATTGAGGTTGTATCCGGCCGGCGCACGGGTTTCCTGCACGGCATAGCTGCCGGCGGGAAGGTTCTCAAATCGGGCTTCGCCGTTTTCGTCCGTGATCTTTACAAGGTCAACGTCGGTTGCGCCTTCATCGACGCCACCGAGGTCGGTGCTCCACAGATGGATGGACGCACCGGCGAGGGCAGCACCGGTATTGGCGTCGCGCTTGATAACGATGATGTCGCCGGTAACGCGGTCGTTCACAAAGGTCACTGTGACCTCGCGATCGCCTTCAACGAAATCAGCGAACTCCTCTACCTGCGGCTCGCTTTCTGTTGTTGCTGTGGAGATATTTCCATCCTTATCAACGACTGTAACAATCGTGACAGTCCAGGTCTCCACATGGGTGACGCGGGTATAGGTTGGATGAACGGTAACAGTCTGAGGAGTGGGGTCCAGCTCGTAATAACGAGGGGCCTTTGTTTCCTCGACCGTTACCTTAACGGGACCGTGGTCATCCTGGGGGTTGGTCCAGGTGAAGACCTTAGCGCCATTGTCGATCTCAACGCCCTCATGGACCTCTGTATCACCATTGGAGAATTTAAGTGTTACCTTGAACTCAGCACCGTCCAGGCTGTTGCCGTCCTGGTCTTCCTTGCGGATGGTGATCTGACCAATGGCGTCGGAATACTCATAAGTCTTGGACTGATGTACTTCGGTTTCCGTTTCCTCGTGGCCGCCTTCACCGTCTCCGCCAGGGTTATCGCCTTTGGTGTTGCGGAACTCGACTTCAGCGGGGTTGTCCGGAGTGTTAGCCTCAGTTATGGTCACTTTTTGGCTACTCGGATCCGCAAGCTCATAACCGGCTGGCGGGTCGGTTTCAGTTACGGTGTATTCTCCTGGTGTGGGAATACCTACAAGGACTTCACCATTAGTAGAAGTGGTCAGTCCTGTTCTATTAAATCCATCTGGCCCCGTTACACTAAAAGTTGCACCGGAGAGAACAGCACTGCCGTCTTCATTTTTCTTAATGATTTTAAGTCCATATTGATCTATAGGAGTATCACCGGTCGTATACACGAAGATGTTCTGCGTATGGTCAAGGCTGGTATAGGTCCAGTACCGGATGCCGCTGGTATCAATACCAGGGATCAACAGATTTTCATTGGCCCCGGATGAACCCCAGTATGTGACCGTTGTGCCCTTCAGATGTGCCCAGATCAGGGCCTGCGCTGCAATGTAGTCACCGGAGGATTTGCCGGACTTCTCATAGCTGGCAATGACTTGTTTAATATATTCGTCATTACCTTCAGCACCTCGGACATATTCGCCTCCGGGTTGCTGACCGTTAAACTCGGCACAGAAAGCGGTATCGCCGTCGTAGGTGATCCGATGCACGGTTGCGAAATAGTAACCGCCGCCATTGGGCTGGGAACCCATCCAAATTGCGTTGGTGCCATCTCCGCCAGGTACACCCCAGTCATAGGAGGTGAACTCTACAACGCCGCCGCCTTCATCGCCGGCCGCGAAGGGGGTAATCATATTGTTTTGTGCTTCCGCGGCTGCAGCCAGATTGACAGCCCAGGACAGTTCCGTACCGTTGATGACGCCATCGACAGGAGTTTCTTCAGGAACGCTGTCATCTACACCTTCAAGGTCGCCGGCATCGACAGAACCGCTCCCATCAGGATCTTGTTCTTCTCCTGGGGTTTCATCATCCGGCTGTTCGCCGTCACCAGGCTGAGGATCTGGATCTTCTGTATTTTCGTCATCCTCACTGCCTTCAGATCCCTCCTCATCTGGCGGGGTTTCGGAATCCCCATCTCCAGGCTGCTCACCGTCTGGGATTTCGCCATCCGGTGTGTCATCTGAATCGGGGATCTCTCCATCCTCAGACGGCGGCGTTTCTGGCTCTCCATCATCTTCCGATGGGGTTTCGGTTGGAGTATTGGAACCACCAAGACCGATGTTGTCCCAGCCACTGCCGGTTTCGCCGGAAACCGGGTCATCAATCAACGATGCGCTGGTAAGCGAATCGTTGATTCCTGTTCCTGCAGCGTAGGTAGTTACCGGGAATGACCCAAGCGTCATGATTGCAGCAAGCAAGAGCGCTAGCGCTCTGCTTGCTGTTTTCGGCTTTCTAGCCATCTGCAATTTCCTCCTTTTCTGTTTTTGGGCATAAAAAAAGAAGGGGGTTCCCAGTAGGGAACCCCCTTCACAAACATCCCACCTTGGAGGCGGGCGGCACCAAATCATATTACATCACTCCTCTTCATTCATAACGGCATCAATGAGATTTACATATATCCAATGACATCCCGAGAAACAGCTTTGAGCGTTTCGTCGGGAATGTCGGATACGTTAAGCAGGTAAACTTTGTTGTGTCTGGGATTGAAAAGCCCTAGCTTTTCAATGGTTTGAAACTCAGGATGGACGGAATGCTTCCCCATCAGATAATACACAAGAAGCTGCAGGGTTTCCTTGTTGGTGGGCTTTTTCTGCAGAACCTTGAAATCCCAAAGTGTATCCTCGGTAAGAAAATCACCGTCGCCCGATGTGATCAGGTCGGTATACCCGCCTTCAAAGTTGAATCCTTGCAGGGTAATAGGTCCGTATTTCTGGAAGAAAGACTTGGTTCGTTCCAGCATGATTTTGATATTCTCAATGGTATTCTCATCCGGGTTAATATTCTCTACTGGACGGTATCCCACAGGAGAGGATCGGACACAGACATCAAAGCCTGATAATTTGCAGGCCGCAATAATGGCCTTTTCCAATGCGGTTTTGATTTCCTCGGCATCATCATCTGTTCGCTTGATAAAAACCCAATCATCAATATCCCTCAGCAATTCAAAGGCCATATTGACAGCATTGACCATGGCGGACCCGGCGAGAGAAACCCGGAAAGCCTCCTCTGCAGGAGCCCCTAAATCAACCCGGGTAAGATAGTCTACTGCCGAGCCGACTAAGCTGCCATAGACATTTTCTCCTTCGTGGAGTTGTTTTCCATCCTGCAAGTCTACGACGGTAAATTTCGTAGGGCCGATATACCCGCCTCTGGGTTGTTTAATTTCGTTTTTTATTCTATGAGTGACAGACGACATTTTTACCTCCAAACACATAAAGGGGGACTCCTCTCATAAGAAGGACTCCCCTTTTATCATTCAACATTTTAAGCATTGGCGTCCCAATAGACAAAAACCTGCACCCAATAAATAGTACCATTATCTGTCTGGTATACGCCAACACCTGTTCTATTCCCATAAGCAGAATAGTCGGTCAATAGGGTTGCTTTATGCCCTGATGAGTTCATCCAAGTATTTACGACTTGCTCTGGTGTTTTAGATCCCTTTGCACCATTCTCAACAAACTCTAACCCATCCATTGACGATGCCTTATTATCAGGACGAATATGAGAAAAACTAGAAGCAAGTTCTTTAGCTCTAATTTGAGCATACTCCATTGCCGTTTCGTCCATTACTAACGGATCAAGACCTGCAGCCTCACGCTCAATATTGGCCAAATGAATAACCTCTTCACAGTATTCGTCAATATCAAGTTTGCTTGAGCTAGACCCAGTGGAGCCAGAACTGGAACCAGAGGAGCCAGAGCCTGTAGAACCACTGCTGCCTTCCACACCGCGCAGCACATTAAACTGCTCTACATACCAGGCCTTATGCTCTTCGTCTGTCTTCTGGATCATCTTGTAATCGCGGTTGATCTGAGACACGACGTTGCTGGCAATATAACCGAGAATATCGTCGTCCGCAGAATAGAAGTAATAACCGCTCTTACCATCAATGCTTCTTCCAGAAACAGAAACCGCCGGGGTACTGTTATCCTGAACGCTTACGGTGTAGTTGGCCAGAGGCCCCTTGCCGCTGCTGGTATTGCTCGTCTGGGTAGCAGGTGGGGTAGAGGTGCTCTGGTTCTGAGCTTGGCTGGAAGTATTGGCCTGGCTGCTGGTAGCCGGCTGCTGTGCCTGGCTGCTGCCCTGGTCGGCCGTAGGTTGGCTGGCGGTATCAGCGGTACTGCTGGTATTATCGGTGGCAGGTTCAGATGTCTCAGATTCAGATTCGGGTTCCGCCTCAGCTTCGCTGCTGGTATCTTCCTCGACCTCCAGATCAGAGACTTCCGGTTCGCTGACCTGTTCGCTCACGCTGCTCTCCGGCTCACTGGAACTGGTATTCTCAGCTGGTTCCTCAGAGCAAGCGGTCATGCTCAACACCATTGCCATAGCCAGCATGGCCACCAGCATCCTCTTGTTGTTCTTTTTCATTTCTCATCCCTCTTTCTATGGATTTAAAGGTTTATTGCTCTATCATAAGGGTTTCAACCCCTTACACTCCCTATATAGTAGCTTTTTTGAAAATTGCGACCGTAATTTTTCCTCAAAAAAGCCCACAAAAGCGCATCATAAAGCCGTTTTCCTGGAATTTTAAAATTTTTTATGTGCAGATAATCAGGCTTTTTTGTGGAGTATCTGCATATATTTCGCAAATTTATATGCAGATACTTCACAATCTTCCACCTTCGCTGCACACCCCTATGACACCAGCGACGCGGAAAAGGTTTTATCATATTGGAAATTTGTGCAAACATCCAACACGATACTACCACACGCTTGCCTTCTTGTCCATATTCAACGAGCACCCCTTCAAATAGGCCCTGTGCGGCGCCTCTGAGGGCCGTGCGCTCCTAAGAAGGGAAAGAGAGTTTGCTTACAGCCTGCGAAGCAGGAGCGGCCTCCTGGCCGCCTCAGCGTTGATTCTCGTAAGAACACAAAAAGCACTTCTTGCGAAGTGCTTTTTAGAAGGCGCTGTTAAGTTTCTGTTGGGGAAGCGGAAGCATAGCCTTTCAGAAGGCTGTCCCATTCCCGGCGCCCGTATAAAACCCGGACAACCGTAACGGCTGGGCTGGACGGATCCATCACATAGAAGATCAGGTAGTGATCAACCGGGATCATCCGCAGCCCCATATTCGCCAGCTGCTGATCGGAAAGCAACGGATGCCTTTCCGGCATGACCTGCAGAGATTCTACTGCTTTTCTGATCCGGCGGATCTGGCTTAACGCTGTTGCCGGTTCGCGCAGCCGGAAAGCAATGTGCTCGGCAATCTCTGTCAGGTCGGCTTCGGCAGCATCAGAAATTTGCAGCTTATACTCCTTCATTGGCCAGCCTGCTTTCTATCCGGTCAAAGACGTTATCCGCCGGCTTTACCCGCCCGGCTGCAGCGTCTTCCATCCCCTGTTCCAGCAGAGAATACAGTTCGAACTTTCCGACCAGCCTCTCATAGGTTTCTATGCTCATGACGGCCAGATCGCCGGTTCCATTCTTGGTGATATACACCGGCTCACTGTATTTATGGCAAAACTCGGAAATCTCATTGTAGTTGTTCCGCAGATCAGAACTCGGCCGAATGTTGGGCATTCCGCTCACCTCCTGAATTTAATATCAATATTATATCATAATTTCGATATTTGTCAATTTGCAGGGGGCAGCACGAGGGCGAAATGCTTCTTCACGACACCACCTGAAGCTGCCGCTGAGTGGTTACGCCCAGCAGATAGTCGGTACTGGTCCCATAGAACCGGGCCAGCTGGATCAGCACCTGGGTGGGAATATCATTTTCGCCG
>ENA-OROM01002615-OROM01002615.1-human-gut-metagenome-genome-assembly--contig:-NODE-2615-length-12666-cov-2.127349_pt1 | contig 12666 bp, 9 predicted proteins | sample MGYA00242129_ERZ509050 | MGnify/ENA primary metagenome ERZ509050 (study PRJEB26280, sample SAMEA2338701) | human gut metagenome | biome: human gut; feature: human-associated habitat; material: faeces...
AAATCAATTTTCTTTTCATAATAAGCTTTTCCAACGATACATGCATAATAATCTTTTTGAGCAACTTTTTGAATATTATCAAAATCTTTAATTCCTCCAGAAACAACAAATTGAATTTGACTATTTTTAGCGATTTCATCATACATTTCAAAATTAGGTCCTGTCAAAGTTCCATCTTTAGAAATATCTGTTGCTACAATATAACCAACACCAATAGATTCCAAATATTGAATAAATTCAATATAAGGCATTTGACTTGTTTCTAACCATCCTGCTGTAGAAACAAAACCATTTTTAACATCAACACCGACAACTATTTTCTCACTGCCATATTGTCTTAATACTTCTTTTAAAAATTCGGGGTCTTTTAAAGCTGCCGTTCCTAAAATAACACGATCAATTCCTACTTCATCTAAATAGAGTTGAACTGTTTTTAAATCACGGATTCCTCCACCAAGTTCCATTTTCATTTTTGTGCTATTTCTAATTTTTTTAATCGTTTCTAAATTTTTAGCAAAACCATCTTTAGCGCCATCTAAATCTACAACATGTAAATAAATAGCTCCTGCTTTTTCAAAAGTTTGAGCAAGTTCTTCTGGATGATCACTATAAACCGTTTTTTGATTATAATCTCCTTTAAATAAACGTACTGCTTGTCCATCTTTTAAATCTATTGCTGGAATAACTAACATTCGACCATCTCCTTAAACGCAAGTAATATTTTATGCCCAACCATTCCTGATTTTTCAGGATGGAATTGGCACCCAATGACATTTTTATTTTGCACTAAAGCTGTAACTTTAGTAGTTCCATAATCTGTATACGCTACAAGATTTTCATCTTTACAATGTGCCATATATGAATGTACAAAATAAACATCATCATTTTCATGTACATATTTCAAAATTGGTTGATGATTTGTTATATGTAATTGATTCCATCCCATATGAGGAATCTTTTCATCAATATCCATATAACGTACTGAACCTGGAATAAATCCTAGTCCTTTTGTTTCTTTTACTTCATACCCTTTTTCAAATAAAATTTGCATTCCTAAACAAATCCCAAGAATAGGAATTCCTGCCTCTTTTCGCTCTGTTAAAATATCAACTAAATGATACTTTTCTAAATTTTTCATCGCAGTAGGAAAAGTTCCTACTCCAGGTAAAACAATTCCCTTAGCTTCTTTAATAACTTTTTCATCTCTAGAAACAACCGCTTCAAGTCCAATTCTTTTAAAAGCACCGACAACACTTTTTAAATTTCCTACATTGTAATCAATAATAACAATCATTTATAAAACTCCTTTTGAAGAAACGATCTTATCTTTATTTTTTTCATCAATGCGTACCGCCTCTTTTAAAGCTCTTCCAAAAGCTTTAAAACATGCTTCGATTACATGATGAACATTATTTCCATAAGCCTCATTTAAATGCAATGTTGCATTCATATTGTAAGCAACCGCTCTAAAAAATTCTTCTGTCATTTCACTTTCATAATTTCCTAAATTAACTTTAGGAATATCTACATTAAAAACAAGGAAACTTCTTCCTGAAATGTCTAAATTGCATGTTACTAGTGCTTCATCCATAGGAATTATAAAATGCCCATAACGTGTAATACCCTTTTTATCACCTAAAGCTTCTAAAATAGTTTTACCTAAAGCAATTCCCATATCTTCAACGCTATGATGACTATCTACTTCTAAATCACCATGACAAATCATTTTGATATCCATTTCACTATGGAAAGCAAGCAAGGTCAACATATGATCAAAAAAACCAATCCCTGTTTGAATCTCTGCTTTCCCTGTGCCATCTAAATTAATTTCTAATTCAATTTGTGTTTCATTCGTATTTCTTTCTAGTTGTGCTTTTCTCATTGTTATTCCTCCTCAAAACGTACAGCAATACTATTTGCATGAGCATCTAAACCTTCACTTTTTGCGAAAGTTTGAACATCATCTTTAAATGTTTCTAAAACATCTTTTGGATAATAACTATAAGATGAATATTTAACGAAATCATAAACACCTAACGCTGAATAGAATTTAGCTGTTCCTCCTGTTGGTAAAACATGGTTTGTTCCTGACATATAATCACCTAGAGGTTCTGGTGAGTATTCTCCAAGGAAAATAGAACCTGCATTTTTAATATAAGGAAGTGTATTGACTGGGTTTTCAACTAAAACTTCTAAATGTTCTGGCGCTAAATAATTAGATACTTCAAAAGCTTCTTTTAAGTCTTTTACAAGAATTGCGCCTCCATAATTTTGAAGAGATTCTTCAATAATTTCTTTACGTGATAAATAAGCCATTTGTCTTTTGAGTTCAACATTGACTTTTTCAGCAAGTTCTTTACTTGTTGTTACAAGCATTGCACTAGCAAGTTTATCATGTTCTGCTTGTGACATTAAATCAGCAGCAATATATTTAGGATTCGCATTTTCATCAGCAATAACTAAAACTTCGCTTGGACCTGCCACCATATCAATATCGACAACCCCATAGCTTAATTTTTTAGCTGTCGCAACAAAGATATTTCCTGGTCCTACGATTTTATCTACTTTTTCAATTGTTTCTGTTCCATTAGCGATAGCAGCAACTCCTTGTGCTCCACCAAATTTATAAATAGTATCAACACCTGATACTTTTGCAGCTGCAACAATAACAGGATTAACTTTGCCATCAGCTTTAACCGGTGTAATAATAACTAAATCTTTAACTCCAGCAAGTTTTGCAGGAATGGCATTCATTAAAACTGTTGAAGGATAGGCAGCTGTTCCACCTGGAACATATAAAGCAACTCTTTCAATTGGTCTTACCATTTGTCCCATGATCACTCCGTTATCTTTATATAATGACCATGATTTATCAATTTGATTTTTATGGAATTCTGTAATTTGTTGTTTTGTTCTTTCGAGGATTCTTATGTAATCTTGATCCACTTGTTTTAAAGCTTCTTCTTTTTCTTGATTTGAAACAACGAAATCATTTTCATCTTTAATTTGATAACCATCAAATTTTCGACAATAGTTGATCAAGGCTTGATTTCCATTTTTTCTAATATCATTAATAATATCATTTACGGCATTATTAACTTCTATCGAAATTTCTTCTTTTCGATTATTTAATTTTTGTGCAATTTCTTTTAAATTCCCATCATATTCAATTACTTTAAGCATCTTAATTTCCCCCTATTACTTTTTCTAATTGATTTACAATATTCATAATTTCATCCTTCTTAAATTTAAAAGCTACCTTATTAACAATCATTCTTGTTGAAATATCACTTACTTTTTCAATTACTTCTAGACCATTTGCTTTAAGAGTTGAACCTGTTTCAACAATATCAACGATTGCATCAGAAATTCCTGTCACTGGTCCTAGTTCAACAGAACCTTCTAATTTAATAATTTCCACATCTTCTTGTTTAGAAGCAAAATATTTCTTCGCAACATTTGTATATTTGCTGGCAATCTTTTTACGACGATTAAATACTTTATTTCGATATTCTGGATAAGCAGCTACTGCGAAATAACATTTTCCTATTTCCAGATCAAGAAGTTCATAGTAATCTTCAAAATCTATATCATCCAACGTATCCTTTCCTACAAAACCAATATCAACAATCCCATGTTCCAAAAATGTAACAACATCATTGGGTTTACCAAAAATCATTGAAATTCCATCTTTTGTTTCAATTAATAATTCTCGATCTTTATTAAAAATAGGATCCATATCAAAACCTGCTTCTGCAAGCAGTTTACATACTTGTTTTTCGATTCTTCCTTTAGTAATAGCTATTTTAATCATGTTACTCTCCCTCTTTTTCAATGGCTTTTAAAATATGATTCATATGAAAGCAGAACCCGACAGCTGTTTTATCAACATTAAATCTAGGAAGCAAATCATCATAACGTCCTCCTGATAAAATTGGATTTGCACTTTGATCACTATATCCTTTAATCATAAAGCCTGTATAATATTTCATGGTTGGAACCATTCCTAAATCAAAAATAATTCCTTCTTTACTATCTAATGATTCATAAAGATCTTTTAATTCTTGTAATGCCCCTAACAAAACAGAATCTTGACATTTATCCATCATTTGATGAAGTAAATCAATATTTCCAAAACATGTTGGTAAAGATAACAGCAATTGATTCAAGCTTTCTTCAAAATCATTTTTAGAAACAAAACGTTTCATTTCACTAATATCTCTTAATCTTAAAATATCTTCTAATTCATTTCTTTGATTTCCCACCAATTCTAATAAACGATTATAGAATTTAGCAGAGCCCAATTCTAAAAGAATATTTTTTAATGAAATTCCTGGTAAAGATTCTTGAATCATTGTCATAACTTCCTTATCTCCTTGAAGTCCTGGCTTATTCATTAATTCTACACCACCTTGAAAAAACTCACTGCTTCTTCCTTTATGCATTGTTTCTTTACGATACACTTTTCCAAAATAACTATAGCGTGCTTCACCTGTATTGGCACTATTGGCATATAATCTAGCTAGTGGTATTGTAAAATCTAAACGCATGGCAACGTTTTTACCTTCGTGATTGATATATTGAAACATCTTATCAACCGTAAAACCACAATCCAATTTTGTATATAAATCAACATATTCAAATGATGGCATCAACACTTCATTGTACCCATGATTTGAAAAAACATGTCGTAAATGATTTTCAATTTCCCTTAATTTTTCTACATTTGTAATAATTGCATCTATGCTTTCTTCAGGTATCAAATATTTAAACTCTTCCATAAAAATCCCCCTTTATTAAAAAAAACGAGTCATCTAATGACTCGTTTCAACATCATTAGATACAGCTTAATTGTGATAGACAAAATGGGCTGTATCATAAATGATATAACCCTACTTTTTCCAATGATGGTGATGTAATTGTGTGTTATTTAGTATTTTCATAGTAATCACCTCTTGTTGTGCTTTATTCTAACATAGATTGTATACAAAGAAAAGATAATTATGTATTTTTATGAAATATTTTATACTTTAAACACTTTATTGTATACAAATCATAAGTTGTAATTTTTTATTTTTTGATAATGATTGTATACAATTTTTATCGTGATAAAACACGTTGTGTAGTATTTTTATTATCACGATAACTTATTTATATGATAATTTTTTCTTAATTTATTCATTTATTATTATTAAAGATGTATCATAGCGATAGGAGGATATGACAATGGAATATATTGAAAGAGTATTAACAAATTTAAAAGCTAAAAATGCTGATCAACCAGAATTTATCCAAGCTGTTGAAGAAGTATTAGAAAGCTTAGAACCAGTAATCAAAGCTCATCCTGAGTATGAAGATATGGCTATTTTAGAAAGATTAACTGAACCAGAAAGAACTTTAATGTTTAAAGTACCTTGGATGGATGATCAAGGTAAAGTTCAAGTAAACAGAGGATATCGTATTCAATTCTCTAGTGCAATTGGACCTTATAAAGGTGGTTTAAGATTCCACCCTTCTGTTAACCTTGGAATTATTAAATTCTTAGGATTCGAACAAATTTTCAAAAACTCATTAACAACACTTCCTATCGGTGGTGGTAAAGGTGGCTCTGATTTCGACCCACAAGGTAAATCAGATGCTGAAGTTATGAGATTCTGTCAATCATTCATGACTGAATTATATCGTCACATCGGACCTAGCGTTGATGTACCTGCTGGAGATATCGGTGTTGGTGGTAGAGAAATCGGATATTTATTTGGACAATACAAACGTATTAAAGATGCTTATGAAAACGGTGTTTTAACTGGTAAAGGTATGACTTATGGTGGTTCATTAATTAGACCAGAAGCTACTGGGTTTGGTGCTGTATACTATGGTAAAGAAGTATTAGCTCATTTCAACGATACTTATGAAGGAAAAACAATTGCTGTTTCTGGATATGGTAACGTTGCTTGGGGTGTATGTATCAAAGCTAAAGAATATGGAGCAAAAGTTGTTTCTATTTCTGGTAGAGATGGATTCGTTTATGATCCTGATGGAATCAATACTGATGAAAAAATTGATTTCTTATTAAAAATTCGTTCATCAAATGATGTTAAATTAAAAGACTATGCTGAAAAATTCGGATGTGAATTCCATCCTGGTGAAAAACCATGGGGATTAAAAGTAGATATGGCTTTCCCTTGCGCTACTCAAAATGAAATTGGTGAAGAAGAAGCTAAACAATTGATTGCTAATGGATGTAAATACATCATCGAAGGTGCTAACATGCCAAGTACACCTGAAGCAATTGCTTACTTTACAGCAAACGGTGGTACTTTAGGACCTGCAAAAGCTGCTAACGCTGGTGGTGTTGCTGTTTCAGCATTAGAAATGTCTCAAAACTCTATGAGATATAACTGGACAAGTGAAGAAGTTGATGAAAAATTGCATAATATCATGAAATCAATTTTCAACAACTCTGTTGCTGCTGCTGAAAAATATGGATTAGGATTTGACTTAATCAAAGGTGCTAATATTGCTGGTTTTGAAAAAGTAGTAGAAGCTATGATTTCTCAAGGAATCTATTAATAAACAAAAAGAATGGACAGGAGATTAAATCTCTTGTCCATTTTTATATTGATTAAATTTTTTATCTAATTCTTCATAAAATGATGTAGCGTTTACTAAATAAATATTTTTTGTATGATTATTAAATTGTAATTCAATTTGATGTTTTGAGTTAAGTGAATATGCTGTTAAATCCTTAAATTCAATCATTTGAGGCATAAAACCGATCCCCTTAAAGAAATATACTAATAAACCATCTTCAAAAACAGAAGCGTTAAAACGTATTAATAAAGTAGGAAGTACCCCTAACGCTAGTAATAAAACAACCACTAATTTCATTCGATCATAACGAAAATAAATTCCACTAAACGCACATAAAATAACCAAAATAATTGAAATAACGACCATTCTTAAATCTTTATATTTAAACATAACTTTTCTCCTTTAAAGACAAAAAATGGTGCCTTTCCCATTTTTATTTAGAACCTTTTATAGAAGGTTCAGCAATTTTAATAAACATTAATTATTTATTAAAATCAGCACAACATGCGTTTCCATGTATTAAATATTTAAATCGTTTAATATTAATGTATAAAAAAATATCATTCCCTCTTCACAAGAATGATATTTGATATTTATTTTCTTGATTGCTCTTGCAATCTTTAATTAATATGTTATAATCATCTTGTCTAGGTTAAACACATTATAGCATGTGTTTGAAAAAAGAACAAGTTTCCTTGTTCTTTTTTTATTCTAATAAGCACTACTTATCATAGTATACCTCAAGTATGGCTCTTATGAAAAAATCATACTTGTAAAAAAATATATTTGCTTGTAATTGAATCAAGGGCTACATTTAGCCTTTTTTTCTTTTCCTTATATGTAAATATTGAACTTCGTCAATTTCTTTTTCTTTACAACTTACTATAACTTTATAAAAATTTCTTTGATAAAATTCTATTCTTTCCACTTTACTCATATCACTTGTCAACGTTCTCGTTTTTGCTCCTGGCAACATTGATTCCAATACCCTTATTTTTTTCTCATACCTTTTTTTCATTTCATTATAGGTATCTTTATCAATAAAACCTGACAGCATCTTATCATTCAGATAAACTCTTAATTTCGGATAATCACTCTTCACGATTTTCACTTCATTTCCGGCAAGTTCCGCCACCACGGTCATTCCCGGACGAGCATCTGCCGGATTTACTCCCACCCAGTACATGGACGGACGAACCACCTCTTCCTGACGCCAGACAATCTCTTTCGGCAAAGCATTTCTTTTGTATTTAGCCATCCACGCAATTGCTGCCGTATCTGCCCGATCCATCCAATGCCCCTTGCCTTTCACAATATGCGTTTCGTGTATATACCCTTCCGGCTCCACTTGCTGTAAAGAATCCAACACGTTCCCTTTCGCTACCGCCAACTTATTCCGGTCGTATGCCCCGTCATTTTCTCCCATCCAGATCATAAAAGGAACGTGACGCAAATTCACCTGCGAAGCTTCTCCCGGATGCCCGGCCATCATCGAGGCTGCCGCCCAGCGATCGGCCATACGGGGTGCCATTCTCCACACACCATCTCCACCGGCAGAATACCCCAACAGATATACCTTATCCGGATTCACACCCATCTCCACGATAGCCGTTTGAATCAACGCCTCGAAGAACTCGTCCAATCCCGGTTTAAACCACATATTCCAATCATCCCAAGGCGCCCTCGGGTCCACATAAACTCCTTCCGCCGGCTCGTACAAACGAATCTGATTCTGCCATTGCTGGGTGTTTAATGCCTCCGGAGCATTACCCCCTCCATGCATGGATATGTACAGGCTACGCCCATCCGCCGTTTTCTCACCAAATACCCGGTAATCAAACTTCATCTGTAACCCCTCCCGGTTAAAAGTTTTCAATCCCCAAGAACGATGATATTTCTCTTTAATCTCTTTTTCCCATGCCTCAACCAGTACAATCCCGGCATCCCGGGCCCCTGTTGCTGTCAATTTTTTCTTGGCAAACCCTTGCCCCGCCACACTTTCCAACTTATTTTTTTCCAAATAGTTTCTCAACTTTCCCACGTTTTGTGCAAAGGCACTACCAGCAATCAATGTCACCCAAAATAAAGCTAACCCGAATTTTATCATTTTCATACAATAACGCTTATATACATTTTTTCTATTGCAAGTTTACCATTAATTTCAAAAAAAAGCAAAAAAACGACAATATCCATGTAACGCCATGTTAGCGAAACAGATACACTTACATCTATTCGTTATCCATCCGATATACACCCCTTCTTGGGAACGAAGAACTATCGAAGAGACATCTCGCCCTTAACGAACAGGTACAAGCGTTGGTAAAAAGTTGGTAAAGCACAAATACGACTATCGCAAAACCCGGTATTTTAACAAATGCGTCCCGTCACTCCCGGCGAACAAATAAAATCCTGCATTTCCCTTATCTCCGAAAGCGATCGAAAACGGGGAATTTCCACGTATAGGAAAACCTTTGGAAACATCTTTCATATCCAACAAGAAAAGACGTTCCCCTTCACCATCCATAACCCCAATTCTCGAATCCCGGGCCGAGAAACGATAAACATACGGGAAACTCAGCTCGGCATTTTCCCAGCATTTCTCCAACAGCAATTTACCTTGAACATCATACACGCAAAGCAAATCTTTCCGAGAATAAACAAACTCATCCTGCCCGTCACTATTAATATCTTCCACGTTGAGTATTCCGCCACCGACCATTTTCTCTCCCTTGACCCGCTCGACACGGCCCCGGAAATCAACCAGTACGATCTCCCCGTTAATATCCGAGAAAGCGATCTTCATCTGACCATCCTGCCTCGTCAGGTACAAAGGCGTGTTACCGGATAAATTCAACAGGGTAGACACCTTCACCCGTTCTTTTCCCTTACGATCCAGAATATACAAACGATACTGATCTGCATACACAAGATAATCCTTTCCATCCACCCGGAAATGATAGATTTTAGATACAATATCATTGTCACTCTTTGGCACATCCCAACCTTTCACGAAATTACCCGACAACTCGTACAAATACACGTGATGATCCACCCCGGGAGCAAATACCCGATAATTCTTGTTATTCTCGTAATCAGCCACAGAAATTCCCTGTTCGCAAGGAGACTTGAACGCCAGCGGAAAACGAGGTAAATAATTACCATTACGATCAATCAAATAAAGATGGCTTGGTGTAGAAAATAAATATTGTAACTTCCCGTTTTTAAACATATCTACTTGATAAACCTCACTATTGATCTTCCCCTCGATCGGCAATTTCCACAAAATACGTCCCACGTCATTAATCAAGTAAATCGTGTTTCCCTCGTCCTGCACGAAAAGTTCACGTTCTCCCGTGTTATGATTCACCACGATTGCCGGTTTCATACTCATTCTGGCATCCAATCGTGTCTGCCACATGATCTGAGCCTGTTTCTGCTCCACCTCTTCCGTACTTAAAAACAACGTGTGATACAGCATATCACCCTCGCACACCCATTGTAACCCAAGAGAAGAAAATACCTCCATCCCCTCTTTATTTCTCTCTAACAACTCACGCAAAGTCCCTTTAGTCACCTGTTCGTAATAAGGTAACATCGAAACCATCTCGGACAAATACATCCAGTTAAACTTCGAGGACAATTTCGTTCTCAACTTCTGGTACCATTCCTGCTCTCTCACGCTCAAACGACGCATATAATCACTCGCAAACGCTTGAAGACCTCTTTCAGAAGAAGCAAACACCACGTAATTATCCTCCACCAACACATAATTCGTTGCTATTCCTCCCAACACGTATCCCCACATCACGCCGGCAAAATCGGGAACAGGCATCTTAAAGTAACTCACTTTTTTATCTTTATCCAAGGCAAATGAACGATATAACGAAGTTTCAGAAGTCCCGGACTTCGAGGCATACGTTTTCATCATCTTTTCCAGTAATCCTCTAGCTAGGCTCCCGGCTTTCACGTGAACCACCACGATCCCTTCCTCCTGTTTCCGGCTCGCGTCATAAGAAAGCGTCCCTTTTCCCCATTCACCTTTCAACAAAGCCTGCCACTCTTCCTCCAATTTATCCCCGAAAAGACGGGCAAACTCCTGTTTTCTTTTCCGAACATTCTCGATCTGTCCCGCCCCATAACGATAAGCCTCAAGAGATGCCAGATAATTCTTCACGTCATTCAGAGCCAGAATACTAACACTTTTCACGTTGGCAGGCATCACGGCATCCAGTTTGGAATCCTGGGGAAGTTGTCCCTTAAAGGCAACGGGGAAAGCGGCTTTCAACCCGTCATAATGCACAAAACCGTTAAAACTGACGCCACTCGGTTTTATTTCACCATCTAACGCCCCCCACTTGAACCACTTGGCAATATTCGTCTGTTTAGCAATAAAATCCTTCTGCAATAACAAAGGAAGTAGATCGGAAAAACAAGTCGTGTTCAAGAACACGTTCAGACCGGCTCCCGCGGAGAAATAACGATTCACGTTTTTAAAACGGGGCGCCCCGTCTTTCTCTTCTTCACCGGGATTACTCAACTGGTTCACGGCATCCTCCACGTATAGCTCGGAGTTAGAAACCAGCACCATACCACCGACAACAGCGTAACACACCTCATCCTTTCCCCGACTTGCCAAGTATATCTTCTGGTTATTATATTTTCGCTCTTTCACCTGCACTCCGGCAAACATTTTCTGTAAAAAAGCATGTACATCCCCTCTGGAAAACAAACCACTCCGGTTTAACACGTACAAAAATCGAATCGATTGTTTTCCCTCTACCCGAATCGCCATCACGTAGGAAGAAGTATCTACCTGAGACACCTGTTTCAACGTATCCACCACCCGACACAACATACTTTCCCGGAACGTCTTGATCTCCCGGTCAAAAGCAATAGCAATCTTTGATGACAAATTTGCGTTCGCATTCACATTAACCACAATAGCAGAATTATAGGGAATAAACGATTCCTTCGGGACATCAACCTCCCGTTCCCGCTCGTTCACCCACCATAGCGCAAATCCTATTCCTCCGAGAAGGACAACTCCAAAAACGATTAATGCAATTTTCTTCACCATTTTAGTCAGTTTATAAAGTTCATAAGGTACATAAAGTTTATAAAGTACTTTACGAACCTTATAACTTTATAAACCTTATAAACGAAAAAAAGCTTCGCTTTTTTCATTGGAACAAATTTAGTAAAATCGAGCCTTTTTCCTACTTTTGTAAAAAGGAAAATCGCATGAAAAAAATATATACGCTGCCGGAACTGGAAAATATGCTGACTTGTCGGGGAGAAGAAGAAAACCGGCTTTACTCGGAATCGAAAAGAATAAAGAACGAAACCATCGGTAACAACGTCTACCTCCGGGGATTAATTGAAATTTCCAACATCTGTACCAAAGATTGTTTTTATTGCGGCATCCGGAAATCCAACACGGAAACAGCCCGATATGCACTTTCGGACAAGGAAATTCTTGATGCTGCAGACTTCGCCTATACACATCATTTCGGTTCCATCGTGTTACAGGGTGGGGAACGTTCCGATAAAGCATTTGTAGATCGAATTACCCGTTTATTGCAAGAAATCAAAAAGAACAGTAACAACGAGCTAGGCGTCACCCTTTCACTGGGAGAACAAACGGAAGACTCTTACAAGCGCTGGAAAGATGCCGGGGCACATCGTTATTTGTTGCGCATCGAAACATCCAATCCCGAATTATACGCCAAGATTCACCCGAACAACCCGCTCCATTCTCACACTACCCGGTTGAGATGCCTGGAAAGCCTGCAACGCTGCGGGTATCAGACAGGAACCGGAGTGATGATCGGATTGCCTTTTCAAACAATCACCGATCTGGCAAATGACTTACTATTCCTGCAATCCATGGACATCGATATGGTAGGTATGGGGCCTTACCTGGAACACCATGCCACCCCCTTGTACGAGTATCGTCATCTACTCCTTTCCCTCCAGGAAAGACTGCGTCTGTCCATTCACATGGTCGCCGCCCTCCGGATTCTCATGCCGGACATTAACATCGCTGCCACCACGGCCCTCCAGGCCATTGAACCT
>ENA-OROM01002622-OROM01002622.1-human-gut-metagenome-genome-assembly--contig:-NODE-2622-length-12640-cov-19.832578_pt1 | contig 12640 bp, 9 predicted proteins | sample MGYA00242129_ERZ509050 | MGnify/ENA primary metagenome ERZ509050 (study PRJEB26280, sample SAMEA2338701) | human gut metagenome | biome: human gut; feature: human-associated habitat; material: faeces...
TGTCGTTATAGGATGGTAGGATGCTGCAGGCCTACACTATTGCTGAATAGTTACTATTAAATTTGTCTGTTGATTCTACCCCTCTATTTACTATATTATATTCCATAGGGAATATGATTTCTTCGGCTGTAACAATAATAGGTCGTGGAGTACTATAATCGAACCAATAAAACTTTCCTGTTTCTAAATTTTCCAATTTTTGCGCATAGCACCACGGACCAATTTCTTTTATTGTCAATTTATAATGCCCTGTTAAGTCTATCAAATCAGGATAACAACCCAAAGTGTCAACAGGTAGATTTCTTAATGTGTCTTGGACATATACATCCAAATCTTCGAGACACACTTGAGTTGTATTTTTGCGGTTCTCAAAGGTACAATTACTAAAAACAATCATTATTATTAAAAGTATAAAGACTAATATAAACTGTTTCATTTTATTTGTTTCTATGATAAAAACATCAAGATACCCCTATATATAATTAGGTGTCATAACCGACAGACGGAGCGTGCTTGTTTTCCAACTATGCTTTGTTCTGTTTCTATATTCTTTGTTTCGTGTTTTTCAGCAGTACCTTGCTCCTGTGGTGGTGCCAATTCTAACTGTATTTTCCTGTCCAACGCCGCCAGTTCCGCTTTCAGAACTTTCAGTTCTTCCTCTTTCTTCCAAGTCTTGCCAGCTATCTCTTCCAGTTGCGGTATTTCCTTTTCCAAAGCCTTGCATCTTGAACCATACTGCTCAATGTAGCTTGGTATCTTCTGTAAGGCATTCAGAAAGTTGTTTGCCGCTGCTATCGGGTCCGACTTGGCAATGTGACCGTAGTTGTACTGGTACTTGTAATTGCCATCGACAAAAAAGCGGTTGTCAACAAATGGAAGACCATTCTCGAAACTTGTCTCGCTGACAATCTTGACAGGGAATCCGTAGATTTCTCCAATCCGCTTGTATTGTCCGCCAGTTGTCTCTTTCTCCGCCAACATTTGCAGATGCTTTCCTATAACCTCTAAGTTCGTGGACTCTACACCATCAAGAGTGATGAGGTTGAGGATGTTGCCGTCCTTGTCTTTCTTGGCTTTGCCCATAAACTTGCCGTAGTCCTCGGTCATTCCCTTGAGAGAGGCTTTGTTGTTGCCCAGCTCTGCCGTCTTTGACTGCAACTTTGTTTCCGAGTCACGCTTGCCCTTATTAAACGATTTGCGCTCACCCTCCAGAGAAGCAACCTTCTTCTCCAACTTCGCCTTGTCAAGCAAGTCGGTATTTCCGGAGAGAATAGCCATATACTCTGAAAAATTCATGCCCGATTTCTCGTCCATCGCTCCCTCGTCAATGGTTCTCGCTCCCAAGGCTCCGCTTTTCAACTGTGAGATGAACGTCTGCTTGCAGTGCAGCAGATTGAACTTGTACGAGTCAAGCGACTTTTCCACCGCATAGATGATGACATCCACCTTGTTGTCGGCATACAGCTTGGCAATCTCGTTGCCGGCACGCACCCCTCGACCGTCACGCTGTGCCAAGTCTGACGGTCGCCACGGTGTGTCCAAATGATGAATAGCAACACACCTTTTTTGTGCATTTACGCCTGTACCTAACATAGATGTGGAGCCGAACAATACTCGTACCGAACCCTCGTTCATGGCTGCTATCACCGTCTTTCTTGCCCTCTCGTTCTTGCACTCCTGAATGAAGCGAATCTCTGACGAGGGTATTCCATAATCCTCTATCAGCTTACGCTTGATTTCAGAATACACGTTGAATTCCCCAGGTCTGTATGTGCCAAGATCTGAGAATACGAACTGCGTCCCCTTGTGATTGTCATAGCGTTTGTAATAGTCCGCTATCATCTTGGCACAATGGCTTGCCTTGTTGTCGGGATGATCCTCACAAGTCGGGTCTATCATGCGCATGTCGAGTGCCATCTTTCGGGCATAGTCTGTGGCTATGAGCATCTTTGCCTTCTCTTCCGTTTCTGACAGTGGCAGTCTGCCGAGGATGGTGGCATCACCTGTCTTGGCAAACTCCATCAGCTTTTGGATGAAGTCCTCCTGCTCGGGTGTCGGCGGTATATTATGAAGAATCTCGTTCTTCTGTGGTCTGTCCACACCAACCGCCTCCGCCGTACGATAGTCGGTTATCTCGTTGTAGAAAGCAGCAAGCTCCGGTACCTTGATGAAGTATCGGAAACGCTCCTTCTGTACGATGTTGTTGGTGACGTTAAACTCGAAGTCGGTAGTCTTCTTGGCGAAGATTGCTGCCCACGCATCGAAACAGCGGATGTCCTGACGCTCCAGTTCCTTGGGGCGCAGATACTTGAAGAGCAGATACAACTCAGTCAGTGAGTTACTGATAGTTGTTCCCGACAGAAATGTCGCTCCCAGATCTCTGCCTGTCCGCTCCTGTATGGTACGGATAGCAAAGAGCATGTTGAGTGCCTTCTGGCTTCCCTCGCTGTTGCCAAGTCCTGCCACACGGTCGTGACGGGTGTTGAACATGAGGTTCTTGAACTGGTGGCTCTCGTCCACAAACAAGTGGTCGATGCCCATCATGCGGAAATCCACCACATCATCGGTGCGCTGCTCTATGCTATAGGCTATCTTCTGCAACTTTGCCTCCAAGTTGAACTTTCGCTTTTCCAAGCCTTTGAGCATTCCCCGTGACACGTCTTTGCCCTGCGTGCGTATCACTTCCAAGTTTTCCTCCACGGTATCAAGCTCCGCCTGCAATATCTGCCGCTGGAGTTCTGGCGATTGCGGTATCTTCCCGAACTGGTCGTGCGACATGATTACACAGTCATAGTCGTTGTTCTTGATGTTGTTGAAGAAGCTGACACGGTTCTTGGTGGAAAAATCCTTCTCCGAGGCATAGAGTATCCTCGCATGGGGATAAGCTGTCTGATAGGTGGCAGCTATCTCCGCAACATTGGCTTTCAGTCCGATAATCATCGGCTTGTGAGCCATACCGAGGCGTTTCATCTCATGCGCAGCCATGCACATGATGAGGGTCTTGCCAGTGCCGACCTCGTGGTCACATATCCCGCCTCCGTTCTGCAAAAGCATCCATACACAGTCCTTCTGACTTGGGTACACACTCTTGACACCATACTTTCCGCCAAGGGCTTTCAAATCCAAACCGGGGAAGGTCTGGTGAGAACCGTCATACTTCGGACGCACGAAGCAGTTGAACTTCCGGTTGTACATCGTGGTCAAGCGTTCCTTAAAGGAGTCAGACTGCTCTTCCAGCCATTCAGTGAACCCGTTGCGGATTTCGTCAATCTTGGCATTGGCAAGCTGTATGCCCTCGCTGTCACGCACCTTGATGTCGTTGCCGTGTTCATCCTCACCGATGCTCTTCATCATGTCTGGACAAGTGTTGTGCAGGGCATGTTTCAGAAGATTCATGCCGTCATAGTGGCGGTAATATCCCTTCACCATATACTCATCCGTGATGGCCATGGTCTTCATACTGCATTTTGCCGAATATTCGTCCATGCTGTCGGAATAGACGATACTGACCTGTGTATTGAAGAGGTGGCTCATGTAAGCGGAATACACACCTGTAGGTATCCAACGCTCACCGAAGTTGAAGTCCAGGTCCTCAAAGGCTATCGGTTCGGGAATGCTTGCCTTCAAGGCTTCCAACGACTCCCTCACGATTGCATGGTCGGGATTTTCCTTCAGCCATTCTTCTATACGCTCCGCTTTCTCTATGACATTGCCAGCAATGAAGCGGTCGGCTATCTCGTAGCCGTCTATGAGCGGATTGTAATAGATGCGCCCTTTAAGCGCTTCCGTCAGTTCCTGTTCCGGCATATCCGATAATTCAGTCATATACGGCAAGTCGATACGGCCGAACTTGTTGAGTGAGGCGGTGAGCGCTTCCTCTGGAGAATCGACATGACTGACCTCGTCAAGCGAAAAAGAGACCGGGTGGTCGAAGATGTCTGACTTTGTGAACTGTCCGTTTTCTACCCGTTCCAACGACAGCATGTCGCGCCCTGAGGCATCCATAAGGATGAACTTCACGTTCTGCTTGGCATTGAGGTTGCCGAAGCGAATGAAGAAAGCGTCATAATAGACATTCAGACTCTCACGCATCTGCTTGTTTTCCGTCTGTTCTTCCGCTTCATAGGTGTAAAGTTTCTGATAGGCATCACGGAGGGCGATATACAAGACCGCCTTTTCTTTCTGCTCCATATTCAGATCCAACGGCATGAAGGTAGCACCATACTTGGTAAGGTCTTTCAATACACCGATGTTTCTGGCAGAGTCGAGCACCATAGAACCCTCACGATGAAAACTTTCCTGTTTCTCATCAAATGGACGGGGCTTCATAGCATCCTCTTTCTTCTTTGCCAGCTCTTCCCGCTTTCTTTCTTGCTCTTTTTGTTGTTCCCGCTCATGATTTGTTTCTTTCAATGTGCTCTGAGTCTTGGAATCTTCTTTTGCCTCATTCCCTTTCGACTGTCCATGCCCGATTTGAACTTTGAGAACTTCTATCGGTTCCATCGGAGGCTTGAACTTCGGATCAAGCGTATCTTTAACGCCCAGAGCCTTGAGTTGCTCCTGACGGTGCAGTTCAGCCTTTTGGCGCAGCAGCACCCTGTCTTCGGGAGCCATGGTCATCATCATCTCGTAAAAGCCGTTAATTGGCGGATTCTCTTCCCAAGAGATGCTTGCGTATGGTTCATCACCAGGCAGGATTGGTTTTGTCTCCTGTGTTGTTTCCTGCTCTTTTGCATCTGTCAACGAAGGCTTTTCTTCTTTTTCCACAGGCTTTGTCACAACTTCAAAAGTCGGATTGACGCTTTTTACCAACGGACTTGCTTTCTTCCTTGACACTTTCTTGGCGGCAGCACCCACTGTTACCTCTGCTTTCTTCTTTGTAGCATGGACAGTCAGACGGTTTTCTTCTTCCATTCCCCAAAGGTCAAACAGAGTCATTTGGACTGGTGGCTGCTGATGATTGGACTTTTGGGATAGCTCTGCATCATCAGTAGGCTTTTCCTGCTTTTGCAAGGATACTGCCGTATCGTTCTGCTTTTCCTCAATGGAAGGCTTCATCTTCTCTGTTTTTTCTATCTTTTCTGTTTCTTCAACCTCCTTAACTTCCTCAGCCTTTGTTTCCTCTATCCCCAAGTATCGGTTCAAATTGAGGTTCTTCTTAAAGTCTTCATGGAGCATCTTTTGCAAATCCTCTGCAATGCCTTCCACGCCACCCTCATGCGTGTATATCATTGCAGGTTTGCCGAACGGGTCAGTATCCAACTTTGCCGTTGTATGGATAATGCGTTCCGGATGCTCCAGAAAGTAGTTGTTTGTCGGAATGCGGTTCTCGTCATTATAGACAGTGTCAAGCAGGTTGTCGTCTCCTCGCAGCGACTCCTTTTGGGTATTTTTCTGCAGAATGATGAGATCACTGCCCACTTCCGTATTGGCATTTTCCGTGAACAGGTTGTTGGGAAGACGAATCGCTGACACGAGATCAGCATGATAGAGCATCATAAAACGCGCGGCACTGTTGTTTTTGGCATTCAATACGCCTTGTGAGGTGATGAAGGCAACCAACCCACCATCCCTTACCGTATCAAGAGCCTTGACAAAGAAGTAGTTGTGTATGCGTCTGGTAACAAGTGCCCTCATGCCTTTCATGGCTGTATAGGACGGATCAAACACGGCAACATCGCCAAAGGGAATATTTGAGATGGCGAGGTCGAAGTAGTCATTGAAAGGCTTTTCTATCTTCTCGAATCCCTCTATGCGCACTTTCTGCTCCGGGTGCAGATGGCGGAGTATCTTTCCCGTAAGCAGGTCTTTTTCAAATGCCATAATGTCTGCCTTGGGATTGTTATCCAAGACGGAATCGACAAAGGCACCGATGCCTGCCGAGGGTTCAAGAACCTTTTCGGGGATGATCTGATGCTCTTTCAACACATCCGTCAGAGCCTCCGTAACGGCTGACGGCGTGTAGAATGCCGTGAGGACGGACTGTTTCAGACTGTCCATCAACTGTTTGTACTCGCTTTCATTCTTGCTGTTTTCACGGATAAGTCTGTGCAGCTCCACCGTTGGAGCAAACAATTCAAGGTCTGACTTTGCCCAATGGACGGCATCCGCCAGTTCCCTGGCAGGGTTCAGGATGCACTTCAATCCTCCGAATCCGCAGTAACGCTCCAGAAGGAGACGCTCACGGGCGGTCGGCGTGCGCAGTTCCCTGTCAAGGATGAATGCTGTCTCTATCGCCTTGATGTTATCGTTCAGACGTTGTTTTCTATTGTACGCCATTTGACTCTATGAAAAGAGCTACGGCTCCAGTCAACTCTGTATAGAGCTGGTCGTAGTCCGGTGACTGGGCAAAATCGTCATCGGTGAGGTCGTAAATGGAATACACGTTGTCAACCAAAGGCAGGAGGTTCTTGACAAACGCTTCCTGGTCTTCTACTGCTACCTCCAGGGGAAACTCACTGTCAACAACATCATACAGGATGCTGTACTTGGAAAAGCGGAGACCTTTCAGCAATGCTGACATGGCAAGCTCTTGTGCCGCATCGGCAAAGAGGGCATCACGCCGTGCCTGCTCATATACCTCTGCGGCATGGTCTGCACGTTCGCGGATAAAGTCCGCATCGCTGGCTTGTGGAAAACGGTTCTCTCTGAGATGGTTCAAGAGGTACAGTCCGTAATAGGACAGCTCTGTCTGTGCCTGTTTCTTTCTGTTCATTTGTCTGTTGAATGGATTAAGTGGTGAATAATAAACCGTGGATGGCGGTTGATGTTAGTTGAAAGCAAGAAAAAGGCACTCGGTATCCCTCCGAGTGCCGCCACTTAATCCACAGTAAATAAAAGCATCCTAAATAAAGACACCATTTATGAACCATGTTTCGGTGGCAAAGGTACAAACTATTTCTTGTATCTCTTCACATTTCCTCGCTTTTCTGCTGCTTTGTGCTCTGCAAAGACGAATTTCGTGTTGAAATTCTCGTCAAAGGCAATGGCTGCGGAGAATGATTTGCCTTGCTTACTGATAAAACCATTGAGCGTTCTGGTCTTGCCCTTGGTGAGCAAGTCGGTGATGTCGGAATCAGTGAGCAACTTTCCTGCTACCTGCTTGAACACTGGCATACCGCACTCCTTGTTACTGCATCTTACTACCTTTCCGAAGAACTGCATGGTACCTTGCTTGCATTTTGGGCACTGGCAGCCGGAATCCTTGTGGCTGAAAAGTCTGTCACAACCTAACAATTCCGCAGTGATTTCACGGGTATAGCCTTCGATACTATGGGTGAACCCGTCTGCACTTGCTTCACCTCGTTCAATCTTGGCAAGTTCCGCCTCCCATTTGCCCGTCATCTCCACATTGGCAATCGCCATGTTCTTCACCACGGAATGCAGGGCGAGTCCTTTTTCCGTCGGCACAAGTTTCTTCTGCTGGCGTACCATATACTCTCGTTTGAGCAGGGTTTCGATGATGGCGGCACGTGTGGCAGGTGTGCCAATACCGCTGTCCTTCATTGCCTGGCGCATCGTATCATCTTCTATCTCTTTGCCTGCGGTCTCCATAGCAGCAAGCAATGTGGATTCCGTATGCAATGGCTTTGGTTTGGTCTTGCCCTCCGTGATGGTGCAGCCAGAAAAAGTGATATGCTGTCCTTCTTGCCAGTTGGGAATGACTTGATCCTTGACCTCATTGTCTGTTGCGTCTGCATCCTTGTCCTGCCTTTTGTTCTTTTCCTTGAGCGACAACGCTCGCCAGCCAGTCTGTCGGATGATGGAGCCACTGATGCCAAACTCAACTTCATGATCCACTTGCGCCGATACTGATGTGATGTCCTTGATGCAGTCTGCCGAGAACGCTTCAATCATCCGGCACAATATCATGTCATAAACGATCTTCTCGTCCTTGAAAAGACCAATGGCTGCATTTTCTGTGATGAGCAGGGCATGGTGATCGGTCACCTTGGCGGCATTCACGCTGTTCTTGCTGTAGTCCTCACTGACAGGCAAGAGTTTCACTTTTTCTCCATATTCCGAATGATTCTCCAAATTCTTGAAGAGTTTGGGAAGGGTGGCAAATACATCATCCGAGATATAGCGGCTTGATGTTCTTGGATAGGTGATGAACTTTGCCTCGTAGAGTTTCTGGGCGATGGAGAGTGTATGCTCTGCCGTGAAGCCATGCTGGGAGTTGGCTTCTTTCTGCAAGGTGGTGAGGTCGTAAAGGAGCGGTGCCTTCTCCACCTTTCGCTTGGTTACTACCTTTGTGATGATGGCAGAACCGGTATCTTTCACCTTATCATATATGTCGGTTGCGGTGGCTTTGTCTGCCCATCGGTTGGCAGATGTGAACTTCAGTATATTGCCACTGTCTGTATCAACCACACCGAAGTGTACCTGCCAGAACGGTTTCGACTCGAAACGCTTGTTTTCCCAATAGCGTTCGCACACCATGCCAAGGGTCGGAGTTTGCACACGACCTACGGAATAGGTGCCACGTCCTGCGGCTATCGTCAGGGCTTGTGTGCCGTTGATGCCGACGAGCCAGTCTGCTTCGCTTCTTGCCTTGGCTGCATGATAGAGATTGTCATACTCCTTGCCATCCCTGAGGTTCAGAAGTCCCTCACGGATGGCGGTGTCCGTAAGCGAACTGATCCAGAGACGGTCGAAAGGTTTCCTGCAACCGAGATACGCATAGAGGTATCGGAAAATCAACTCTCCCTCACGTCCGGCATCGGTTGCTACGATAATGCGCTCACTGCTGTCAAACAGCTTGCCGATTATCTTGATCTGGGCAAGCACACCTGCATCGGGTTTGTAGCCGTTCTCTGTCTTGACTTGTCGGGGAACAAGAACGAACGGGTCGGGAATCACAGGCAGATTCTCCGCATGGAATCCCTTCATGCCGTAGGTTTCCGGCATGGCTGGCTGCACTAAATGTCCGAATGCCCATGTCACATAATAGCCATTGCCCTGCATATAGCCTTCCTCACGCTTGTCAGCTCCTACAATGTGGGCGATTTCCTTGGCTACGCTTGGTTTCTCTGCGATGATTGTCTTCATTGTCTGTTGTTTTTGTGACATCCGCAACCGTGGGATAGACGGTCGCAGATGTCGGTTGTTATGATGGATGATTAACTCTGTGGATCAAGTGGCGGCAACTACATCTTCACGCTTCTTGCCTTTCTCTTTGGCTTCTGTTCCTCTGCGTTCTGTTCCTTCTGCTGCTTTTCGTTCTTTGGCGCAGACTGTCCCGGACTCAGCGGATCCTTGGTGTGCTTGGTCGCCTCATGGGTCTTGCCCTGCTCGTTGACGGCGACTTGTACCTTGTTCTCGTTGGTCGGAATCTGTTCCTTCGCCTGTTTGAGGTCTGGATTGTTGCGGTAGGAGCGTGGCTGCATCTTGTCGAAGTCGAACTTCACATAGGCGGTATAGGTACCGCTGCCGTTCTTGTTCGGCACTTCCTTGATCTCGATGGTCTTGCCTGCCACATAGTCGTCCTTCTGCTGCTCGGTCAGTTCCTTCTTGAAATAGGTGTTGAGTCGGCGGATGGTCCCGTCCTCATTGAGCCAGTGGTTGGGATCTTGCTGCTTCTTCTGACCGCCTGCATCACCTTCTGCCTTCTGCTCCTGCTTGTCAGCGGTTTGCTTCTTGTCTCCATTCTGTTTCTGACCTTGCGCCTGTCTTGTGCTGCCAGGCACGAACTCCACGCCACGCTGTTCCACATTCACCTGCAGCAGCGGTGTAAACTTGCGCCCGTTGGCAAGCTCAATCTCCTTGCGAAGCGGAATACCTGAGTAGAGCACCCTCTTGTCGTCCTTGGTAATAGGTGTCTTGCCGATGGTATCGGGTATGCGCACCTTGTTGGTCGGGATGTCAACAATCTCATTGGTGAGACGGTCGATACTGATGAAATGAGGACGCAGCTCACCTGTATTCTTGTCGGGGAAATCCACTACCTTTCCGAGGTTGCCGTTCTGCAACAGGTTCTTCTTGTCCTCTGGAGTGAAGGTATAGCCTTTGTAAGCGACATCGAGTTTAGGCTCGTTGCGCACGAAATGCGGCACAAGTTGCAACTGGTCGTTATCGTCCTTGCGGAATGACAGACGGGCCTGTATCTCTATCTGTTCACCGCCGAAGGTCGGCTTCACAATCACAAGCCCCGTCTTGCCGTAGTTGAGCAGGGCTTTCATATCCTTCTCATTCATACTGTTGAAGTCTATGCCATATTTGGCACCCAATTCCTGCAGGTTCACATCGTTACCACTAATGAGGTTCTGCTTTACACCCGGAGCGGTCTGTGCCTGCTGTTCGGTTGCGGTCTGTTCTGGTTTCTGTTCCATGTCGTTCTCTTTTTCGTTGGTTTGTTCAGATGATACATTCTCTTTTTCTGTGTTAGCTTGCGTCTTGGACGCATCGTCCGATGATGCGGTTTCTTTCGCCTGACCTTCCGATTGCTTTGCCTCTTTCTCATAATTGGAGGTGTCAACCTTGTGGACGGAAAGAATCTCCTTGTTAGCCTCCGGATCTTTCAGCAACTCCTTCATCACGCCAAGCAGGTTTTCCACCTGGTCTGCCGCTATGCGGTAGAATCCGAATCGGCTTGGCTCCTTGCACTGGCGGAAGAAGTTTCTAAAGAAACTGTCCATCAAGTCACTGTTGCGGTCAAAACGCAGGAAGTCGGGCGTGTTCTCCGCCTTGGCGGGCGCTCGCTTCGGTGTGCCGTCCCTGCTGAGTCCGGCGACGACACTGATCTCGCCCGTCTTCTCGTCACGGACTACCAGCACGTCCTGTTCATCACTCTTTTTCTTTTGTACCATAATTGTAAATTTTTAATGGTGAATACTGTTGTTATTTGAATTTCTGATGAATGCGAGTCAAGTAATGCTCCACATTCTCTTTCTTGAATTCTTTTACATTATTCTCTACAAACTGCATCACATCCTCTTCCGTGTAGTAGGTTTTCTGCCCCAAACGCTTGTAGGGAAGCACTCCCAGACTGCGATAGCGTTGAAGGGATCGAGGGGATATTTGAAATAAGAGGCAGAGGTCTTGGTTGTCGAGCAATTTTTCATTGATGGCAGAACTTCCTTTTTGCTCCGTCTCTCGTTCGTGTCTCAACATCAGCATGTCGTAGATGCCGTCTATCTTTTTGTGTAGGTCATGGAGATATAACTCCAGTTTTCTCAATGTTCCATCTTCCATGCTCATGTTTCCTTTGTTATTGTTCGTTCCTCAACCATTCTTTCAATGGCTTCAACTTGGTATCGGCATTGATTGCCAATTTTAATAAAATCAATGCGGTTCTCTGAGCGCATTCGCTGCAAGGTGCGCTTGCTCACACCAAGCATCTTAGCTGCATCGTCATTGGTCAACATCGGCTTCAATCCCTTACCCGTCAAGTTCTCTTGAAATGCCATTTTTGCCAATCGCACGTACTGGACTATTTCTGTCAACTGTTCTGTCAGCTTTTTGAAGGCTGCACTTTCCATTGTTATTACTTCCATTCTAATTCCGTTTGAAATGTTATATAATTCGTTGTTTTGATTTCTCGGCGGCAAAATTAACCATTTGCGAAATACCCGTTTAACAACTCATTAATGACCCACGTATAATTTTCTTGATTTTTCTTGCCAAGCGGTCGGCAAACCCCAGAAAAGCACTGCCACAGTTATTCATTTTCATTGTTTTTCTACATACACACATTAACTTTGCATCCGAATTTGTTGAACCAATAAAACAGAGAATATGGAAGTAGTAACAATGGAAAAGAAGGCATTCGACTTGATGATGGCAAGATACGATGCCTTGGTAAAGAAAGTGGAGTTGCTGAAGCATAAGGCTAACGGCAAGCGTCTGAACAAATGGCTTACAGGTCATGAGGTCTGCCAGCAACTTCGCATCAGCCAGCGCACCTTACAAAAACTTCGTGACCGCCGTTTCTTGGGTCATACCCAGATAGGTCGCCAATTCTATTACTGCCCTGAAGAGGTCAAAGCCATCGTTCCGCTTATCGCCAGAATCAAATCGGTATAGCATAAAACCAAACTCGCCCAAGGCAAAGCTGAAAGCTTCACCCTGGGCGAGCCAACACATTTTATATTCACCACTTAATCCAAATTGTAAACAATGAACATGAACCAACTTCTTACGCATGAGAGCAAGTCGATAGACACTGCCATGCAATCCTTGAAGAAAGCCAACAACTGGCTATCCTTATTCATCGAGTCCTACAGCCCACCTTTGGATGGGGAGCGATACCTCACCGACAAGGAACTCTCCGAGCATTTGAAGCTTAGTCGCCGCACCTTGCAGGAATATCGCAAACAAGGCATCTTGCCCTACATTATATTATGTGGCAAGACCCTCTATCCGGAATCCGAGATACAAGCACTTCTCACTGGTAATTACCGCAAGCCGATAATCGACGGCACTGTTTCACAAGGGGAGGGTACTGCTTCATAATAGCGAAACAAAAATAGCGTACAGGGTACAACGACAAAAATCGTTTCCTCTGTACGCTATTATATTATAAAGGTGTAGGAATCTTATTAAAAAGATGAAAGATTCTAACTTGCACCTTTTGGTGTCGTTCCGTTCATCACAATAATCATCGGATACTCGTGTTTTACTTGCTCTGCTTGGCAATCCT
>ENA-OROM01002624-OROM01002624.1-human-gut-metagenome-genome-assembly--contig:-NODE-2624-length-12632-cov-2.553471_pt1 | contig 12632 bp, 6 predicted proteins | sample MGYA00242129_ERZ509050 | MGnify/ENA primary metagenome ERZ509050 (study PRJEB26280, sample SAMEA2338701) | human gut metagenome | biome: human gut; feature: human-associated habitat; material: faeces...
AAAATGCCAGGGTCCCGCTCCGTTAGGGGTAGGCACAATTACGGCAAACGTGCCGCCAACAAACATGACCAATGCCGCAAGGATACCCAAATGTGCCGTAAAGGCAAAGCAATAGAATGTAAAATAGAAATGGAGAAAGTAACAAGCCCAAATAGCCAGTGTATAAAAAATAAAGAGGGGAATGTTGCGCACGCCTTTTAAAGACATAATTCCTTCCCATATATTCAATACAAATCCTTTCACCCGTTCATAGAAGAACAACGTTTTTCTTAAATAATAAAGAAGTATCACCACACCAATAAAACAAAACAGAATGATATAAAACCATACCGAAGTCAAAAGGTGGACTAATGAAGGGATTTTCGTTCCGGTCTGCTGAAGGAAAGTGACGAATATCGGTAATTGGAGCAATACAGTGATGCCTGTGATGAGGAGAATAGTCAACGTATCGACCAACCGCTCCGTAACGACTGTTCCCAACGACTTGGCAAACGAGACATTATCATATTTCGCCAACACTCCGCAACGGCTCACCTCCCCGATCCGGGGAACCACCAGACTGGCAGCGTATGAAATGAAGATAGCATTCACGCAATCGCTCTTTTTCGGGAAAGCGTCCAACGGTTCCAATGTTTGTCTCCACCGCCAACCACGAAAGACTTGCGCAAACACTCCGAACAATAACGAGAAGAGCATCCACCACCAATTTGTACCGTGTAACAACACATCGCCCGCTTTTGTAAAATCAAAGTCGCGATATACCCAGAATAAGATAAAGCCGCCTAAAACAACCGGTAATATCAGTTTCAGCGTCTTTTTTAATAGTTTCTTCATCCTTAATTCTTCATTAGCTTCGCTGACACATCATTTATTTTTTAATAAATAGTGGTACGTTCTTCATTTAAAAGAATTACCTTTGTCGGCTGCAAAAGTAATTATTTAGTTGGTAAATGAAATTAGTAAAGCCTAAAAAGTTTCTCGGACAGCACTTTCTGAAAGATCTGAAAGTAGCGCAGGATATTGCCGATACAGTCGACACCTTCCCCGAACTGCCTGTATTGGAGGTAGGACCGGGTATGGGAGTATTGACCCAGTTTCTGGTAAAAAAAGACCGGTTGGTAAAAGTCGTTGAAGTAGACTACGAATCGGTTGCCTATCTCCGTGAAGCCTATCCGTCACTGGAAGATCACATTATCGAAGACGATTTTCTGAAAATGAACCTTCACCGGTTGTTCGACGGAAAGCCTTTCGTACTGACCGGTAATTACCCGTACAACATCTCCAGCCAGATATTTTTCAAGATGCTGGAAAACAAGGACATCATCCCTTGCTGTACCGGAATGATACAGAAAGAAGTAGCCGAACGTATCGCTGCCGGACCGGGCAGCAAAACCTACGGCATCCTGAGCGTACTGATACAGGCATGGTATAAAGTAGAATATCTCTTTACCGTCAGCGAACATGTTTTCAACCCGCCCCCAAAAGTGAAAAGTGCCGTCATCCGCATGACCCGCAATGATACCAAGGAACTGGGATGCGACGAAAAACTGTTCAAACAAGTGGTGAAGACCACCTTCAACCAACGGCGCAAAACATTACGCAACTCTATCAAGCCGATTTTAGGCAAAGATTGTCCGCTGACGGAGGATGCATTATTTAACAAGCGCCCGGAACAACTGTCGGTGGAAGAATTCATCAGTCTGACCAACCAGGTGGAAGAAGCGCTGAAAACAGCCACCGCATCCGGTAACTGACCGATAGTGAGCGAAACCCGTAATTTGTAAAACGTTTAATCGTAAACAAAAAGATGAACGAGGAATACATTGACAACGTAAAACACCTTATCGAGCAAAAAGATGCCGATAAGGTTAAAGAACTTCTTGTCGACCTTCATCCCGCCGACATCGCTGAATTGTGTGATGACCTGAACCCGGAAGAAGCCCGGTTTGTCTACCGCCTGCTCAACAATGAAACCGCGGCCGACGTACTCGTCGAAATGGATGAGGACGTTCGTAAAGAGTTCCTCGAAATGATCCCTTCGGAAACAATCGCCAAGCGCTTTGTGGACTACATGGATACGGATGATGCCGTAGACCTGATGCGTGACCTCGACGAAGACAAGCAGGAAGAAATTCTTTCGCACATCGAAGACATCGAACAGGCAGGAGACATCGTGGACCTCTTGAAATATGACGAAAACACCGCCGGTGGTCTGATGGGCACCGAAATGGTAGTCGTGAACGAGAACTGGAGTATGCCCGAGTGTCTGAAGGAAATGCGTCAGCAAGCCGAAGAACTGGACGAAATATATTATGTATATGTCATTGACGACGATGAACGCCTGAGGGGAATCTTCCCGCTCAAGAAGATGATCACCTCCCCTTCTGTCTCCAAAGTGAAACACGTGATGCAGAAAGACCCGATCTCCGTACACGTAGATACTCCTATTGATGAAGTTGCTCAGATTATTGAGAAATATGACCTTGTTGCTATCCCCGTACTGGACAGTATAGGACGTCTCGTCGGACAAATCACCGTTGACGACGTGATGGACGAAGTCCGCGAGCAGTCGGAACGCGACTATCAATTGGCTTCCGGTCTTTCGCAAGATGTAGAAACCGACGATAATGTCTTTCGTCAAACAACGGCGCGTCTTCCGTGGTTAATCATCGGCATGCTGGGAGGAATTGGCAATTCAATGATATTAGGCAATTTCGATGCGACTTTTGCAGCACACCCGGAGATGGCTCTCTACATCCCGCTTATCGGCGGTACGGGAGGAAACGTAGGAACACAATCTTCCGCGCTCATCGTGCAAGGATTGGCCAACAGTTCGCTCGATTCCAAAAATACACTTAAACAAGTGGCTAAAGAGGCAGTGGTAGCATTAATCAATGCGACCATCATCTCTTTATTAGTGTACACGTATAACTTCATCCGCTTTGGCGCCATGGCAACCGTGACCTATTCTGTATCCATCAGTTTGTTTGCAGTAGTCATGTTTGCTTCTATTTTCGGCACATTAGTCCCGATGACTCTTGAAAGGCTGAAAATAGACCCGGCAATCGCCACAGGACCATTTATTGCCATCACGAATGACATCATCGGCATGATGCTTTATATGGGAATCACTGTTTTATTGTCCTAAATAGAAAATAAATGAAAAAAAATCAGGCAAAAAAGTATGAAGTAATCGTTTTATTTCATTAATTTGTGACCCAAAACTAATATACAATGATGGACGCTCATGACACTAATCTTCCCTTGAACCAAGGGGAGTTAGAAGAAGAAAAGAAAACAGTTGAGGTTTCTGAAGCCATTACAGAGACTCCGACTGAAGAAGGTACCGAAAAAGTTACTGAAGAAGTTACTGCCGAAGTTCAGACTGAAGCAGCACCTAAACCTGCCACAAAGGAAGACGTACTGAACCGATTGAAAGAGCTTGCGCAAGACTCGGAAAACGCAAACAAGCAGGAAATTGACAATCTAAAACAATCATTCTACAAGTTACACAACGCCGAGTTAGAAGCTGCTAAAAAGCAATTTATCGACAATGGAGGCGCTGCCGAAGACTTCACTCCGAAGGATGATCCGACAGAAGAGGAATTCAAACGCCTCATGGGATCGATCAAAGAGAAAAGAAGTCAACTTGTAGCCGAACAGGAACGTCAGAAAGAAGAAAATCTGCAAGTCAAGCTTTCCATTATCGAAGAACTTAAAGAACTGGTAGAATCGGGTGATGATGCCAATAAATCTTATACAGAGTTCAAAAAGCTGCAACAACAATGGAACGAAACCAAACTGGTTCCGCAGGGCAAGGTGAATGAACTTTGGAAGAATTACCAACTGTACGTAGAGAAATTCTATGATCTGCTGAAACTGAACAACGAATTTCGTGAATACGACTTCAAAAAGAATCTGGAGATCAAGACTCATCTTTGCGAAGCAGCCGAAAAGCTTGCTGACGAAGAAGATGTAGTTTCCGCTTTCCACCAACTTCAGAAGCTGCATCAGGAATTTCGTGATACGGGTCCGGTAGCTAAAGAACTGCGTGACGAAATCTGGAACCGTTTCAAGGCTGCTTCTACGGCTGTAAACCGCCGTCACCAGCAACATTTCGAAGCGCTGAAAGAATCGGAACAGCACAATCTGGATCAAAAAACTGTCATTTGCGAAATTGTAGAAGCAATTGAATATGATGAACTGAAAACATTCTCGGCTTGGGAGAACAAGACGCAGGAAGTGATTGCTCTGCAAAACAAATGGAAGACAATCGGATTCGCTCCCCAAAAGATGAATGTGAAGATCTTCGAACGCTTCCGTCATGCCTGCGATGACTTCTTCAAAAAGAAAGGAGAATTCTTCAAGGCTCTGAAAGAAGGAATGAACGAGAATCTGGAAAAGAAGAAAGCACTTTGCGAAAAGGCAGAAGCACTGAAGGACAGCACCGACTGGAAAGCAACTGCTGATGCGCTGACCAAATTGCAGAAAGAGTGGAAAACAATCGGTCCGGTAGCCAAGAAATACTCGGATGCCGTATGGAAACGTTTCATCACTGCTTGTGACTATTTCTTCGACCAGAAAAACAAGGCTACTTCTTCACAACGTTCTGTAGAAATAGAGAACATGGAGAAGAAGAAAGCGTTGATTGAAAAATTAGCTTCAATCGATGAAAACATGGATACTGACGAAGCCAGCACTTTGGTACGCGAACTGATGAAGGAGTGGAATACCATCGGTCATGTTCCGTTCAAGGAGAAAGACAAATTGTATAAGCAATATCATGGCTTGATCGATCAACTGTTCGACCGTTTCAACATCAGTGCATCCAACAAGAAATTAAGCAATTTCCGTTCAAACATCAGCAATATCCAAGGAGGAGGCTCTCAGTCTTTATATAGAGAACGGGAAAAACTGGTACGTATTTATGAGAATATGAAGAATGAACTTCAGACTTATGAAAATAACCTGGGATTCCTTACTTCTTCTTCCAAGAAAGGTAGCAGCCTGCTGACTGAACTGAATCGAAAAGTGGATAAACTGAAAGCTGACCTTGAACTGGTATTACAGAAAATCAAGGTTATCGATGAATCATTGAAAGCGGAAGAATAAATATTCCCGAAACAAAGGATAAATCCTCTAATATAAAAGCCAACTAACCCATTATGGATTTAGTTGGCTTTTTTATTGAAGCTTTCATTATATTCTCACTGCACTGAGAAAAAATACTCATGCCTTTGAGAAAATTTTCTCATTGCATTGAGAATTTTTTCTCAGTGTGGTGAGAATTTTTTCTCAAAGGCATGAGAACTCTTTGAGAATATAACAACCTTTATCACGCTGTGTACTATCCAAATAGCAATTAAATAGTTTCTCCCTTACACCCGTAATTAAACGACTGCCAAAATGCTTTATATTTAAGAAGTGAGTTTTTCGCCCGGTCTGACCGAAACAATCAACCAATTAAAAAGGAATAGAGGAATAATTAAACTAAGTTCTTGTAGAACTATAATATAGTAGATGATAAGATGGAATAGAATGCATGTTGTTGATAATCAATGGGAAGTATTGGGGGCTGTAAACGTGTAATAGTGAAATACTCACTCTGTTTCTACCCGTTGATTGATTAAATGAGAATAATTGAAAAACTTATTTGTAATTTAAATATGAAATATTATTGAAAAATAGTATGACTTTTTCAAACTAATTAGTATATTTGCGCACGAATCGTTGATTTTTAGCAAAAAAGATGGTAAATCTATTGCTTAGTTAGATGCGTTAGTTTAGATACAAATGGATTAACAGACTGTTTTTTGTGCTAAGTTCTACAAGAACTAAGACATAGAACCTATTATTTTTTTGACTTTAAATCAGCATAGTTCAGCACACAAATAAAAGTTTTAACTTCTAATTTTAATGCCTATGAGAAAGAAATAAGTATTCCAAATCCAAGAGTACCCACAAGTACTTCAACTTGTTTTTACCCTTTTTACCTTTAATAAAACTAATATTAATTTATGAAAAAATGCTTTGAACTAACACCATGCTTGCTGGCATTCTTATGCATTACCAGCTGCGTAGAAGATGTTGATAACGAACGTTCTAAGGGAATGTTCTCAGCATCACAAAGTGGATTCTCCACCATTGAAGTTTACGATTTAGGCCCTCTCAACAAGATTGATCTATCCATTGCCAAGGCAGGATTAGAGGATACCGGAGGAACGGTGACTTTTTCAGTAGAACAATCCCTGTTGGATTCTCTGAATAATGCGGACGGCACTTCCTATCAATTACTACCTCCCGAATGCTATACGATTGAAAATGCAACCTATTCCGTCTCTCCCGGCGGAGACAGGCGCGTAACAGGAGGCAGTCTGGTGTATGATCCTCACAAAATCTACAACCTGTGCGGCTTTGATGAACTTAAATACGTTCTTCCATTACGGGTATCCTCTACAGGGACTCCTATGAACTCCGACCGAACGGCAACACTTTACGGATTTATCGTTAAAGAAGCCATCGTCAGACTTGCATCTACCGGAGGAGACTTCGTAGTAGAAGGAGGAACGACTACTTCACCTATGAATCTCGACACAGAGATAAGCTTTGAGAACGAATGGGATCTGACGACCTCGTTTGCAACCAAAGGAGCGGACTATGTGGACAACTACAATTCGGCAAATTCGACCTATTACATACCTTTACCTTCCGACTTCTACACTCTTCCCGATGTCACTATCGCCAAGGGAAAGACAACGGGAGGCTCTGCTATTAGCCTGCTGGGTGAAACACTTCCCCCCGGAAATTATCTTCTTCCGGTTTCACTCGGCGGACTTAGCGGACAAGGAGACGCCAGCATCAACATAGACAAGGAAACGGTAGCCAACTATTTCGTAATCAAACAAGGCGGCCCTATTAACCGTGACCACTGGACAGTGACTGCCAACACGGAAGAAAAGACAGGCGAAGTTTCAGCCGCTTACCCCCACAACGGTCAGACAATATCTTTGATTGACGGAGAGATAAACACTTTCTGGCATAGTAAATGGCAGGGAGGAGAAGTAGCTCCACCATACGAAATAATACTCGACATGGGCAAAGAGAACAGTGTCAGCCAATTAGGACTCATCGCCAGACAAAATGCACTTACTTCTATGAACCTTGAGATTTATGCAGGAGATGACGGTGAAACATGGAACCTGATTGGAAAATACTTCTTTGACGGTAGCATAAAAACAGAGCAAATGGTCCCCGTAAAAGCATGTGATGCACGCTGGATACGTATTTACATCCCCACTCTGGGCAGTGGTTCATCTGTAGGACACCTGGCAGAAATATATGTATACGGCACGGACAAGTAACCTTAATTATTTTCTAATTCTTACTTAAAAGAAACATTTATGAATAAGATATTAAAAGTAATGTGTTTCATTCTGTTTGCCTTATTTGCAGGAATAAACACAATTTATGCACAAGGACAAAGTCCGACAGGACTCGTAGTCGATGAAAACGGGCAGCCGATGATCGGAGTGCAGATAAAAATCGAAGGAACCACAGTCGGTGCCATCACTGACGTAGATGGTAATTTCACCATCAAAGCCCAAAAAGGCAATATACTTCTTTTCTCTTATGTGGGTTACGAACAGCAAAAAATCACTTATAAAGGAGAAAAGGTATTAGCAATCAAAATGCTTCCGAGCACAGAGATGCTGGAGGACGTCGTTGTTATCGGCTACGGAAAACAAAAGAAGAACAGCGTAGTGAGTTCCATCAACGCCATCGGTCCCAAAGAGTTGTCCGTTTCTTCCAGTCGTAATATGACCAATAATCTGGCAGGGCAAGTACCGGGCTTGATCGCAGTGCAACGTTCCGGTGAACCGGGATATGACAATGCCGACTTTTGGATTCGGGGACAAAGTTCTTTCAAAGGCGGTACCAATCCGCTTGTATTAGTCGACGGTGTCCCCCGGCAAATGCAGGATATTGAAGCGGATGAAATTGAATCATTTACCTTACTGAAAGATGCTGCCGCCACAGCTGTTTACGGAGCCGAAGGCGCAAACGGAGTTATCTTGATTACTTCCAAACGAGGAAATTCACAGAAACCTAAAATCTCTTTCCGAGCCGAAGGAACTATTCTCGAACCAACACGTCTGCCGACTTTCATGAACTCAGTAGAAACGTTAAACCTATACAACGAAGCATTGAACAACGAAGGGACCGCCAGCATACGCACAGACGAAGAGATAGCCAAATACGGTCCCGGAGCCGACCGTGATTTATATCCGGACACTGACTGGTTGGGTACAATGCTAAGAAACCACACCTATAATATGCGGTATACCCTGAACGTAAGAGGAGGAACTGAACGTGCCCGTTACTTCGTATCCGGCGCCTTCTATCAGGAAAATGGTATATTCAAGGATTTCGGCAATGACTATGATAACAATATCGGATTGAAGCGCTACAATCTGCGCAGCAACATTGACTTTGACGCAACTAAAACCACAACAGTAAAAGTAGACCTCAGCGGACAATACCTGCAAACCAATTATCCGGGAACAGGAACCAGCACTATTTTTACTACCATGTGCCGTACTCCGTCTTATATCATGCCGGCAGTTTATTCCGACGGAACTGTGGCCGGACATCCCCGTCCGTCAGGCAATCGTTCCAACCCGTACAACCTGCTTGTTAACTCAGGATACGCCAAAGAATGGAGAACTTCCATCCAATCAAAAGTGGAAGTAGACCAAAAACTGGACTTCCTGACTAAGGGCTTGACATGGAAAGGCCTCATCAGCTTTGACGCAGACATGTCATATATCGCCAAACGCACCAAAACACCGACACAATATCTGGCCACAGGACGCGACGAAAATGGCAAACTGTTATATAAGACTGTAGTAGAAGGCAGCGATGTGTTATCAGAAAACCTGAGTAACAGTTCAAACAAAAAGATTTACTTTGAAACAGCCTTCAATTACAACCGTACATTTGCAGAGAAACACGATGTAGGCGCTATGTTCCTATACATGCAAAAAGAAACACAGTATCACAATAACGCTTTACCTTATAGAAAGCAAGGTTTGGTAGGCCGTGTAACTTATGGATATGACGGACGCTATTTCTTAGAAGGTAACTTCGGCTACACCGGTTCGGAAACCTTTGCAAAAGGCTATCGCTTCGGTTTCTTCCCCGCCATGGGTTTGGCATGGTATATCAGCAATGAACATTATTATCCGGAAGCCTTGAAAAAGGTAGTAAGTAAATTGAAACTAAGATTCTCCATCGGGCGTACCGGTAACGACGATACCGGAGGCAACCGCTTCTTATATCGTGGAACCATGAAACAAGATAATAGTGGCTATAATATCGGATTCAGCAATAGCGGCGCATTGGGCGGAGTAGGCAATGGAATTACCGAAGCCCAGTTCGAGTCACCGTTTCTTTCCTGGGAAATCGAAGACAAACGCAACTTCGGTATCGACTTGGGGTTATTCGACAATCGCATTGACCTGCAAGTGGACTACTTCAACAACAAACGTAAGGACATCCTATTGCAACGTAATACCGTTTCCAATGTGACAGGCTTCCAGCAAATGCCATGGCAAAACTTCGGTATCGTGAAAAACCAGGGTGTGGATGCAAGTCTGAATCTCAATTATAAAGTCGGTGAAGTAAACCTGAGCGCACGCGGCAACTTTACATTTGCACGTAACGAAATCCTCGAATATGATCAGGTGCCACAAGTCTATCCGTGGCTCGAAAAGAAAGGAACTCGCCTCAACTCATGGAAACTATACATTGCTGACGGACTTTATACCGCCGACGACTTCAACATAACAGGTGAAGGTCTGAACCGCCAGTATGAACTGAAACCGGGAGTTGTATCCGGCTTGTCAAGCGGAGTACGTCCGGGAGATATCAAATACAAAGACCTGAACGGAGACGGTAAGATCGACAGCAACGACCAAATGGAAGATGTAGGAAATCCTTCCGTTCCGGAAATAGTTTATGGCTTCGGCCTCAATGCCGAATGGAAAGGAGCCTATGTCGGTATCTTCTTCCAAGGATCAGGAAATACATCGACCGTATTAGGAGCCAGCTCGGACGGAGCATTTTTCCCGTTCCAATGGGGAGTCGAAGAATCCGCTGTACGATCAGAAGTAGCCAACAGATGGACCGAACAGAACCCAAGCCAAAATGTAATGTTCCCGCGCATGCACTCTACCAATTATGATAACAATACAGCTGCCAGCACCTGGTGGCTGCGCAATGCCAGCTTCCTGCGACTGAAAAATATTGAAGTCGGTTACAACTTCAAGGAGAAAACACTGAAAAAAATCGGTATACAAGCTTTGCGTGTTTATCTGCAAGGAAACAATCTTTGTGTATGGGATGATATCAAAATGTGGGACCCGGAACTTGGAAACACCAACGGCGGCTTCTCATATCCACTGAGCCGGACTTTCACATTCGGTCTTGACTTTACTTTCTAATAATACATATAATACATTATATATATGAAGACATTGAAAAAACTATCAATCATAGTGGCCGTAGGACTAAGCACGATATTCTTTTCGGGTTGCAGCGATTATCTGGATGTATCGGACGACCTGGCGGCAGAATTAAGCATGGAAGAAGTATTCAATAATACCGGTTATGCCCGTCGCTTCCACCGATATATATATTCCGGAATTCCGGATGTATCAAACATTATTATAACCAGTTCTTATGCAGCCTTGACGGGATTGGATAATCCCTGGCCGGCAGTTTCCGACGAGTTAAAAAGTGCACAAAATAATGTCAAGACAATTCCGACAGTAGGTTACCATGCCGGATCGGCGGATTTATCGCGCTGGAGTCTTTACAAACAAATCCGTCAGGCAAACGAATTTCTGGCATACTCGCATACGATCCCACAGCAAGGTGACGTTACGGATTACATTGACGAAGACGAATTGGCAAGATTGAAAAACGAAGCTCGTTTCCTACGTGCTTACTATCACTACTTGTTATTTGAATTGTATGGTCCTATCCCCATTATGACAGAAATATCGGAACCGTCCGCAAGTGATCTGGACTATTACCGGAACTCTGTCGACGAAGTAGTGCAATTCATCGATTCCGAACTCAATGAATGCTACAATGAGCTGCCTGAAAAGGAAGTGAACGATGACGGGACTCCAAACGAGAATCGAAGCGCAGCACCTACCAAAGGGGCAGCATTGGCTATTCTGGCAAAACTCCACGTGTATGCCGCAAGCCCCTTACTTAACGGAGGATATTCGGAAGCAATCGCATTGAGGGATAATCAGGACAAACAACTGTTTCCTGCGAAAGATGACAAAAAATGGCAAACTGCCTTAAACGCGTTGCAGCGCTTCATTGATTATGCAAAAACTCACTATCACCTTTATAAAGAAAAAGATAAAGACGGAGAGTTGAATGCAGAAGAATCTCTATACCAACTCTTTCAGGTAAGTTTGAACAACCCGGAAGCTATCTGGCAAACCAGCAAGAATTCATGGGGCGATGTAGGTGGAGAAGGAAGAGAACGCAGATGCACTCCACGTGCGATATATAGCGGATTCGGTTGTGTAGGTGTATTGCAGGAAGCCATTGACGATTTCTACATGAATGACGGCAAGAGTATTCACGAGTCAGGGCTTTATTCAGAAGAAGGCATTGGCGAAGACGGCATTCCTAATATGTATAAGAATCGCGAACCACGTTTTTATCAGGCCATAACTTACTCCGGCAAGACATGGCAAAAAACAACGAAACAGATTTATTTCTATAAAGGCAGCGGAGACGATAACTCCAAAGCGGATATGAGCTACTCCGGCTATCTGCTTTACAAGGGAATGAACCGTGATCTTTTAAACCAAGGAAGCAATGCCAAATCAAAATACAGAGCAGGAATGTTATTCCGTCTCGCCGACTTCTATTTATTATATGCCGAAGCGTTGAACCATGTAAATCCTTCGGATGAACGTATCATTGCACATATCGACAGTGTCCGCTACCGGGCAGGTATCCCTTTACTAAAGGACATCAAGCCTGAAATAAAAGGCAACCAAGCCTTACAGGAAGAAGCCATCCGCAAAGAACGCCGGATCGAACTATTCGCCGAAGGACAACGCTATTTCGACGTCCGTCGCTGGATGTGTGCCGATGAAGAAGGATATAAGCAAGGCGGACCGGTACATGGTATGAATATGAATGCCGATAACCTGGAGGACTTTATGGAGCGTACCGCATTTGAAACCCGTATTTTTGAAAGACGCATGTACCTCTATCCTATCCCGTTAAACGAGATTCAGAAGTCGAGCAAACTTGTTCAGAATCCGGGTTGGTAGCAGCCAAATGTCATAACACAGACACAATAGGTATCCCATCATAGATGCAGAAAAACATCACCTAAACGGTGCTGATGTAAAAAGAGTTTTCCATTCATTTTGGAAGACTCTTTTTTTTGAGCCTTACCAACTTGAAAGTATACCACAAAAAGCAAAAAACCCGCTAAAATTGCAGTTTTAGCGGGTTTTTGTCATTAAAAAGCTGGTGGTTTGTTGGGCTACCTGGATTCGAACCAGGAATGACAGGACCAGAATCTGTAGTGT
>ENA-OROM01002628-OROM01002628.1-human-gut-metagenome-genome-assembly--contig:-NODE-2628-length-12620-cov-4.379387_pt1 | contig 12620 bp, 9 predicted proteins | sample MGYA00242129_ERZ509050 | MGnify/ENA primary metagenome ERZ509050 (study PRJEB26280, sample SAMEA2338701) | human gut metagenome | biome: human gut; feature: human-associated habitat; material: faeces...
ACAACACACTGCTGGCGCAGTTGGCAGGGAGACTGGAGGTGATCGACAAGGAGAATCGAACAATAATTACTGAAGTTCTAAGTTTCAAAAAGTCTTTATCCGAATTCAAGAACGAAGTTGATACGACGAAATTCGAAAAGCTCGCCAACAATACATTATGGGAAATGAAAACCCAGATACGCTATCTCAAACAACCACCTATCGTTCTGAGAACAATCGTATTTCTAACCGTATTATCAATTTTGACAATATTGGCAACCGGGTATTTATATAGAGATCGGAACGAATGGCGGGGCGAAGCTACATATTGGTATAAACAGAGCGACCAATATAAAACGACACAGACTAATAAAAAATAAAAACATTTTTTATTACTGGTAAATTTTGTATCTTTGCCACGCAAAGGTTCGGAAAGAAGGCCATATGGCCTCCGATCGATTAAAAGGGAATGCCGTGAAAGTCGGCAACAGTTCCCGCTGCTGTAAGTTCCTGTCCGGAAACGGACACATGAGGGATCGACAATCTCAGCCACTGGTGAAAACCGGGAAGGCGTCGTAACCGGAATAAGTCAGAAGACCTGCCTTGCATGACAGATTGGTTTCGCAGCCTGCGGAGAATGGGCGTGAATCGATAATGCATGTAAAGCACTTTTTCATTTTGTTTCGTTGCATTGCGGCTGTGGAATCAATGGTTACCGAACAAACTATTGATACCAAGCGCATAATGAAGCAATTCTACCTTTCGATCCTATGTCTCGCATTTATTGCGGGGGGGGGGAATTTCCACAGCAGTTCAGGCATCCGATAAAGCCGATTCCACCACGAACCGGCGTTACGTCGGAAAACTGAACAGTATCCAGAAAATCAACGAGGTCATCATCGTCGGCACCCCCGTCATTCCCAAATACCGCGAAGTCATCCCCGCACAGGTCCTCAAGGAGGTCGACCTGCAACGGCTGAACAGTCTTTCGGTGGCCGACGCCATCCGCTATTTCGCGGGCGTGCAGCTCAAGGACTACGGAGGTGTAGGCGGACTGAAGACCGTCAACATCCGCTCAATGGGCACCAACCACATGGCGGTCTTCTACGACGGAATCCAGTTGGGCAACGCCCAGAACGGGCAGGTCGATCTGGGGCGCTTCTCGCTGGACGACGTGGAGGAAATATCGCTCTATAACGGACAGAAGAGTGACATTTTCCAGTCGGCCAAGGATTTCGGGGCCTCGGGAACCATCTACATCACTACGCGGCGCCCCCGCTTCGAGGAGGGCAAGCGGGCCAATTTCAAGGCCACGATGAAGACCGGCTCGTTCGGGCTCATCAATCCCTCGATGCGCTACGAGTATAAGATCTCCGACGCCGTCAGCTCGTCGTTCAGCGGCGAGTGGATCAATGCCACCGGCCGGTACAAATTCCGCTACCGCCGCCGCAACACGCTGGGCGAGATCGCCTACGACACAACGGCCTACCGACAGAACGGCGACATCAACGCTACGCGCATGGAGGCCGGACTCCACGGCAAGATGGCCGACGGACAATGGACCGTGCGGGCCTACACCTACAACTCCGAACGCGGCATCCCGGGAGCCATCGTCAACAACGTCTTTCGCCATGGTGAGCGGCTGTGGGACACCAACTCGTTCATCCAGGGAACGCTGACCAACCGCTGGTCGAAGAAATTCCGCACGCTGTTCAACACCAAGTACGCCGCCGACTACACCCATTACGAGAATCAAGACGCCAAGTTGATCCAAACCAAGAACACCTACAAGCAGAAGGAGTTCTATTTCTCGTGCGCTAATCTCTACAACATCTTCGAACACTGGGAGGTGTCGCTGGCCTATGACTTCCAATGGAATACGCTCGACGCCACTTTTTACATGCCCACAGAAAGCGATGGCACCTTCCCCTTTCCGACGCGCTATACCCATATGGCCGCATTGGCCACGGCATTTGAATGGGGACGGTTGAAGATGCAGGCCAGCGTGCTGGGTTACTTTGTCCACGAAAAGGTCGAGCGCTTCGAAGCCCGGCCAGACAAGGCTGTGGCTACCCCGGCGTTCTTCGGATCGTTCAAAGTGCTGAAAAACCACGACCTCTCTGTACGCGCCTTCTACAAACGGATGTTCCGTATGCCGACCTTCAACGACCTCTACTATACGGACATGGGCAACGCCTTCCTCAAGCCCGAATATGCCGAACAATTCAACGTCGGCCTGAAATACACGCGCAATTTTGAGAAATCGCCTTTCATGCGGATGCTCGACGTTTCGGTCGACGCCTACTACAACAAAATCACAGATAAAATCATCGCCTATCCCAAGGGACAGCAGTTCCGCTGGACGATGCTCAATCTGGGCGAGGTGGAGATCAAGGGCGTGGACGCCGTGCTGAACACCCAGTTCTCGCTCGGCAAACTGGAGGTGACGACCAAGTTCCAGTACACCTATCAGAAGGCCATCGACATCACCGACCCGGCCGACACCTACTATCGCGACCAGATTCCCTACATCCCTTGGCACAGCGGCTCGGCCATCCTTGCACTGTTCTACAAAGGGTGGGGGCTCAATTACAGCTTCATCTACACGGGCCAGCGCTACAACCAGCAGGAGAACATCCCGCGCAACCACACCCAGCCGTGGTACACGAGCGACCTCTCGCTGCAAAAGACTTTCAAGATCCGCACCCGAACCCTCAAGGCCACGGCCGAGGTTAACAATCTTTTCGGACAGGATTACGACGTGGTGCTCAACTATCCGATGCCGAAGACCAACTTCCGGTTCGTCGTCAGCGTCGATCTCTAACCTCCGCGAGCCATGAAAAGGTATCTCTTCATCGTTTTGGCCGGCTGCTGCCTCGCCGCCGGCTGCCGGAAGATCGAACTGGTGAACCCCACCGAGTATGAGGTGTTGCCGTTCGGGGAGGATCCCGACGCCGATCCGATCGGCATGTATCTCCTGAACGAAGGCAACATGGGCAGCAACAAGGCGGACATCGACTACCTCGACTACCGTACGGCGGTCTATGCCCGGGGTATCTATGCAGAAAAAAATCCCAATGTCGTCAAGGAATTGGGCGACGTGGGCAACGACATCCAGGTTTACGACGGACGGCTGTTCGCCGTCATCAATTGTTCGCACAAGGTCGAGGTGATGGACGCCTACACGGCGCGGCGCATCACGCAGATCGACATTCCAAACTGCCGCTACATCCGGTTCAAGGGCAAATATGCCTACGTTAGCGCGTATGTCGGGCCCGTGGCGATGGATCCCAACGCCCAAAAGGGCGCGGTCTTCAAGGTGGATCTCGACACCTATAAGATCGTCGGCCAGGTGACCGTGGGTTACCAGCCCGATGAACTGGCCATCATCGGCGGACGCGCCTACGTCGCCAATTCGGGCGGTTACCGCGCCCCGAACTACGACTCGACGGTCTCGGTCATCGAACTGGAAACCATGCGCCAAATGTACAAGATCGACGTAGCGATCAACCTCAGCCGCATCAAAGCCGACGCCTACGGTAACCTGTGGGTCTCCTCGCGGGGCAATTACGACGACGTTCCGTCGAACCTCTACCGGCTGGAACCCAACGGCGGACGTTATCAGGTGGCCGAGGCGATGAACATTCCGGCTTCGAACATGGCTATCCACGGTGATTCGCTCTACATTTACAGCGTAGAGTATAGTAATCAGACCTCGAAAAATACAGTGACCTACGCTATCATCGACGTCAAGAAAAAGCGTGTCGTATCGCGCAAATTCATCACCGACGGCACGGAGCTCGATATCGTGATTCCCTACGGCATTGCCATCCACCCCCGAAACGGCGACATCTATGTCACCGACGCCAAGAACTACGTTTCGAGCGGCGTATTGCACTGTTATTCGCGCGAAGGCGTCCACAAATGGAGTGTCCGCACGGGCGATATCCCCGCACACATGGTTTTTCTCGAACGCAAACAGACTCGGCAATGAAAAAGATATTCGCCATCCTGCTGTCGGCCCTCGCGCTCGGCGGCTGTGAAAACGACGGCATCCCCTATGTGAGCCTCGGGCTGGACGACCTTTACAAGGTCGCCCGCATGCAGACCGTCGATCTCAAACCCGCCTTCACGGGCGAAAGTTACCGCTGGACGGTTAAGACCGCCTCGGGAGCCGATTCGCTGCTCTCGGAAGAGAAGAACTACATCTTCCTGATGCAATACCCGGGCACCTATGACGTAACGTTCCAAATCTTCGACCCCGTCAATCCGATCGTGCACCGGATGACCTTTTACGTGGTCGAAGAGGAGGTAGAGTACAGTCCCTACATATCTACGGTCTACGAATACTGCCCGGCTCCGGGACAGTTCGTGAACGCGATGCCCGAATACCGGGAGGGCGACACGGCGGAGACCATGCGGCAGAAGGCCGAGGAAGCCATCGCCGGAAAGATGCAGAGCGGTGTTTCTCTCGGCGCATACGGCGGTTACATCACGTTCGGATTCGACCATACGGTCGTAAACGTTCCGGGCGAATACGACATCCGCATCGATGGCAACTCGTTCAACAGCGCAGCTCATCCGGGCGTCGACGGAGGCAGTTCGGAACCGGGTATCATCATGGTCATATTCGACGAGAACCAAAACGGCAAGCCCGACGACAAGTGGTACGAGATCGACAAGAATCCGTGGTACACGGGTGAGGCGGCCACATACGGATACGAGATCACCTACCACCGTCCCGCCCCCGACCATGTCCCGACACCCGGCGAGGGGAACGACAGCGCCATGACGGACATGACCTACATCAAATGGGAGGACAACCGCGGGCAGACCGACTACGTCTACAAGAACAAATTCCACGACCAGGACTACTACCCGAAGTGGATCGATGCCAACGAAATGACGTTCCGAGGCACGTTGCTGCCGAAAAACGCCGTGGATGTCTCGGGCAACGGCTCCTATTACCTGCAATACATGTTCAAATACGGCGCCTATGCAGACAACTATCCCAACGAGGCCAAGGACGAAGACGGCAACTATTACAACGGCTTCGACATCGGATGGGCCGTGGATCCCGAGACCCGCGAACCGGTGCACCTGCCGGGGGTCGACTTTATCCGCGTCTACACCGCCCTAAACCAGTACTGCGGCTGGATCGGCGAGACCTCCACTGAAATTTTCATGGCCCGCGACATGCATATCTACGTGCGGCCCGACCAACACCAATAAAATAGAGATTTCACGCTATGAAAATGAAAAAACTGCTGTTGCTGCCTGCGTTGCTGCTGACGCTGAGCGTCGGGAATGTCGCCTGCTCCTACCACAACGACGACAACCCCAACGAATACCCCGATCCCCAACCGGAGCCGGAACCCGAACCGGAGCCCGGTCCCGACATTAACCAAAAATACCTCGAAGCTGCGTATACCTCGAACTGTTTTATGGTCAAGCCGGGACAGTCGGTCGACATCCCGATACTGAAAGCCTTTGCCATGTGGAACCTCTACGCCGAATGGCTGGGTGAAACTGATCTCATGGGACTGACACCCGAACCGGTTCTGCTTTGGCAGGATCTGCCGGGTTTGATCACGAACGTCGGACTGATTCCTGGACAACAAGCCGAAGAGGGTTCCATCGCCGTATCAACGGCCGACAAGGTGGGTAATGCAGTAATCGGCATCCGCATCGGCGGTGCAATCCGCTGGAGCTGGCATGTTTGGGTGACACGCTACGATCCGGATGCGGAATTGGTAGCTTACGGCAAAATCTACACATGGGACAATAACGGCGACGGAGTTGTAGATTATACTTTTATGGATCGCAACCTCGGAGCCACGATCGACAAGGCGATCATAGAAAATACTAGCGCTGACTCATTGGCCGCTTGCGGACTGATGTACCAATGGGGGCGCAAGGATCCTTTCCCCGGAGACCACGACTTTCGCCGTTCCAACAGTACCGATTACAACTATTTCGAAAGCAAACCGATCTACGACGCTTCGGGAACGTTGCTTACCGAAAGAAGTGCCACTGGAGGTACGGGTATCCGCTCCATTAAGACGGATACGGATCTCACGCGGACGGGGCTCGCCAAATCCATTCTTGAACCGATGACCGTTCTGCTCGGCGCCGAAGGGTACAGCGATTGGTATTGCAGCAGTAAACCCGCAGAAATCAAAAAATGCGACACGCTGTGGTGCGGCACACGGGGCAAAACGCCATTCGATCCCTGCCCCGAGGGGTGGCGAGTCCCAGCGAACAAGAATGACAAGTTCATCTGGAACGGGCTCGAAAACGCCACAACCGACTACTCGGCACTGGGAGTATTCCCCTATGCCGGATTCCGCTATCGGGCAGGCGGTGGCTGTCTGAAAAACTCAGGATTCGGAGCCAGTATCTGGTCGGGAACTCCACCGACCGGTATTGGCAATGCCTATGAACTCTCCATCTACATCTCACCTTCGGAAAAACGACCGATCATCAAATCCGACGTCAGTTGCCGCAGCGACGGACAATCAATACGCTGTGTAAAAGATGCATGACTATGAAAAAAACGTTTTTATTTTTCACATTGTTACTTCTTGCTAGCGTGATATGTAGCTCGTCATGCTCTTACCACAACGACGACAATCCCAACGAATATCCCGATCCCCAACCGGAGCCGGAACCCGAGCCGGAACCCCAACCCGATGTTAACGAAAAATACCTCGAAGCATCGTACACTCCCAACTGCTTTATGGTCAAGCCCGGCGAGTCGGTCGACATCCCGGTGCTGAAAGCCTATGCCATATGGGATCTCTATGCTGAATGGCTGGGCAAGAGCGATTTCACAGGGATGACACCCGAACCTGTTCTGCTCTGGCAGGATGCCCCCGGACTGATCACCAACGTCGGACTGATCCCGGGACAGACCGCCGAGGACGGTTCGATCGTCGTATCGACGGCCGACAAGGTAGGCAACGCCCTAATCGGCCTCCGCATCGGTGGCGAAATACGCTGGAGCTGGCATATCTGGGTGACACGCTACGATCCCAATGCGGAACTGGTGGCCTTCGGAAAGATCTACACATGGGACAACAACGGCGACGGGGTAACGGATTATACCTTCATGGACCGTAATCTCGGCGCCGTGATCAACAAAGCGCTCATCGAGAATACACCGGCCGACTCGCTGGCCGCCTGCGGACTGCTGTATCAATGGGGACGCAAGGATCCCTTCCCCGGCGACCGCATACTCCGCGGAACGAATCAGACCGACTACAACCGTTTCGATAGCAAACCCATCTACGACGCTGCAGGAACGCTGCTGACCGAGGGGTCGCAATCGGGAGGCACGGGTATCCGCACGATCAGAACCAGCGAAGACCTGACCCGGACGAACTTTGCCAAATCAATATTTTCGCCGATGCATTTCCTGTTAGCCGACGACTGGTTCCCCAGCAAGGAGCCCCTGAAAGTCGAAGCGTGCGACACGTTGTGGTACGGTGCTCGGGGCAAAACGCCGTTCGATCCCTGTCCCGAAGGGTGGTGTGTCCCGGCGGACAAGAACGGACTGTTCGCATGGAACGGACTCGACAAGGCCACGACCGACTATTCGCCACTAGGGGTCTTTCCCTATGCCGGATTCCGTTACCGCGTCGGTGGCGGATGCCTGAAGAATTCGGGATTCAATACAGGTATCTGGACTCAGAATACCTACCAGCTCTCCATTTACATCATTCCCTACGACCAACGTCCCAGCATAAAAAGAGACAGGGGCTATCGCAGCGACGGATATTCCGTCCGCTGTGCTAAAGACGAATAACTCAACACACCTTTAATTTATAAAACGATGAAGAAATTTACTTTCCGGAGTTTGCTGGCCATTGCGGCCGCAGGCGTACTCTTTACCGCATGTAAAGACGAGAACGACGACGGCAACACGTCGAAGACGACCTATGAATTCTCGGTGAAGGCCGAAGACAACCCCATCAGCGCCCCGGCCGACGGCAAGACCTACACCATCCTGGTCACCTCAACCAAAACGGCTCAGGCCGGAACGAGCGCAGTAGCCTACGAAGTGGTCTCATCTCCCGAATGGGCTCCGGCCGAACTCGAACAGACTGCGCTGGTCATCACGGTCGCCAAGAACAGTTCGACCGAGGCCCGCGAACCGGGCAAAGTGGTTCTCAAACAGGACGAAAGCGACAAAACGCTCGAAATCACGATCAATCAGGCAGGATTCTCCAATTCGATGTCGCTCGACGCGACTTATTCGACCGACCGCTGCAAGGTGCTCGTGATCGAACCGACGATCACAGGCTTCGACCAAAACCCCGTCTACAAATGGACGGTGAAGGGCCCTAACGACGCGGAAGCTGCCGAAGCCGGCACCGACAAGACGCTTTCGTTCATCCAACTGGAAACGGGCGACTACACGATTTCGCTGACAATCTCCGACGACAGCGGCATCACCGAGACCAAGAGCGCCACCGTCACCGTAACGACCGAGGCTACGGCCTATTCGTATTATATCTCGGAAGTCTTGGAGTATAATCCTGCGATTACCAACGGCAAGGGATTGGCATTCTCGACCATCGACACGCCGTCCACGGTATTGGCAAGCGTCAACACAAAACTCGTCGACAAGCCGTTTGACAAAAACGATCTGGGAGTGAATCTCGGTTCGTTCGGCGGCAGCATCGTATTCAGATTCGACCATACAGTGATGAATGTCAATGGTCTGCGCGACTTCCGCATCGGTTCATATGCCACCAAAGGCGCTTATCCTGCACAAGGGGTTGTCTATGTTTCGTCTGACGCGAACGGCAACGGCAAGGCCGACGATGAATGGTACGAACTGGCTGGCAGCGAATACGGCAAGACCGGCGAACGACGCAACCTGAAAATGGTTTATACCCGTCCCGACAATGTCACCCCGTCCGATGGAATGGTAGAATGGGTCTCCTATGCAATCAACGAATCGGAAACCGGAACCTATTGTTATGCCAAGGCTCCATGGGGGACATTCTCGGTCTGGCCCGCATGGTTGATGGAATCGGCCGAGGGCACCGCACTGACATATACGGGTTGCACGATGCTGCCGCCTCTGGCCAAGGCCCCGGAAGATCTGACGAACGGCTGGCCAACTCAAGCTTCCCGCTGGTACGACTACGGCTATGTCTGCAACAGCGACCCCACGGATGAGACTGGATCGTCGTTCGACATCGGCTGGGCTCGCGACAAAGAAGGGAACAAAGTTAATTTGCCGGGCATCGATTTCGTGAAGATCCAGAACGCCACCTTGCAGGATCTGGGCTACGGCTATGGTCCGGCCTGCGTGTTGTTCAACTGCGCTATCGACCTGCACTTGGCGGGAAAAGAGATCGAAACAATTGCGCAATAATATTTGACACGGCGGCGGGGCCTTTTAATCGCGGTGAACCATTGCAAACCTTCCTGTAATTAATCCTGCCGCCATTTTTTTGATAGTCTGTTTGCAGAAACTGGAGAATCACAGAGGTTAGTAGTATGCGTTGTCTGCCATACAACCATACATCCGGTTTCTGCAAACAGACTTTTTAACGGATTCTTATGAAAAAAACAGTCTATTTCATCCTGCTTAGCGCGGCTACCTTCCTTATCTCCTGCGCATCGAACACGACAGGAATAGACGCCTATACGGAAACCCTCTACAAACCGTCCTATGCCTCGGGCTTCGAGATCGTCGGTGCTGAAGGCCGGCAAAGTACGCTTCTCAAAGTATTCAATCCGTGGCAAGGCGCCGAGAACACCGAAACAACGCTCTTCATCGTCCGCAACGGAGAAAAGATTCCGGCAGGTTTCACCGGACAGGTCGTGAAAGCGGGAGCGAGGCGCATCGTTTGCCTCTCCTCTACTTATGTGGCGATGCTCGATGCGTTGGGACAGGTCGACCGGGTGGTAGGAGTTTCGGGAAGAAACTATATTTCGAATAAATATGTAACGACACACCCCGAAGCCGTGGCGGACATCGGCTTCGACGGAAATATCGACTACGAACTGCTGCTCGCACAACGGCCCGATCTGGTGCTGTTGTTCGGCGTGAGCGGCGCAAGCGGCATGGAGTCGAAACTGCTCGAAATGGGCATTCCGTTCTGTTACATCGGCGAGTACCTCGAAGAGTCGCCGCTCGGCAAGGCCGAATGGCTGGTGGCTATCGCCGAGATCACCGACAGCCGCGAAAAAGGCGAAGCAGTCTTCGAGCCGGTTCCCGAACGTTACGATGCGCTCCGGGCAAAAGTCGCGGCGGCGACTTCGAAACATCCGAAAGTGATGATTAACACGCCCTATGCCGGGTCGTGGTTTATGGCGTCGACCGAAAGCTACGTCGCCCGGCTGATCGCCGACGCCGGAGGGGATTATATTTACAAGAAGAACACATCGAACCGTTCGCTCCCCATCGACCTCGAAGAGGCGTATATGCTCACGGCACAGGCCGATATGTGGCTCAATGCGGGCAGTGCCGCGTCACTCGGGGAGTTGAAATCGCAGTTCCCGAAATTCACAAACACCCGATGCGTAAGAAACGGTGCCGTTTACAACTGCAACAAACGGCTGAATGTCGCCGGAGGCAACGACTACTGGGAGTCGGGTGTGGTACAGCCCGACGTCGTCCTGCACGACCTGATCGCGATCATGCACCCGGAGGTACTGGACGAAAACGACCGGGAATTACACTACTACCAACGCCTCGAATAATCAACGGTCGATACCGTCGCGCGAAAGGACGCCCTGCGTGTAGTAGTGCTTCACATCACACATTTCAGTAACAAGGTCGGCCGCATCGATCAGTGCCTGCGGTGCATAACGCCCCGTGATAACCACCTCAACAGCCGGATGACGGCTGCGCAGCACATCCAGCACGACAGCGGTCGAGAGCAGTCCGAAATGCAGAGCGATGGTCAGTTCGTCGAGGATCACCACATCGTATTCCCCGCTTCGGAGCAGGTCCGCACAACGGGCCCATCCTTTGCGTGCCGCTTCCGCATCGGCCGACTCGGGGTCTTTTCCGATAAAACATCCGCGCCCCAGTTGTTCGATACGGATACGGCCGAATGCCGGGTCCGAGCCGTTGAACAGCCGTTCGATCTTCGTTTCATTGTATTTCATCGATTTGACGAACTGCCCGACATAGACGCCCTTCCCGGCGCACAACGCCCGCAGGGCCAGTCCGAATGCCGCCGTGGTCTTGCCTTTGCCGTTACCGGTGTAAACGTGTACATAGCCTTTAGTCTCCATTCCTAAAAATTGATTTGATTCCCCTCGGCGAACAGCGAATCGAGAAGCAGACAAAGTTCCGATACCAGTTCCTCTCCGTCCAGATCGCCGTTCAGGGTGAAGAATTTCCCCAGCGGAGTGCAGTACTGCACCGTGCTGACGGCCTCGCAGGAATCGGCACCGCAGATAATGACCGCATCGACATCGTCCTCATGCCGCAGCATGGCGTTGTAAAATGCCAACAGGTACCGCGGGGCGTTTATCGACGGAACAAGTACCATCGTTCCCGATGCGTCGAATTTGTCGGGCGAATTTATCACTTTCAGACCGTATCGGTCTACAATCCTTCCGGCCGTTTCCGCCGGAACTCCGTATAATACGATATTCATAACTATTCAATTAAAAAAAGGCGCGGCCGGCTACTAATCTCTATGCAATGACTTGTTATGGCAGTAACGGGTCTTTGTTTGGCCGCGCCTTTTTGAGTTATCCGAAAATCAAAATCAAAAGCTGGGCCGCCAGCACCCGCAGGAACATCGACAGCGGATAGACCGTAGCATATCCCACCGAAGGTGCGTCGGACGTGGTCTGCTCGGTCGAATAGGCCAGTGCCGGCGGATTGGTCGACGCGCCCGAAAGCACGCCGATCAGCGTATAATAGTTGAGTTTGTAGTAAAAACGTCCGAAAAGCCCCGCCAGAAGCAGCGGAACGATCGTGATCACGGCTCCGTAAGCGATCCAGACATATCCGCCCGCGACGAGCGTAGGCACGAAATCCTCGCCGGCACCCAGCCCCACGCCCGCAAGGAAAAGCGAAATGCCCACTTCGCGCAGCATCAGATTCGCCGACATCGTCGTATAGGTGATGAGCCGGTAATGCGGACCGTAGCGGCCGATCAGGATGGCGACGATCAGCGGACCGCCGGCAAGGCCCAGTTTCACGGGCTGCGGAACGCCGGGAATCCAGAACGAAATACTGCCCAGCACGACACCCAGCGCGATGCCGATGAAAATAGGAATCAGGTTGGGATGGTTGAGACGCTTGAGCGAATTGCCGAAGAGCCGCTCGGCATGGGCTACCGAAAGTTCGGGACCCACGACCGTCACCCGGTCGCCCAGCTGCAACTGCAGATTCCCTGCAGCCACCAGGTCGATACCCGAACGGTTGATGCGTGTAATGGTGACGCCGCTCGTGGAGCGGATGCGCAGTTCGGCGAGTGTCTTGCCGTTCAGCTCGGGTTTGGTGATAAGTATTCGGCGTGAAATCATCTTCCTATCCGGCATCATCGGACCGGCATCCACCTCCCGGCCGAGCAACGCGACCAGTGCCTCGGCATCTTTGGGCGCCGCCACGAGCAAAATCCGGTCGCCGCAGCGGAGCGTCGTCGCAGCATCGGCCA
>ENA-OROM01002638-OROM01002638.1-human-gut-metagenome-genome-assembly--contig:-NODE-2638-length-12587-cov-2.923316_pt1 | contig 12587 bp, 10 predicted proteins | sample MGYA00242129_ERZ509050 | MGnify/ENA primary metagenome ERZ509050 (study PRJEB26280, sample SAMEA2338701) | human gut metagenome | biome: human gut; feature: human-associated habitat; material: faeces...
ACTGCAAGTCGTGACTGGCTTCTTAGTACCGCTGCGAGTGACACATAGCGAGAGCGTGTCTTGAATGTTTTTGTTGATTTTTCACAATTCGAGATAGATTATAAAGCGTTTCGCAATCACCCATATCAACACTGCAGGAAAGTAAGGAGCATCAGTATGGAAAACATAGAATACGTCAGACCACAGGATATCGAAAAACGAAGCTTTGCCATAATCTCAAAAGAGCTGGAGGAAAAAGGAATCGTTCTTCCAAAAGAGCAGGAGCTTGTGACGAAGAGAGCCATCCATACCAGCGCAGATTTTGATTATGCAAAGACCATGACTTATTCAGACCATGCGGTCGAGATCGCAAAAAGACTGATACAAAATGGTGCAGATATTGTCACAGATACAAACATGGCGCTTGCTGGCGTCAATAAAAAAGAACTGGCAAAATACGGTGGCGAGGCACACTGTTTTATGGCAGAGGAAGAGGTGGCAAAGATTGCAAAAGAGCGCGGCGTCACAAGGGCAACTGTGAGTATGGAGAAAGCAGCGCAGATAGAAAAACCAGTGATCTTTGCCATAGGCAATGCACCGACAGCATTGATCGAATTATATGAAATGATAAAGAGTGGAAAATACCGCCCGGCATTTATTATCGGGGTTCCGGTTGGCTTTGTGAATGTGGAGGCTGCAAAGGACCTGATTTTAAAAACAGACGTACCGTATATTATTAACCGGGGAAGAAAAGGCGGCAGTAATGTCGCGGCAGCAATCTGCAATGCACTTTTATATGAACTTCGTGATGAAAATTAAATGTAAATTTAAGAAAATGTTTTGTGAATTTGCAGTCTGATGATGCAGAACAGAAAGAAATAATACAAGAATGGATGAATCATGCGATACGGATTTACAACAGGAAGCTGTGCGACGGCTGCCTCAAAAGCAGCAACATATATGCTTCTAACAGGAAAGTTAAAACAGAATATAACAATCCAGACACCGAAAGGAATTCTGTTTCATGCAGAAATCCTTGAAATTACAAGAAGTGAGAAAGAAGTTACCTGTGCGGTCAAAAAAGATGGTGGGGATGATCCGGATATTACGTCCGGGGCACTCATTTTTTCCACAGTGAGCTTTGCTGACGAAGAGGAAAAAACATCAAAACAGCATAACGGACAGCTTTCCGGGATTTGTGTGGAAGCGATGCAGGAGAAACAGGCGGTCATTCACATTGACGGAGGTAAGGGCGTTGGAAGAGTGACAAAGCCCGGATTAGACCAGCCGGTTGGGAATGCAGCCATTAATCATGTGCCACGGGAAATGATTGAAAAAGAGGTACAGGAAGTATGCGCATTGGCAGATTTCTGCGGAGTGCTTCATATTACAATCTCAGTGCCGGACGGAGAGCGTTTGGCGGAGCAGACCTTCAATCCGAGGCTTGGGATTGTCGGGGGAATTTCTATTTTGGGAACCTCCGGGATTGTAGAACCGATGAGCAGTCAGGCACTTCTTGATACGATCAAAGTCGAATTGAACCAGAAAAAAGCAGAAGGTTATGGGATTGCCGCTGTTTCGCCCGGCAATTACGGGCTGGATTACATGAAAAAAACATATGATTACGACCTTGACCGGAGTGTGAAGTGCAGTAATTTTATCGGAGACACCATTGATATGGCAGTTGATATTGGATTTGAAAAAATGCTGCTCACAGGACATATCGGAAAACTGGTAAAAGTGGCAGGAGGAATTATGAACACACACTCCAAAGAGGGAGACTGCCGTATGGAATTGCTTGTCGCGGCTTCTGTGAGAAATCAAGTGCCCTACACGGTGCTCGAAGAAATCCTGCAATGTGTCACCACGGAAGAAGCAGTCAGGAAACTGGATGCCTGTGGGAAAAAAGATGCTGTGATGCAGGATCTGTTGTCAAAAATCATGTTTTATCTGAACAAACGGGCGGCAGGAAAAATGCAGATCGAGGTCATCCTTTATTCCAATGAATTTGGAGAGCTGGCAAAGTCCGCTGGAGCAATAGAATTTTTAGCGGAATTGATGTGATTTATGGGTAAATTGCGAAACTCATGGAAACCTAAATGGAAATTATATTGGGAAAGGAAACAAAACGATGGTTTATTTTGTGGGAGCAGGACCGGGAGCGGCAGATCTTATCACGGTACGTGGAATGCGTCTGTTAGAAAAGGCAGATGTGGTAATTTATGCGGGTTCGCTTGTGAATCCGGAACTTTTATCTTATTGCAAAAAAGAGTGTGAGATACATAACAGTGCATACATGACCTTAGAAGAGGTACTCAATGTCATGGAAGAGGCGGAAAAACAAAAACTTACGACAGTGCGGCTTCACACCGGGGAACCAAGCATTTACGGAGCAGTGCGCGAGCAGATGGATCTGCTGGATGAAAAAGGTATTTCATATGAGAGCTGTCCGGGAGTCAGTGCCTGCTTTGGAGCGGCAGCTTTGTTAAATCTGGAATATACTTTACCGGAAGTGTCCCAGTCATTGATCATTACCCGCATGGAAGGCAGAACCAAAGTGCCGGAGAAAGAGAGCATTGAGAGTTTTGCAGCACATCATGCTTCCATGTCAATTTATTTAAGTACAGGAATGCTGGGAGAACTGAGCAGACGGCTGATCGCAGGGGGGTATGGGAAAGACACACCGGCAGCAATTGTATACAAGGCGACCTGGCCGGAGGAAGAAGCGCATCTGTGCACGGTGGAACAGTTAGAAGAGACGGCAAAAGCGCATAACATTACAAAAACAGCGCTGATCATCGTGGGAGATATTGTGGCACACCAGCATTATGAGAAATCCAGACTGTATGCGCCGGATTTTGAAACGGAATTTCGTAAGATGAAAAAATCAAGGGAAAAAGAATGAATATCAGTATCATTACATTTACAGAGAACGGAACAAAACTTGCAGAAAAAATCAGACAGGCTTTTGCGTGCATGAAAACTGCAGAATGGGACAATGCAGGGAACCATGATATCACGAAATATGGTACCGTGACGATTGAAAATCGGTGCAAAAAAGATAGCGGGCCACTGGAAAATAATAAGGTACAAACAAACAGCCGTGGATTGTCGCTATCCGACTGGACGAGACAGCAGTTTGCAGAGAAAAATGCCATCGTTGTAATTGGAGCCTGTGGCATTGCAGTGCGCATGATCGCATCCTTCGTATCGGATAAGCTGAGTGACAGCCCGGTGGTTGTGGCAGATGAGGCAGGAACTTTTGTGATTCCATTGCTTTCCGGGCATATGGGAGGTGCAAATGAGCTCGCAGAGCAGATTGCAGGGCAGATTGGCGGGATTCCGGTCATCACAACGGCAACCGATGTGAATCATGCGTTTTCTGTGGATCTGTTTGCAAAAAAATGTGGTCTTTCCATTTATAACCGGGAGGGGATCGCAAAAGTCTCAGCCAAAATACTGGATGGAAAAACGCCGGATATTGTGATCTCATCAGAGAAAACAGACTTAGAGCAGGGAGTACTCGGATTGCAGCCGAGAGAATATATTTTAGGAATCGGCTGCCGCAGGGGAAAAAGCTTTGAAGAACTGGATGCATTTATACAAAAGTGGCTGGATCATGCAGGCATTGAAAAAAGACTTGTGCGCGCAGCAGCTTCCATTGATCTGAAAAAAGAGGAGGAAGGCCTGCTGAGGTGGTGCATGGCAAACCGGATTCCGTTTTTAACCTATTCCGCGGAGGAGTTAAAACAGGTAAAGGGAGACTTTCAGGAGTCCTCCTTTGTGAAAGAAAAGACAGGCGTGGACAATGTCTGCGAGCGGGCTGCAATGAAAGCGGCAAACGAAGAAGGAACTTTCATTTTGCGGAAGCAGGCAGAAAATGGTATGACGATCGCAATTGTAAAATACGACTGGAAATTGGAAAGAGAACTGGCAAAGGAGTACAGGATCGATGAGCAGTAAAATTTATATCGTGGGAATGGGACCTGGAACCGGGGACATGATGACTCCACAGGCAGATCATGCATTGTGCGGCAGCGATGTGATCGTCGGATATCCGGTGTATTTAAAATTATTAGGCGGTAAATATCGGGAAAAAGAATTTTTATCCACACCGATGAAACAGGAAGTCAGACGCTGTGAGATGTGTTTTGAGGAAGCAGAAAAAGGAAAAACGGTTGCGATGGTATGCAGTGGGGATGCAGGCGTGTATGGAATGGCATCCCTGCTCTATGAGATGTCGGAAGCGCATCCGGGATGTGAACTTGAGGTGATCCCCGGGATCACAGCGGCAAACAGTGGGGCAGCGGCGCTTGGAGCACCACTAAACCACGATTACTGCGTCATCAGCTTAAGTGATCTTATGACACCGTGGGAGATTATCGAAAAAAGGCTTGCGGCAGCGGCAGTGGGCGATTTTTGCATGGCGATTTATAATCCATCCAGCCACCACAGGGCAGATTATCTCAAGAAGGCCTGTGACATTTTACAAAAAAACGGAGTGGAGCCGGAGAGAGCCTGCGGATATGTGGAAAATATCGGAAGAAAACACAGCCTGTGAAGTCTGCACACTCGCAGAATTGCGGGAGCGTCAGGTAAATATGTTTACAACGGTATTTATTGGAAATTCCAGAACAAAAATCATAGGTGGGAAACTTGTCACACCGAGAGGATATGTGCTGCCGGATCCGGCGGTTTAAAGTATGCCATATTTTAATTTGCATGTGACAATCGTGTAAACAGGAGAAAGAAATTCATGAATAGAATTCTAATTTTTTCAGGAACAACAGAAGGACGCATGTTAGCACAGACATTGTCTGAAAATGGAATCCACTGTATTGTTTCCGTGGCAACAGAATATGGTGAGATCGTCATGCCGGAGATGGAAGGAGTTACGGTTCATAAAGGCAGGATGGATCTGGAGGAAATGCAGAAGTTCATCACACAGAGCGAGGTGGCAGCGGTGGTGGATGCAACGCATCCGTTTGCAACGGCAGTTTCGGAAAATATCAGGGAAAGCCTGAAAAATACGGAGATTCCATATATCCGGCTGCAGAGGGAGACTTCGGATATTGCTTTAAATAAGGATACAATACAGGAAAATCACTCAGATGTGATCCTGTGCAGTGACACCACAGAATGTGCAGACTTTTTAAACTCCACAGATGGAAACATCCTGCTCACAACCGGGAGCAAAGATCTTGCCACATACAGTCGGAAGGAAGCATTAAAAGACCGCCTGTTTGTCCGTGTATTGCCGGGATTGGAGAGCATATCTCTCTGCGAGCAGAACGGCATCTGTGGAAAACAGATTATTGCGATGCAGGGACCTTTTTCATTGGAAATGAACCGTGCACTGATCAGACAGTTTCATATAAGGTACCTGGTCACAAAGGAGAGTGGCAGAACCGGTGGATTTCTGGAAAAAATAAAAGCTGCCGAGGCAGAAGGAATCACTGCCTGTGTGATTGGCAATCCGGAAAAACAAAACAGTGGTGATACATTTACACAGGTGTGCAGAAAAATTTCCAAAATTACAGGAAAAACAATAAAAAATCAGATTTTCCTGATCGGAACCGGTATGGGAAATGAGCAGACGCTCACGATGGAAGCGGCAGAAAAAATCCGGGAAGCAGACTACATTTTTGGAGCAAAACGGCTGCTAAGGACAACAAAAAATGAGCAGGCAGTCCGTTATCCCTATTATCTTGCAGCGGATATTGTCCCGGAGCTGGACCGGTTATCCGGCTGCGGGGTAAAAGTGGTCATTCTTTTTTCCGGTGATACCGGTTTTTACAGCGGATGCGGAAAACTATATGAAACACTGAAGGGCAGAAGTGATAGCAGTGTGCGCATCTATCCCGGAATTTCATCGGTATCTTATCTGGCAGCATTGACCGGGTACAGTTATCAGGATGCGGCTATTTTAAGTATTCATGGACACGGAGCGGATTCAGAGTGGATCGGAAATCTGACAGAAACAATTCGTTTTTCCGAAAAAACATTTTTGCTGATGTCCGGAAAAGAGGATGTGCAAAAACTCGGCAGACTGTTACAGAAATATCATTTACAGAACTGTAAGGTACTTGCAGGTTTCCAGCTGTCCTATCCGCAGGAGAAAGTTTTGGCATTAACGCCGGAAGCATGTGAGCATGTGGAAGAAACCGGATTATATATATGTCTCATCCTAAATCCGGATGCAGAAAAAAAGGCAGTTACCTGTGGGATGCGGGATGAGGAATTTTTGCGGGATAAAGTTCCGATGACAAAAGAAGAGATAAGAGCGTTGTCCATCTGCAAATTGCATTTACAAAAGGATTCCGTCTGCTATGATATCGGAAGCGGAACAGGATCGATTGCAATAGAAATTGCAAAGAGAAGCGGACAGATTCAGGTTTATGCGATAGAAAAAAAGCCTCTTGCACTGGAACTGATCCAGAAAAATATCGAGAAATTCGCTCTGCCGAACATTCAGGTAATCGCCGGTGAGGCACCGGACTGTCTTAAGACAGAAGAACGGAGTGAGCATCCGACACATGCGTTCATCGGTGGAAGCAGTGGCAGATTAAAAGAAATCTTAGATGTTTTATATAAAAAAAATCATGAAATGAGGATCGTGATCAACTGCATCAGTTTAGAGACGATCCGTGAACTGACATTGCTGGAAACAGACAGCCGTATCACGGATCTCGAGATCATTCAGGTGCAGGTATCCCGTGCAAAAACAGTCGGCGGTTATCATCTGATGCAGGGAGAAAATCCAATTTACATCTGCTCTTTTGATTTTACCGGGGAGGTATCTTAAATGGGATTGAAAATACCGAAAGTTATGATCGCTGCGGTAAAAAGCGGCAGTGGAAAGACAACCATCACATGTGCTTTTTTAAAACAGTTATTATGCAGGAAAAAACATCCGGTGTCCTTTAAGTGTGGACCGGATTATATTGATCCGATGTTTCATGAACAGGTGTTAAAAATTCCATCCAAAAATCTGGATACATTTTTTTCAGATGTATCACAGATACAGGCGTTATATGAGATGGAACTGCCGGGGCATGATATCGCAGTGTTAGAAGGTGTTATGGGACTTTACGATGGACTTGGCGGTATCAGGGAGGAAGGTTCTTCTTACCATCTGGCTAAGACACTGGATGTCCCGATTATTCTGGTAGTGGATGCGCGTGGCATGGGAAAATCTGTGATTCCGCTCATTGCAGGATTCTTACAGTATGACGAGAAGAAGCTGATCAAAGGGGTAATCTTAAACCGGACAAGTAAAATGTTTTTTGATACCATTGCGCCGTTGATCGAAGAAGAACTTGCGATAAAAGCACTGGGATGCATTCCGAATGAAAAAGAACTGACAATCGGCTCCAGACATCTGGGTCTGATCCTGCCGGAAGAAATGGAAGAACTGAATTTTCAGCTGGAAAAAGCCGGACAATTGCTGGAAAAATATGTGGATGTTGATGCGATGATCGGGATTGCAGAAAGTGCTTTGTGGGAAAAAGGAGAAACTGTAACAGAAGAAGTAAAGCCGGAAGAAAAGAAAGATTTAGAAGAAAAAGCGTATTCTGGGAAAGTTACAATTTTTTCTCAGGCAATTTTCAGTGGAAAAAATAAATTATATGACAGAGAGAACTCTGGTACAAATACAATACCGCCCCGCATCGCAGTGGCGAAAGACGAAGCATTCTGTTTTTATTACCGTGACAACTTAAGAATGCTGGAACACTATGGAGCAGAGCTGGTATTTTTTTCACCGCTGCATGATGAGAAGCTTCCGGAAAACATTCATGGCTTACTGTTAGGCGGCGGTTATCCGGAATTATACGCTAAGCAGCTTGAAGAAAATGAGAGCATGCGGAAATCAATCAAAGAAGCGCTGGAACAGCAGTTACCTTCCCTGGCAGAATGTGGGGGATTTATGTATCTGCATGACACGATCACGGACAGGGAGGGAACAACTTATCAAATGGCAGGTGTGATCCCGGCAGAGTGTCAGTACACGGGAAAACTGGTACGTTTTGGTTATGTGGAAGTACAACTGCCGCAAGGGCTTACGGAGAAGGGAACAGCAGAAATGCCGGAGCCGGAAAAAATAAAGGCGCATGAGTTCCACTATTTCGACAGCACAGCGAATGGAGAGGATTGCATTGCCACAAAACCGGTGACCGGAAGAAGCTGGAAGTGCATTCATGCATCGGACGATCATTTCTGGGGCTTTCCACATCTGTATTATCCGTCAGATCCAAAGTTTGTGAAATGGTTTTTGGAAAGAACAGAAAAACACATTTGAGATTGCAAAAAAAACATGGGTGTGCTAACATGGATAAGGCTTTAGACCGCTATATCATTCATGCGGTGTGGAAGCGTAAAAAAATGACAGTTTCATAGAGAAGACAGTTGGTGCCAGCCGGTTTTGTTAAGACCAGACTGGTTAAAAGGGAAACAGGTGTGATTCCTGTACGATCTCGTCACTGTGATAAGGGAGTGCAGATTCTTTTTCCGCATGGAAAGCCACTGGTGCATGGCACTGGGAAGGCAGAATCTGTATGAGGATCTTTCAGCCAGGAAACCTGCCAATCGTCTGGTACAGGGAAATGAATTCCCAGATCACGAGTAATTGGTCGTACTGTTTAGAGGGCTTTCTGACAAAAGCCTGATTTTCATTGACTTTTTACTCCGTTCAGGACATCTGACCGGAGATTTTTTTGGCCGTATTATAAAAGATAGGGCATAATATTTTTTCTTTGTGTACAGATCTCTATGAAGCAGAAGTAAATCACAAAGAGGAGAAAAAAATGAAGAAAAAAACACTTGCACTTGTTCTTGCGTTTACAATGACAGCAGCCCTTTTTACAGGATGCGGAAGCAAGAAAGAGACAGAGACAACACAGACACAGACAGAAACAACTGCTGAGACAGAGAGTGAAGAGGTCGATGATCAGGCCGCAGCAGACGAAGTTGCAGCACTCATCGATGCCATCTATGTTCAGACAAGAAATGAGAACACAGATGAGCAGTGTGCAGCAGCAAAAGCAGCATGGGACAAGCTGACAGATGCACAGAAGGAACTTGTTGAGGGAGAAAATGCTGACCCGGATTATTTCGGAAGAGATACAGGAGATGCATCCAAGGATGATCCTTTGAATGAGGACGGAATCGGAGAGAACGAGCTTTTAGTGGTAAGTTTTGGTACATCCTTCAACGACAGCAGGGCAGAGGATATCGGTGGTGTGGAAAAAGCACTGCAGGAAGCAAATCCGGACTGGTCTGTAAGAAGAGCTTTCACAGCACAGATCATCATCAACCATGTACAGGCAAGAGATGGTGAAAAAATTGACAATGTAGAACAGGCACTCGACAGAGCAGTAGAAAATGGTGTAAAAAATCTCGTAGTACAGCCAACTCATTTGATGCATGGTGCAGAGTATGATGAACTCGTAGATGCATTAGATGGACACAAAGATAAATTTGAGACAGTTACGATCGCTGAACCGTTACTTGGCGAAGTTGGAAGTGATGCAACTGTTGTCAATGAAGATAAAGCAGCCGTTGCAGAAGCTATCACAGCAGAGGCAGTAAAGACAGCAGGTTTTGATTCCTTAGAGGCAGCAAAAGAAGATGGTACAGCATTTGTATTCATGGGACATGGTACTTCCCATACTGCAAAAGTAAGCTACAGCCAGATGGCTGCCCAGATGGAAAAATTAGGCTATGACAACGTATTCATCGGAACAGTAGAAGGTGAGCCGGAAGAGACAGCATGTGAGAACGTGATCGCAGCAGTAAAAGAAGCAGGATACACAAAAGTGATCCTTCGTCCTTTAATGGTCGTAGCCGGAGATCACGCCAACAACGATATGGCTGGCGATGATGACGATTCCTGGAAGAGCCAGTTTGTTGCAAGTGGAAACTTTGAAAGCGTGGACTGTCAGATCGCAGGACTTGGTGAGATCGATGCGATTCAGCAGATTTATGCAGCCCATACAAAAGCAGCCATCGATTCTCTTGGGGATATCGCAACAACAGCATCTGCAGACAGTGATGTCCTTGCAGATGGAACCTACTCTGCAAAATTCGATACCGACAGCAGCATGTTTCATGTAAATGAAGCATATGACGGACGTGGAACACTTACGGTAAAAAACGGAAAAATGACACTCCACATCGTAATGCCATCCCAGAACATTGTAAATCTTTTCTTAGGAACTGCAGAAGATGCACAGAAGGATGGAGCAAAACTGATCCAGCCAACAACAGAAGAAGTTACATACTCTGATGGTTCCAAAGAGGAAGTATATGCTTTTGACGTTCCGGTAGAAGCATTAGAGAAAGAGTTCGACCTTGCACTGATCGGCACAAAAGGAAAATGGTATGACCATAAGGTCAGTGTTTCGGATGCAAAAGCAGAGTAAGCTGGCGTAAAAATATATAGGATATCTGTAAATGGGAGCCTGAGATATGGATAACATATGGAAAGGTGCGGTTTGCAGATCATAAAAGAGACGCACAGATTGTTTAGATGAGAGACAGTCTGTGCGTTTTTTGTTTTATCGTGAGAAAAGGAATAAAATTTTTAATCTGTTCAATTTGAATTTAATTATATCATTTTTCTTAAAAAGATAAAATTAAATTGACAATGATATAATGAAAAGAATATAATTACTAGTATTAAGTAATAGTTGGATGATTGCAGCAGGAGGTTAAATGAGACAGTTTGACTATCGTGAAAAATGGAAAAAACTGCTCACACCTGAAATAGTATCTTATCTGACACAGATACATGAATTTCGAGGAGAGCAGACATTATTTATTGAAGCAAAAGCGGATACATTAACACAGCTTGTAGAAATTGCGAAAATTCAGAGTACGGAAGCTTCCAATAAAATTGAAGGAATCTATACATCTGATGAACGTTTAAAAGCTTTAGTAAAAGATACAACCCGTCCTAAGAGCCGAAATGAACAGGAAATTGCAGGTTACAGAGATGTATTGAATACGATTCATGATAACCATGATTATATTCCACCGAAACCATCCATCATACTGCAGCTGCACAGGGATTTATATAAGTTTGAAGGGTTTGATATCGGGGGAAAATACAAGACAGCAGATAATATTATTGAGGAAGAAGATATGGCAGGAAATAAATCTGTCCGGTTTCAGCCGATGCCTGCATGGGCAACGCCAGAGGCAATAGAAGAATTGTGTAAAGCACTTGATGAGGCACTTGCAACAGAACAGATTGATCCACTGATTCTGATCCCAATGTTTATCCTTGACTTTTTATGTATTCACCCTTTTAATGATGGTAATGGCAGAATGAGTCGGCTATTGACCTTATTGTTACTATATAGAGCCGGTTATATTGTCGGAAAGTACATAAGTATTGAAAAGTTAATTGAAAATACAAAGGAGTTGTATTATGACTGCTTGCAGCAAAGCTCTGTAAACTGGCATGAAAATAAGAATGATTATGAACCGTTTGTAAAATATATGCTTGGTATTGTTACAGCTGCGTATCGGGAATTTTCATCCAGAGTGAGTTTGCTGGCAACAAGCGGTATGTCAAAGCCGGACAGAGTGAGGGAGATCATTAAAACAACACTGGGTACCATTACAAAAGCAGAGATTTTAGAAAAATGTCCGGATATCAGTCAGGTGACAGTACAGAGGGCACTTGCAGAGCTGGTGGAATCAGGAGCGATTCTGAAAATCGGTGGCGGAAGATATACAAAATATACATGGAATAATGAATGATTGGAGATAAAAATGATTACAGGCGAATTGAAAAACAAAATTGATAGTTTATGGGACATTTTTGCTGCAGGAGGATTGGTAAATCCACTTGAAGTAATTGAACAGATCACTTATCTGATGTTTATACATGATCTGGATGATTCGGATAATATGAGGGCAAAAGAAAGTGCAATGCTGGGACTACCATATCAGAGCATTTTTGCAGAAGAAGTTCAGATTGGAGAGAGAACAATCGATGGAACACAGTTGAAATGGTCGGTATTTCATGATTTCCCTGCTGACAGAATGTATTCTATTATGCAGGAATGGGTGTTCCCTTTTATAAAAACACTGCATAGCGATAAAAACAGTGCATACTCCAAATATATGGATGATGCAATCTTTAAACTCCCAACACCATTAGTGTTATCGAAGGTTGTAGACTCACTGGACGAGATCTATGAGATGATGAGTGAAATTCAGACAGCAGACGTAAGAGGAGATGTATACGAATATCTTTTGTCAAAAATAGCACAGTCTGGATTAAATGGGCAGTTCCGTACACCAAGACATATTATCCGCATGATGGTTGAACTAATGGATCCTTCCAGTGATGAAATGATTTGTGATCCGGCTTGCGGTACATCTGGATTTTTGGTTGCGTCAGGAGAGTACTTAAAGGAAAAGAAAAAAGAAGAGATTTTTTATGATAAACAGAAAAAAGATCATTATATGAACCATATGTTTTATGGTTATGACATGGATCGGACAATGCTCCGCATCGGAGCCATGAATATGATGACACATGGTATTGATAATCCATTTATTGAGTATAGAGACAGTTTGTCTGATCAGAATCAGGA
>ENA-OROM01002640-OROM01002640.1-human-gut-metagenome-genome-assembly--contig:-NODE-2640-length-12577-cov-11.350823_pt1 | contig 12577 bp, 9 predicted proteins | sample MGYA00242129_ERZ509050 | MGnify/ENA primary metagenome ERZ509050 (study PRJEB26280, sample SAMEA2338701) | human gut metagenome | biome: human gut; feature: human-associated habitat; material: faeces...
TCTGTGGTGGCTCATGTATTGAGGATGTCACTACTCATTTGATGAACCATCTCTCACTTCATCCGACACTTCGCACTTGTAGCTCTGACACTATCCTCAGAGCGATAAAGGAACTGACGCAAGAACACATTTCATACACATCAGATACGGGTAAGAACTACGATTTCAATACGGCAGACACGCTCAACACGCTACTTCTAAATTGTCTGTTGACAACTGGTCAACTGAAAGAGGACGGTGAGTATGATGTAGATTTTGACCATCAGTTCATAGAGACCGAGAAGTATGATGCAAAGCCTACATACAAGAAGTTTCTCGGATATCGTCCCGGCGTGGCTGTCATTGGCGATATGATAGTCGGTATCGAGAACAGCGACGGCAATACTAACGTGCGTTTTCATCAACAAGACACGCTGAAAAGAATCTTTGAGAGACTTGAACGTAACAATCTTGTAATCAATCGATTCAGGGCAGACTGCGGATCTTGCTCGGAAGAGATAGTAGAAGAAGTTGAAAAGCACTGCAAGTCTTTCTATATCCGTGCCAACCGCTGCAGTTCGCTCTACGATGACATCTTTGCGCTCAGAGGGTGGAAGACGGAGGAAATCAACGGCATTGAGTTTGAGTTGAATTCCATTCTTGTTGGGAAATGGAAAGGAAAAGCATATCGTCTTGTCATTCAAAGACAGAAGCGAATGGATGCAGATCTTGACCTGTGGGAGGGAGAATACACCTACCGTTGCATACTGACCAATGATTACGAATCTTCTGTCAGAGAGATTGTCGAATTCTATAACCTTCGTGGAGGTAAGGAACGTATATTTGATGACTTGAACAACGGATTCGGATGGGACAGACTTCCAAAGTCCTTTATGGCTGAAAATACGGTATTCCTACTGCTCACTGCACTTGTACGCAACTTCTATAAATTCATCATGGAGAGGCTTGAAGTGAAAAAGTTCGGACTCAAAGCAACAAGTCGCATCAAAGCATTTGTGTTCAAGTTCATCACAGTACCTGCCAAATGGATTAGAACGTCAAGGCAGTTTATACTGAATATTTACACAGACAATCAAGCTTACGGAGAGTTATTCAATACAGACTTTGGCTAATCCTTATTTCTTGTCGGTTTTCAACTGCGTATTGCCTCAAGTCGCTTGGTGGGGTAAGGGGATGAAATGGCTTGTCACGAGAAATACAGCAATCAAATAAAGCCCCAAGACACCATAATGACAATTTTGAGTCCGACAAGCGATTTATTGAAACAGTTGCGGAATTAAGGCATATCTATAGTTGTTTTGTTTTCATTTCATAATTAATCTCCATGCAACCTTGCTTCTGTCTTGTAAGCATTTTGAATGCGAAACAGTAAAACATTGGTTGTATCCGACGTTTTTCCCAACAACATGGGCATGTACTTCTTCAATGCCTTTATCAAGCATTTGGGGAAGCCATTCCTGAGATACGCAATTGTAAGTCGTTACATCGACTAACAACATCAAACCTCCAACTTTCAGCTTTGGCAAAAAGCATTTACATATATGGGCATACGCATTGTCTTGTTCGAATCTTTCTTTTGTTACAAATTCACAAATGGCCTTAAAAGTCAATATAATGTCAAATTGTTTGTCAATAAGACCGTCTATTAAGTTCAAATCGTAGAAGTCATCTATCTCGAAAGGCAAGATTTTATATTCTATTTCAAATTTTAGGATACTCCTATATTTGTTCACGATTGATTCGAACAAACGTAAGGCGTGTTGGTTTCCATCAAAGGCATAAATCGTTACCTTTTTGATATTTGGCATATTTTCGTTTGTCGCTTCCAAGAGACCAATGATTTCACCTCCTGTTCCACAACAAAAGTCAAATAGGGATAGTGTGTCTTTCTTTCCCCATCCATTACAGGCTTGGCGAAACCAATCTGACCAAATACAATATGATTCAGTATAACTTCGAGGAAAATAAGTGCCAAGATAGTTCAACATATCTTTCTTGTCCCAGTCGATGACAGACATGTCCGAATTTGAACGACAATATTTTGCATTCAAACTTGAAAAAATATATTTGTCAAGCCATTGTGGCAGACTAACATTTGTAACCATCCTTTGACAATTTAAAAGCTGGCTACTACGGCTTATAGATTATTATTGCAGTTGATACATAAGAAAAAGCGCAGAGCCATTCTGTCACTCGTTCCACGATCGATAGGCCTTCGCATTGCCCTGTAAGTCGAAACGAGCAACGCCGAAAGCCCCACGCCAGTGTAAGTATATAGTAAGTCCTCTTGACAACGAACAATAGAATCGTCCAAAGCCAATGAGAGCTGTATATAATACACCTCATGAGGCGTTCTGCATTGCTTTGTTTTTGACTTACAGTTGAATTTGCGAAGTTCATCGATCGTCAAAACCAAAGCGTACAAAAACGCCTTATACCATATGTATGTCTGCCCAACCTCTGCCCATCGAGGCTTTCGGTATGGACATAGACGACACAAAGGTAACAATTTTATATCAGAATCCGTTTTGTTTTGCTGACAAAACTTAATTTTATGGCATGATTTAACATTATTAAATATAAATATGTCAAAGAAATCCACTTTTGCGATATTTTTCTTGCTAAAAAGTTTGTATTATCAATGATTATTCGTATCTTTGCAGCAACAGAACTCGTTTGCATCCCATCAGAACTGCAAGCGAGTCATTTTTATATATAGACATATGAATCAGAAACCAAGAACTATACAAGAGCAATTATGCCGACTTAAAGAAAAGGGCATGGTATTCAATGACGAACAAAAAGCCATTTCATATCTGTCAAGGATTAGCTATTTCCGCTTAAAATATTATTGGGTGGATATGTTGGATGACAATGCAGGATATTTCGTTGATGGCGCAAATTTCGACACGGTCATAGACAGATATGAGTTTGACAAGAAGTTACGTAATATACTTTTTGGTGCAGTTGAAATTCTGGAAGTTGGATTGCGTACAAAATTCATAACGACACTCTCGTTGGCAACAAATACAGGATTGTGGTATTTGGACGGTTCTCTTTTCAACAATCAGCAGTTTCATACAAACTTGGTGCTGGATATGAAATATGAGTTTGATAGAAATTCAGACCCTTTTGTGCGCCAATATATTATAGACCATTCCAATTGGGACAAGAACACTTTGGATGGAGATAATCCTGATGCGTGGATGATTTTTGAAACTGCTACATTTGGAACTCTTTCCAAAATGTACAAAAACCTGTTGAATCAATCTCCGTTGAAGTCGAGAATTGCCAATGAATTCGGTTTGTATTCTGCCCGAGAGCTTTCAAGTTGGTTGGAAGCAATTTCTGTCTTGAGAAATATCATCGCACACCATTCAAGAATATGGTATAAGATATTTTCCAAGAAACCGACCAACATCAACCGCCATAGGGATAATTGGATGCTTTCAGATTTGACTGAACACCAGCGTAAACGTGCTTTTAGTGTAATATCATGCCTTCTATATTTGTGCAATGCGATTTGTCCAGACAATACAGTTAAGCAGGATATAAAGAATCTTTTTGCTTCATACCCTAACATTCCTATATTCATGATTGGCTTCACAAGAGGATGGGAGGAAAATCCGATTTGGAGATAACAATTATAAGCAAATAAGAATTGTCATTTATGAAATCTCTCATAAATGGCAATTCTTCTTAATATTATGAAATTCTCCTGTTTTTGATTTTGGTATTTCAAAATCTTAAGAGAACTTAAAAATAGAGTAAAACGTATAGTTTTACAGAAATTAATTTTATCTTTGCACATGTATTTAAAGGCGTTCTTTGCATATTGCAAAATACAGAAACGAGCAGAAGTCCGCTCGTTTCCATATTGTTACCTATATTATATAGGCAAACGCCCAACTTCTTGATATTCAATCAAAGTTCAAATTAGAGCGAGTTAGACGTTATTCTTATCAATGCCTGTGGAGCTATAGGTGCAAGTGCGCACGCCATTTCCACCGCCGAGGTGCCAGAGGACCAAGTGCGCCAACGCAAGATGCTTATCGTGCAAAACGACCTTGACGTGAATATCGACTTGCAGAAGCGTGGCCGCATCAACCGAACTGGTCAACGTGTCGACTTGCCTCCATTGTATGAGTACATCATTACGGCCATTCCTTCGGAGAAGCGCCTCAACATGATGCTCCGGGCAAAGTTGCGGTCGCTTAGTGCCAACACTGCCGCATGGCAAGACCAAGACCGTGAACAAGCCGACTTCGTGGACATTGATAATAAGTATGGCAATGAGGTGGCAAAAGAGTATTTGTCTGAACACACAGAACAAGCTGTGGTCCTCGACCTTACACGCAATGTGACAGCAAGCCGACTGCTCGCACGGAGTGCCATGCTAAGTGTGGCGGCACAACAGAGCATCGTAGATGACCTGATATCGGGCTATACGACGCTTGAGGCTGAACTTCGCCGAATAAACCAGTGGGACCTGGAACGTGAATTCCGTGATTTCGAGGCCGACTTTGTCAGGGAAGAGCTTTTCACTACTGCCAAGACGAAGACAAGGCTTGGTGGGTGCTCCTATCTTACAACCTATAAATGCAAGCAAAAGACGTTTCCGTATAGCTATGAGACAGTGACTGAACTTTGCCAGAAAGCTAAGGCGGTTTACGGAAATCCATATAAGGAGAACCCTGCCTTACAGAAACAGGTAAAAGATTATTATGCCCACCGAGACAAAAATGCCCACCGCCGCTTCAAAGCACGCTGCAAACTGCTGCATGACGTTGCAAAACGCATATTGACAACATATTGTGGTGATGAGGAGTTGGCAGACACATGGTTGCAAAAAGCATGCACGCCTGTAGACAAATGGAGCTCAACAGAATTTGAAGAAGTGAAAGAGCAGAAGCGTGCCAAGCGAATCATGCAGAAACTGGTTTCGTACTCTAACGAGTACAACCATCTGCTTGAAGCTAAAAAGCAAGAGATGAAAAAATACGCAGAAGAAAGGAAAAGACTTGTCAAGGTATTGTCAAAAGCGGAAATAGGAAACGGATACGTCATCACTGAGAATGTGGAGGGCGAGGTAATGCCACAAGATAAAATTAAAAGTGTATTGACAGACATACGATTTGGTAAAGATGAGCAATCCAGATTCCTTCCCAGTAAAGTGGAGTTTGTATTTGCATTGACAGCTGTACACACGGAAATTCGCATCAATTTGGTTCATAATAACAGTTGGAGTAATTACGATCGTCTTTGTGATATTTTTTCTTCAAGAGCTTGGCAGCCGAGTGCAAGCGTTTGGAACAAGGACATTGCGCTCTACAACAACAAGATTGTGGAGCGCAAGATTATCACCGGCAACATTCTTGGAGCATACGTTCATCCTGCCATCGCCGAACTGAAGCCTCGCTTCATATCCTTCTCGCTGAAGAAAAAGAAAGGTGGCAAGGCTCAAACGCAGATCGGATTACTCTTGCCTATGGACGAGTCGAAGGTAAGAAAAGCGTTAGACACGGTTTCTATTCCTCTACACGAAGGTTTCAAATATGCCACCAATACCAACACAAGTTATACGATAGCTGGCTTGGGGGTGAACTTCTCGTTAATGCCTTACAATGGTCCGATGTATGTGGTAAGCGTGAACGATAAACACTCCAAGGAGTTTGAAAAGGACAAGCGTTTTGACAGCATACGCTCTCTGTTCTTTGGCACTCCTATAAGTTCGATATACGACAAGGCAAAGGAAGACCAAGAACAGCCAGGCAAGAAAAAACGCAAGACGCTTATGCACTATCAGACTGGACAGTTGCCTTTTGAGTCGGAACCATTGCAGACCATCATACAAACGCTTGCCCAGATGGATGCTGTGATTGTCGTGCCTCGCGAGCAGATAACTTACGGCGATGTGAAGGAACTCGAGTCGCGCTCCGAACGCGACGACAACGAGCCTTGGGATGTTCTTGACTGGAAAAATGCTGACGAAGTACCCATGCCTCCAATAAGGCAGAGCCTCATGTTGCGTATATCTGCCCCTGTAGCCATGGGAGAACAGAAGGGCAAACCTGTGTTCAGACATTCCGAGCGCTATTGTCTTGCGCAAGAAACAATGGCCCTCGAAGGGTTGCCCATGCCTCATACACAGCGCAGCACAATAGATGCCCTGCGACGATGCTACATGAAATGGAAAGAATACTTCCGCCTTTCTGCATCAAGGGTTAGTCAACAGCAAGAGGTGCAACCCTCGCTCGTAGAACAGCGTAAGGTGTGCCGTGATTTGCAGCGTGTGATAGGGAACAAGGCATCTTCCGTAGAACTTGCCCCAAATGTCAAGGCTCTGCTACAAGACATTCTCGACAGCGAGTATCTGGACACCAACGGACTCTATTATGCAAAGTTCGAAGACGAGATGATGTTCATGTCGCCCGAAAAGTCTGTGGCACAGGCATTTCTTGATGCCTTGCCTTGCTCGGCTACACTGGATGGCATAAGGAAATGCATAGAAGACTATCTTGAAGACAAAACCGACATTATTAATTCACCCGACAAGTGGTAATATGAGCTATATAGGTATTATAGGTGCAAAAAGACTTGACGATAGCAATGCTTCGTTAGGTCTTATCGAAGCTCAAAAGAAGGCAGTCCAACTGCTTCGCTGCAGCACGGATATGCACATGATAAAACAGCAGACGGGTTGGGAAATGGGTGTAGACGGCAAATGGCGCTATGAAGTGGCAGACCCTTTCCACAATACTGTCGAAATAGAGGACCATCTGAAACGCCATTTTGGCGAGTCCATAAACATCAGCCTATGTATGCACGACATCAGCCTGCTCATAGCATACCCAGCTTTCGAACGGCTCAGTTTATACGCCAGATACACACCGACCAACAAGTTTTCAGGGTATTTCAATCCTTTGAGCTACGGCATGATGATTTGCATGGGAACGCTAAATTCTCCGTTCCAATACCAGACCGAAGGTGTGTTGCTGCATGAGGTGCAGCATCTTATACAGGAGGAAGAGGACTTTGCCCGTGGTGGAAACCTGTCACAAGGCAGAAGATGGTATTTGAGAATGGCTGGCGAGGTGGAAGCGCGAAACGTGTGCATCAGGCACTCGATGAGTTCTGAACAACGCCGCTCGTCGTTGCGGACAGACACGCAGGATGTGCCAGACGCAGAACAAATAATAAAGCTTTTATAAAATTTTCTGATCGTGGATTTTTCAGTACCTTTATAGTTGATTCAAGACTTTAAAAGTATGATTTTGAGGTCTAACTTAACATTATTAAATACAAATATGTTAAATAATTCTGCTTTAGTGTAATTTTCCTTGCTGAAAAGTTTGTATTATCAATGATTATTCGTATCTTTGCAGCAACAGAATCCGCCACGCTTCCCATTTGAACAGCGAACCAGGGCGGGTCTTTTGCTTTTATGGGAACATTAAGATTATACAAGAGTTCTCTTTGGCTCATGGACCGTTTTGGTTCTTTGATACAAGTCTTGCTGACGATGAACACAAGTTTATTGAGAATATGAACTCCGTAGATAGAGAACTTCAACGTAGCAAGGAGGACTTTATCAAAGAGCATAGGCGCAACTATGACAAGCCGGTATTCCCTCCAGCATGGAAAACGCTTGAACTTGCATCTTTCGGCACACTTTCAAAACTCTATTACAATTTCAGTGACAAGAAGTTGAAGGAGCGTTCCACTCCCTATCAACCGTTTTGGGTTAAGGAAATGGAACGCTCTTGGTCGATATAGCATGAGCTTCTGCAGAAAGCAAATCGGCGAAATGTGCTTGCCCTATTTGTATTTATAGACAGTTGTGTCTGCCAGTTTCCACACATGGGTGGCATCAAATTCGTAGATGCTCTCGTTGTGTGAGAAGACGGGTAGGTATATTCCTCGCTGATATTCGTGACATTCGATGATGCTTCTTGTGGCTTTGTCTTGGAATGACATTCTATATACCTGCCAGGAGTCAGCTACGATGTGATATTCCATGTTGGGAGATTTCAGAATGTGAATGGTTTTGTCATTTTCCTTGTATGTTCCTGAATAGCTCAGGATATCCGTGGTCGTCTCATTTTTATTCTGCTTGGCCTTTCTTTTGGCCTGATGGCGCAGCGTGTTGTAAATGAAATCGTATAGGTTTTCTTTAAACCCCCACTTTTTCTTAAGGAATGAGTTTTTTTCTTCCTCGCTGATATTGCCAGAGCATGAGACCAATTCTCCTTTCCCCATCGTATAATTGCCTTTGTTAAATCTGATGTCTTTTCTGATAGTCAGGGTCAGATCTGGATTCCGCTCCATGGACTGAAAGATTTTTTTATAGCCCGCAAGTGCCAGGAAGCTTCTTAGTAGGCTGCGGAAATCAGAAGGGAACTCTTTGAGGTTTCCTATAGAGGTGATCTGACATTCGGCCACGGCTTCAAATGTTGGTAGTTGCTCTCTGAGCATTTTGACGTTTTCCATCTTTTTTAGGATCAATGATGTGATGTCTCCATACACCACGTCCACATCTGCCAGTTGGACGACTTGTTCCTTCAAGGATATTTGTAGGAAGAGGTCATCGTCTCCTTGGGGTACAATTATATGCTTTGTTTCGTACCCGATGTTTGACACTGTCAGCAGGCATTTGTCCGAAGAAACATCCTCCAAAACGAACCTTCCGTACTTGTTGGTTGTGCCTATCTTTTGAGAATGGTCCACGACAATAGTGGAGAAGGGAACAGGAAGGCCTAAGCTGTCCACCACCTCTCCCCTAATGGTCTTGCAGTACACTTGTAGTGATACGGTGAGCAAAATGAGAAGTAAATAGTATTTTTTCATATAGCTTTATGGTGTCATTGTTCAATCAGAAGGTGACATAGTGGCGCAACCGATCGATGGCTTCTGGCGGAAAGTCCTTTTGTAGGAGGCGGAGCTGGTCAAGGCTATGCAATGGGCCTTTGAGCCTCCGATAGTCGCAGATAGCTTTGGCTTGGAAGTAGTTGATGTACGGGTGCTTGCGGAGTTGGCTCAGTGAGAGTTGGTTGATGTTGAGTTTTGCGATTTTCTCGCCCCGGAGGGTGAGGAAGGGGAGCGCTTCGGCGGGAAAGCCGTCAAGGTCTCGTAGCTGGCTGACGTTGTAGAAGCCACCCAGGCGGTTGCGGTAGTTGACGATGCGTCGTGCCCAGCCCGCTCCGATGCCTGGAATCTTCTTTAGAAGCGAGGTGTCGGCGATGGCCAAATCGACCTGTTCGCCAGGTCGCAGCTTCACAGGATAGCGCACGGTGTCGCGGTCATACTTTTGGTAGGGCACATATTGGTCGGAGGCTTTGTATGCCTCGTAACGTTCGCGCGCTTCCTCCTCCCGCGATGCAAACTGCGTGTAGGCTGGCTGGTAGTCGTCGCCGATGCAGATGTAGGGTTCCAACTCCTCATATTGCTTACGCGTCATGCCATAGAGACGTCCAAAGTCGTGAGGTGTACGGAAGACGCCGCCTTTTGCACGATACTTATAGACGGCACGGACCTGCCACGGCTGGAGACCGATGCGCAGTAGTTGAGTGCTGTCTGCCGTGTTGGGATCAAACGGCGACAGTTCTATCTGCCGTCCATCCTGCGTCTGATAGGCACGATAGGGAGGAGCCTGCCGTCCCTTTCCATATCCAGGTTGCTCTCCGGCAGCCAGGCTGTCGGCTGCGGTGAGCACGGTCTCCCCGCCATCATTGCCCGTCAGATAGATTAGGACGACAAGGATGGTAGCCAGCGCAAGGAGAAAAGTCAGCACCTTGCGGTCGGAATGATGGATGACGAAAAACTCAGAAAAGCGCATGGATGTGGTTGGTGTAGTCTATGAAAAATCCCATTCCCCGCCCCCGCATGAGTGGGGTAGGGAATGGGATAGCAGGTCTTATCCTCTGACTGCCTCGATGTAGTTGCGTGCCGGGTTGGCATACATGGTGAGCAGTCGCTCGCGCAAGAACTCCTCGTCTTTGTTGGGAATCTTGATCTTGGCCAATTGGCTTTGGATATAGAGTTTGAACTTCCGCACATCGTCCTCCGTGTAGTGGTCGGTATGGTCTGTGCCGTCCAGCTCGTCCATAGCGATGTAGTTGTTGGGATAGAGGCGGTAGTTGCGGTGGATCTCGTGGTCGATGTGGGTGCAGATGGTGTCCAGCAAGTCCGACTTGCTGAGTTTCTGCTCACGGAGACCGTTGAGGTAGTCATCGATGCAGGCTGCCACATGATAGTGGATTTTCCCCTTCAGTCCGAGGATGCCCGTCCGCATGCTGATGATGTCGTCGTACGGTCCCTTCTTCCAGTTGGGATCATCGCGCTTCAGTTGATACTCCTGTGCCTTGAGGAAGTCGCAGGGGTCGTACTCATAGCTGATGGCGAGTGGCACGATGTGGAGATTGACGAGACGGTCGAGCACGTCGCCCTCCCCACCGAGGACCAGCATCTTCAGGATGCCCTTCTGCGTGCGATCGTCGGAGTCCTTGGCGCGTCCCTCCCTCTGTGCGATCCAGAGGTTCTGATGCTTTTCGGAGATGGCGAAGTGCATGTAGCGGGCGAGTTTCTGACTTGCCTGGAGGCGCTCGCGGGCCATCAGGCCGCGCTTGACGATGAACGACTTGTTGAGGCGCACCACGTCGAGCACCCAGGGGATGGACAGCAGGTTGTCGCCGATGGCGATCTCGCAGGTGGTCTCGAAGCCGTGGTCGATGAGCAGCACGTCGAGCAAGGCCGAGTCGAGCACGATGTCTCGGTGGTTGCTCATGAACGTATAGTTGTGCTTGTTGTCTATCGCCGTCACGTCCATGTCAAGACCTGTGCTTGCCTTGGAGATGAGTTTCTTCAGAAAGCGGTAGGCGAAGACGAGCTGGAAGTCCATGTTCGTCTTGCACTCGTGCATCTTCTGTGAGATGATCTCGGGCGTAGCCTCTGGGAAGAGGAATGATACCATCTGCAGAAACTGCGGGTTCTGCACCAGTCGGTCGTACACTGCGGGCAGCTCTTCCGGCTCGTATGGGCGGATGTCGTTGAATTCTTCTGGGATAATCATAATCGAGATGTAGTTGAAAGGTTTTTGAATAGATGATATGGCTTGTGCCGCCTTCTCCCCGTCCGCTTTGAAGCAGGCGGGGAGCGGAATGGTTTTTAGCCTGGACTGTTCATGAAAACTCCGTTGCGAGAGCAGTCGGAAGATTCATGAGCATGCAGTTCAGAACTGATTCTCTATGATTTCAGTCAGCACATCCTTGATGTCGAGTCCTGCCGCACGCACTTGTTGCGGTATGAAGCTCGTCGTCGTCATACCCGGGGTGGTGTTCACCTCCAGCATGTTGATGACCTCGTTGCCCTCCGCGTCGTGGGTGATAATGTAGTCGATGCGGATGATGCCGTTGGCATGGAGGATATCATAAATGCGACTGGTGATTTCGGTGACGCGCTCTGCCGTCTCGGGACTGATTCTCGCTGGCGTGATCTCGTCCACCTGTCCGTTGTATTTGGCGTCATAGTCGAAGAACTCGTTGGTGGTGACGACCTCGGTGATGGGGAAGGGAACACTGCGCTCGCGCGTCTTGTAGATGCCCTGTGTGATCTCTGTGCCATCGAGGTAAGCCTCTACCATCACGTCGCTACTCTCCATGAAGGCTACGCGCAAGGCAGGTTCCAGCTGGTCGGCGTTTTTCACCTTGGACACGCCGAAGCTGCTGCCGTCATTGGCTGGCTTCACGAAGCAAGGCATGCCGATGCGCTTGGCGATCTCCTCCTCGTTGTATGTCTCGCCGCGGCGGAGCAGCACACTATCAGCCACATGGATACCGAAGCTGCCCAAGTAGCGGTTGAGCACAAACTTGTCAAAGGTCATGGCCTCGACCAGCACGCCGCTCGTGGAGTAGGGGACGTGTATCAAGTCGAAGTAGCCCTGCATGGGGCCGTTCTCGCCAGGTTGTCCGTGGATGGTGATATAGGCATAGTCGAAGACGACGGCGGTGCCGTCAGTCTTGACGAATGAAAAGTCGTTACGGTCGATTTTTGCCTCCTCGCCGCCAGGAAGCTGTACGCGCCAATCGGTGCCGCGCACATCTACGATATAGACATCATAGCGCTCCTTGTCGAAAAAGGAATAGAGTCCCTGCGCAGAGCGGAGGGAAACGTCGTGTTCGGAGGAGTCTCCGCCGCACACAATCGCGATAGTTCTCTTTAAATTCTTCATCTATCTATACTTTGTCTTGAAGTTCATATTTATTGCTCGACGAAGGTGTCCTGCGTCGTGCCATTGATGTAGCCCCGCCATTTTGCGAGCAGTTGCTCCAAGTCGGCTGGCAAGGGCGACGTGAAATCCATCTGCTGTCCAGTCGTTGGGTGGACGAAGCCCAGTGTGCGTGCGTGGAGGGCTTGTCTCGGGCAGATGCGAAGGCAGTTCTGTATGAACGCCTTGTAGGTGCTGCTACGCTGTCCGCGCAGGATCTCCGTGCCGCCATAGCGTGCGTCGCCGAAGAGCGGATGGCCGATGTGGCGCATGTGTGCGCGGATCTGGTGTGTGCGTCCTGTCTCGAGGATACAC